>ERZ859776.447-NODE-447-length-20915-cov-1.862656_pt1 | contig 20915 bp, 18 predicted proteins | sample MGYA00509987_ERZ859776 | MGnify/ENA primary metagenome ERZ859776 (study PRJEB30046, sample SAMN00715146) | human gut metagenome | study: EMG produced TPA metagenomics assembly of the A metagenome-wide association study of gut microbiota in type 2... | reverse complement strand
AATACAATCCATTTCGATATCAACTAAAATAGGTCTCCATTCTGCTTTAGTTTTCTTAGTCGGTTTGCCATTTCTCATTACAGGTACCATAACTTTTTCAAATGTCCTAATTTTAATTGTCTTCATAATCTTTAATTTTTAATCGTTTAACATTTCCTTTCTTTCAATGCCTAAAGATACTCCTTTTGACCACGTGGTCCAACAATTAAACGAAAAATTTTGTATAAAAATTTATCGGTTCAATTAAATCATCTAATGCTTCAAGTAATTCTTCTTGAGTCGCATCTCCTGGATCTTTTTTCTTATCTTTTAATTCTGCTATTGTAACATTAAAATATTTTTGCAAAGTCAATGCTGCAGTCTTTATCATTTCAGGTTTATCAGGATCGTACATTAAGATTATATTTCGAACACTTTTCTTTTGTCTCAATAGTGAGATTTGATTATTTCCTATATTATTACCAAATGTAAATACACACTTTATCTCTTCGCTTTCATATAGATGTAATTTATCATCTACGGAAATATAATCAAACATCCCTTCTACTATAATAATAGTATCTGTACTATCTGTTATTAAATCGTATCCACCTACAACATTAGCAAATCCATCTTTAGAGTTTTCATATCTAAGAACAAGTTTTGATTTACCTTCTTTAAATTCTTTCAGGTTCTGTTCGTGCCATTCTTTACTTTTCTTAGAACGTGCTAACCAAGCTACAGTTTTACCCTTCATAGTAAATTGAAAAATAAATTTATCTTGTAATTTTCTCTCAAGAAAAAAGTTTGTTATAGCTGGTTTAAATTGTTCATAATATCTTTTGTTAAATCCACGATTATTTAAATACTCATCGTTTTTTATATATTCAAGTTTCTTTGGTAATTCACATTCTTCTAAATCAAAATTTACTTCTTCGTCTTCTTCATCTTTAACGAGAGGTATAAGTTTCGATACTTTAATACTATTTTCATAATTGATTTTCGCAAGATCCATTCTACGAATCTTTTCAAGAAATTTCTTTAGAGTTGTTTTAGTACCGCATTTAAAACAAAAAAATACTGCATTTGTACCAAGTTCATTAAAATGAATCCCCCATTTTTTACCACCTTTTCCACAAAATGGACAAACTTCATCTTTATTAGTCAACCAACCTGCACTTCCATTAGGAGAAAGTGAAAGTTCTTGAATGATTTCATCTTTATCAACTCTGAACATAATTTATATCATATTAACTTTTCGTTCACCTCTTTTTAATTTTTCAACTTTTTCCTTAGATTTTTTATTGAATTTTACTTCATCTTCCTTACTAAATAATTCTATCGTTCTCGGTCTATCGTAGAATCTACCTTTATCATAATTTGTTGCTATTGGAAAGGTTAATTGAGATTCTTTAAAATCGCGTAATTTATCTATATAAATACGCATAGTGCGGTTATTCTTTTCTTCTCTTGTTGTATTACCTGTAAAAACAAATGAAAACGGTTTTACTAACGTTCTATCTCCTTCTGTATAACTTCTATCAATTATTTTTTCAGAATTATCCCAAATTTCAATAGGTACGTTACCTGTTTGCGTTGCTGTTATCCCAACCATTTTAAATTCTACACAAAGATTTTTGAATAACTGAGCACAAGATTGAAGTTTATCTTTCTTAAAATTAGGATTATTATCTATTGTACTATTAAGACCGGTCTTTACAAGATCAAGTGAATCTAAAATCAAAACTCGAGGATAAAAACCGTAAACTTTATGATAATCAAGAATAATGTTTCTTACTTCAACCATCGAAGCTTCACCAAACTTTTCAAAACCATAAACAGTTATATCTTCACCATAATCTCTCATAGCTTTATATGCACTCATAACTTTCTTTTGATCTTCAGGTTTTAGAAATCCACTTCTAATATCATTAAACTCCTGTCCTGTCCAATATTGGTCATATTTATCAAGACAAGCTTTTACACCACCTTCCAATTGTATATGTAATACAGGATGTCCATCATAAGCTGCTGCCATTCCATGATGTCTCAATACCGTGGACTTACCTTGTCCACTCATCATAATCCATAACACAGTATCTTCCATTAAAGCTCCACCATAAGAAATTTCATCTAATCTATCGATACCTAATGTTATATGTTCAGGTGTTTTACTTTCATCGACATTTTTTCTTCTATTTTTCATTCGAGCATCAAATCCATTGAAAACTCTTGAAAAATTTCCTCCATCATGTCTTAAAGAAATAGAAAGTATTCGTTGACTTTCTTCAAGATTTACTTTAATTGCCTCATCTTTTTTATTCTCTTCATATAAATCGTGAACTTTTTTAGACAACAATTGAAATTCAACATCTTTAATGTACGATTCTAATTGATCTATTATAATCTCCCTATCGACTTTATTTGCATTTTGAATTTCAGTAATTGTTTCTTGAACTGAATCATTTTCTATATATTTCTGAGAAACTACTCCAAGTGAAGGTACAACTTCATTCTTTGTAAATACTTCGATAGCTTCTCTTAACAAATACTTATAACCTGGCCACTCTTTAGGTATTAATTGATAAGTCAAATTACATACAGCTATTCTTGTTAATGAAATATCTGAATAAATCAACTTAAATAATTCTGCCATAAAATTGGCACTTAATTTCTGAGCCATATTAAATCAAATTTATTCCTACTTGAACTTCTTTCTCGCACTCTCTCAACGAGTTAATTGAAATAAAGGTACTCATACAAACATCGTCGTGTCCCGAAGCAGCTTCAAGTTTACCGTTATCACTTTTAAACGTTATAGATGAAAATTCACCAAACATTAAATCAACTGCCTGTCTTGTTTCTCCTATAGCGTAAGGACATTTTAATTGACCTCTTTCAAACATTGCTGAAAGACTTGGTAATCCTGTATAAAGATCCTTCTTATTTCCTTCGGTTGTAGTAAAAGTTTCAATGTTTTTCAACCCTCTTTCTCTTGCTAACGCAGATAATATAGACTGGAATCCATTTGATTCACATACAATTTTATTAGGTCTGAATAATCTATCGAGTTGAACAATCTTATCTATTTGTTCATTATGAGACATTCCTTTTTGTCTATAATAAGTAAGTAGATAATAATTCTTCATCGAGTCAACACCCCAAACTGAATATACTGTATAGTCTGCACCAATATTACCTGAAACTGCAAAGTCTACACCTATATGAACTCTTTGTAATTTTATAGGATAATCATCTATAGAGGTAGCAAATCTTATATTTTCCATTCCTATAGTCGATCTCATTAGATATTCATAAGGAAATATTGTAGATGAATCGCTAATAGGTACTACAAGATACTCACGATTAAACACGATTGTTCCAAGTTCTTCTCTCTTTGCAAGAATCTGATCAAACGTATATCTATCAGGAGCAAGTGGTCTACCATCAGGAAATATAACTGGATATTCAAAACAGTAAAATCGCTTATCAGCTTTTAATACTTGATATAATTCATTTGGTGCAGAAGAATATGGTGTTCCACAAACAATAAAATATCCGTAAGGCTCTACAATAGGTTCAATTGTTCCTTTTAGAAGTTCTTTAAGTTTTTCTCTTTGTTCGTCTGAATATAAAGAAGATTCATCAGGCATATCATCACATAATACAGCTCCTACGTGGAGACCGCGGATGAAACCATCGCGACCACGAATATGTAACGTACTTCCTGTTTCAGTTGTTATACCTGTTTCTCCAATAGATGCTTTACCATTTGGATTAAGTTTTTCAGCTATTAAATCATTTGTTTCAATTTCTTCTCTTACTTTTTTAATCTGAACTTTCGCAAGCGTCATTGTGGATGTGATATAACATGTCTCCTTTCTGTTTTGATTATCTACAGTATTTTGTCTCCAGGGAACAGGTCGACAATAACTCCATAATCTCCAAAGAATAAATGCATAAGACCACATATAACTATTGTGAACAATAGTTCCATCACTAAGTAGAAATTTATGATCACCATCTAAAGCGAATCCATAATAATCTCCTTCTCCTGCTTGAGTAATAGTTAAAGCTGATTTATTACCTTGTTGAACTTTATCATATTGTTGAGCTTGCTTTCTCTTTACTTTAGTAGGTATTGTCCAAATTTTACCGGATATATAAATTCTGTAGAATTTATAATTTTTATAACTATATTCACCAATTTGTATATTTTTTCTCACATGTGTTTCTATAGAAGTACATTGAAATCCAAGTGACAAAGCAAGATAACGAATTTGTTCTATAAGCTCATATTTCTTTAAAGATAATTCAAACGAACATGAATTTCTCGAAGTTCCTTTTCGTTTTAAATATTTTTGTTCATTTAAATGACCGTCCGAATCCAAGATACCTGCTAATAATTGAAGTCTCTGTTGACGAGAACCTTTCATGTAAACATCAGGAATATGCTTGTTTTGAATTAAATTCAAATCCTTCAATTTAGATGATAAATCTACTCCGGAAATTCCGTTTAACATTTCTTTTTCTTTATAAGAATATTTCCCTCCTATCCTTTCACTATATTCTTTAATTGCATTTCTTACTTCTATATCCGGATTTGTTATGTAATAATTGCAATTCGTACCATCACCAAGCCAAAGTCCAAGCCAATATGGATCAATAGAAAGTTCTTTTTCAGGAAGTTCCCATCCATCAATCTTTCTGTATCCAAAAATTTTCTTCCGACCATAACCTGCATGTTTAGGAATGTCTTCAACAGGAATGTCTTTATAAATTCTTTTTGTTACTCTTTTATTATCTATTGTTGTTGGTCGATCCCAAATACAACAAACCAAATGACCTTCATTCACATAATAATCTTTAGCATAAGTTTGATGAACTTTATACATCTGTGGCCGACCTCTATGAAGTTGAAGAACTGTTCTTGGAGTATTATCTATTCCCATCACTTGATCTCCAACTTTAATATCTTGAACAGGCTTTAAAGAACCATCATACATAACTACTAACTCGTTGATACTGAGACATTTACCTGAACCGCGACCACAAAGATAACAACTCCACGGAAACAGTTGTGTCATATTACCCCATTCAACATTTCTCCAACCCATTCTAAAATTAGGGAGCATTGTTAAAGTGAAGTAATTCAACGAATAAATCTTCAGAGTTGTATCCATTGAAGCTTTTACATTTTCTATATAATCAAGACTTTCAGAATCAAGTGTTCTACCAAGATATAATGCCTTTTCAGCTTGAGTAAGTATCTCTTTCAGCATTTTATCAATATCATTATCATAACCTTCAAGAAGTTGATTTAATGCTTTAGGAGATAAATCTTCAATTATTCTATCTACAGTATTGTATAAATAATTCATTTGATTTACTGAAAGCAAATCCTTTCCATCTAATGTCAGCATAATTGAAACGTATCTCTATATCTTTTTTGTTTCACTTCTTGAATTATTTGACCTTCTCCTCTTAATTTTCTAATAAACGAAATTAGATATTGAGCATTTGCTTTTGTATCATTCAAAGCTCTATGTGCGTCAACAAGATCTATGCCTGCCAATTGACAACAAGTACCAAGTTTGTAATTCTCTTGTTCTAAAGAACTTATATGAGCCCAATGCATTGTATCAATATAATATTTTACATAATTATCAATATCATCCTTCATATATAAGAAGAAATTTCTTAAAAAAGGATTATCGAATCCATTTGTACTTTGACCTCCTATATTATGACCTGCTAATGTACATAATTGTCTTGGATTCTTATATTTAGTAAACCAAGTTTTAAGCTCTTTATATATATCTTTTAATGGAGTAGCAAGTTCTCTTTGCATTTGCTCTGTAATTCCATGTGTTGCAGTGGCTTGTTCTGAATAAATCAATTCTTCTTTGTAATTATAAGGAAAAATTCTATCAAGTTCGTCAATGATTTCTAATTTATTCATATCAATGCAAACCATTGCTATTTCAACGCAAGGTGCATTTTCAAACGCAATACATTTACTATTACATAAATTACCTGTTTCAAAATCGTAAACTAAAATGTAATTACAAGACGTTTTCATTCTTCAAATGTTTTATTAATATCGTTAGCCAATACATTATATAATTTTACAGTACAATGTTTTTTAGGTATAATCACAATTTTGTTCCCTCCTAAATATTCAGGAATGTGACCTCTTTTAATGTAAAATGTTACATCGTTTCTATTAAAAGGTTTACCATTGTCTTTTATAAAATTCTCATTCAACCAAATTAAAAGACCTTGTGCGTTTACATCTCTTATTAAATATTTCTTTTCGTCCATATATTTTATCTCATTATTAATTGTAATCTTTCGAAATCAATATCACGTAATTCCTCATCTTTATATTTGATAAAAAGATTCTTTATAGGATTGTCTTTGAATGAAGCTGTTTCATCTTCAAGTTTATTTATAACAATTACAGGATTTCCATCGTCATCATATTCTTTCTGAAATGAAATTATAAAATATTTCAAAAGACTGTATTCGTTACCAAAAGTAAAAACTCTTTTACGGTTCTTCTCTGAAAAATCGTCAAATAAACATGCTTCTGAATAAAGTCCAGTAATCGCATCGTTATTAGGTTTCTCCAAATATTTTTCGAGTCTATTTGAAAATCTTTTCAATCCTATACTCTTGAAAACTTCATTACATAATTCAAGAACTTCTCTATCTTTATTCATTACGTTCCTTTTTTATGAGCTTTTCAATTACTTCATCAGGTATCTGATATTTTAACTTTTTTCTATCTCCAAAATCATAAATTCTATGACATTGTGAACATGCAAGAACTATATTATCTTTATCACATCGTAATTTTGGGTGTGCTCCTCTTGAAAGAATATGACTAAAAAATATTGGCCTAAATTCATTACCAAGATAAACACCACAATGATAACAATAATGAGTTCTTTCGTTCCAAATCTCTTCAAATATAGATTGTAAATTATTAGATTCTTCTTCTAAACTGTTTCTATTCGTTTTTACAGATTTCCTCTTTTTATCACAATCTTTACATAACCATTTTATTCGATTCCAAATCTTATAATTTGTTTTACAACAAACACAAGGTCTATTTTCTATTTTTTCTTTCTTTATATATCCCATTCTCTTAATCCTCTGATCAAAGCATCTTCTATACTTATAGAAGGATCTTGTTTTAATTCTAAGAATGCAGAAGCCAAAACTTCAAATTCTAATCCTTCCTTTTTAGCAATTTTAAAATTTCTTTCTATGAAATCAACTAAATCTTCCATTTTTACATGCGTTATAATAATAACAATCTTTACATTTCAATTCATTGAAAAGAATACCATTATATTCTCCACAAAATATAAATCCTTTAGGAGTATTCCAGAACTTATGTCTCAAAAAATCTTTATATCTATCAGAAAAGATGTGTTCACTATTGTTTCCCTTTAAAGGATTAACTAAACCTCTGTCCCTTTGAAATTTTGAGACATAAAATAATTTTTCCTTCGTTCTTTCATTCCAACGTTTTAATGCATTTAAACTTATTATTTTTGTTAATGTTAAAGAATATCTATTTGAATAATTATTTTCAGATAAAACAAATTGAAACAATAAATACTGCCATAATTCTTCTATAGAATTTATCTTTGAATTAAAAAAGAATTTTTCTATAAGTTGAACATCTTTCTTCTTTCTTTTCAAACTGTAATTAGGAGAACATGTCATTCTCTGTTTCAAATATTCAAATATTTCACAAAATTCTTCTATCATAACAAAATTGTATCTCTAAACATTAAAGAAAAGGACGAGTTTTCGTCCTTTTGATTTTGTAAAATTACAGAAATAAATCTATCAATCCCACGTTATCTTCAAATCAACAGTCTCTTGTTTCACTTTTTCTATAGGTTTATATCGTGATCTATGAAGAGGATCAGGTTCTGCTACATTATTATATTCTTCAAGAGCCTTTTCTTTATCTACTGTTCTTGATAACCATAATCCTATCATTTGATTTGGTTGAATATCACCTACACTAACTTTAGCGTCAACTGTAGCATCAAAAAGTTGAGTGTACAACGGTTTACTATAAATGGAAGGAGTATGTTCCATAAATGGTTGTTCATCATTAGAAAGAAGTGTTGCTCCTATTTGATAAAAACAAATATTAGAATCTTTCTTCTCAAACCACAATTCAACATTTTTAAGAACACTTTCACCTTCATTCTTAATGACAATCGCTCTATATTGAGTCTTCGTATCTTTAATTTCTGAAATACTTATTTCATCAAAAAGGTTATCGAATACATCATTTGGGATTTCAGTAGAAGAAGGAAAACCACCTAATGAATTTATATAATTATTTTGAATATCAAGATAACCTGAACTTACGGTATAATATAACTTCAACATAATTATTCCTTTCCTTTATTTACAAATCCTGCTAAAGACCAAAATTCTTTCTTTACAGAATTATCAATCTTTATTGATCCGCCACTATTACGAATTCTTGATATATAAAATTCCGTATCTTCTTTAACTGGAGGAGTTGAAACTTCAATTTCTCTTACTAACGAAATCCTATAAAAATCATAAGTATATAATCCTGCTTTTTGTTCTTTTGAGAAAACTGCTGTAATAGGTATTGTTCCAAGAATTACAACTCTAAGATTAGTTTCAGGTGTAAATTCAGCATTTGAAGTGAGAATCAAATTTTGATCATCTACAACTGAAACAATTTGATATACTCCATCATTTAAAGGATTACTACCATCTTCTTTTTCAAATCTAATTGAAACAGGAGTAGAACCTGCCTGTCCTCTTACTTTTCCTAAAAAAGAAACGTTACCATTTACATTTCCTTTCTGATTTACAGAAACAGTACCAAGCTCGTAGTTTCTTGTATCATAACTTATCTTTACCCAATAAAATTGATCATCTTGAGGACAAACTATATTATCTTGAATATCCTCTATAAAAATCACTTGTCCTAAATTATTGAACGCTAAACCTGGTAAAACTTTATAAGTACCATTTGTTGTACCTTGTTCAACTTTAAAAGGTTCGTTAGGTTTAAATTCATCAGGTTTTTGAAAATCTTTGTTAAATTTACTCGGATCGTTTGTTACAATTCCATAAGTATAAGTTGCTTGTAACAATAATTGCTTAAACAACGAATTTTGCAAAAATCCTTGTAAATTCATCAACTCTTCTTTTTCAAGAAAAATATTTCTATATATATTTAATTGATTCATTTTTATACAATTTCAATAGTTATTTCTTCACCTTTTCTTTGAGCAGCATCAATCAATTCATTTAATTTATCAGAAGTGTATCTTGATTCTGATAACATTCCTTTAGAAGTGTTTTTACCGACAAGTATACATCCTAATGAATCTTTTGCTGTATTTCCTGGATGAATTAAAATACCTTCAAAATAAGGAACGTTTAACAATCGAGGTAAATTTCGACCAAATTTAGGAGAATAATTGTATACCACTTTGTATTTACCTTTAGGTATTGCTGTTTCTCCATAAACCTTTGGTTCACTACTTAAATCTCTTTCTTTATCTTCTAAAGTATTAGAAAAGAATTCATTGTTCACATATAATCGACCAACAGTATAATTTTCTCTTGGCCATAATCTTTCAACTCTTAATTCCATATAGCATCAATAATTATTGAAATATACGTACTTATAAACATCCAAATCTCTAACCAAAAAACAGGTTTATCATATTTATAAATTAAAAACCCTGTAGGAAATGCTAAAAGCAAAGGAATTGTTGTATAACCTGCAAAAATCATATAAAGTAATGATGCTAATCCGCAAACTATCGTTGCACCTATATGAACTTTACCATCAAGTTCTAATTTAAAACAAGGTGCTGATCCAACAAAAATCAATCCAATACAAGCTAAAAAAGCACAACATTGATAATTTTCACCTTCTGTTATTTCAAGCCATTCAGGTAGAAGGATTCCTACTGATAAAATCATTGCAATTTGAAACCATAATCCTGAACGACCGTGTTTTTTCAATTGATAATAAGTATCTGAAATACTCCAAGGAATTCCTATTAACTTTATTACTTTCCAAAAATAAACGATTAAAATCGTTAATGAAATAAAAATTAAATACCACATAACTTTCTCTATTTAAATTAAACATTATCTCCAACTTAAAGGTATTGTAGTAATACCACTTAATCTATCGCATCCTCTGAAACAACCTGCATGCTTAGAATTAATCAAATTAAAATACGCTCTTGAAGCATATTCAGAAGGAACAATCTTGTTATCTTCAAAAGCAGGTAAAAGTTTAATATAATAAATATCTCTTCTATTTTGAGTAATAGTTAATTGAGTATAACAAGGTTCTCCTGTTAAAGAAGTACAATTATTAAAACAATCAGAATAATCTAAACAAGTTTTAGAAACGCCTTCCATATTCCAACTTAATTGATTTGAATCCAAATTTAAAGATGCAATTGAATAAAATATATTTCTTACATCACCTTGCAAATTAACGCAATTATTAAAAGCTGCTGCAACGGTTGTAGCAGGACATCCGTAAAAAGGACTTGATTCTTTTTCTCCATATATATATTGTAAATTCTTACAAGAAGCAAAAACACTTGTAAAGTTTACACATTTCCTAAGATTAGAAAAATAATTAGCAGGAACTGAGTTTATACCTGTTGATAAAAACAAGTTCTGAACTGTAGTTACATTAGAACAATTCAAAGTTATTTTTGTCAAATCACCTAAATTTTCACAATAAGCAAATGTAGATTGTAATCTATTCAAATAAGTACTTCTTATATTCAAACTTGAATTTGATAAAGAAAGTTTACTATATGAAAACATAGAATCTGCATTCGAACAATTTATAGGAAAATTCGAATTTGAAACGTTTTGAATTCCTGAAAATTCAAACATTGATTCACAATTTACTACTCCTGTAAGATATCCTAAATCAGGTGTTTCTTGTAAAGAAGTATCTTGATAAAACATTTTTTGTGCTGAAGTTACATTTCCAGCATTTTTAAAAATATCATTGTTAACAGATGTAAGATTTGGACATCCTGAAAACATATCGTCTACATGTGTACATTGTCTATGAATATAAAAATTAGAAACACTTGTCAGATTCTTACAAACTGTAAACATTTCACTACAAACTCTTACGGTTGGAGTATTGGCAAATAAATCTGAATCTACATGACTTATACCTGAATAAGCAAAACACTGAGTAAAATCTCCATTACTACTCCATGAAAAAATATCTGAGTCAATTGTTGTTAAATTTTCACAATAAGTAAAAAGATAAGCTGCTGTTCCTGTTACAAAACCATATCGCATCTTATCAATTTTTGTCAATCTTTTACAATTAAAAAATCCTCCTTTCAAAAATTCAATTTTATTTGTATTTTGGAAAAATCTTTCGACACTTCTCAACATTCTTTTAATACCTCCATCAAGAGTAGATGTTTCTTCAGCCCATTTCAAAGTTCCTATTTCTGAACCAAAACTAATCTTAATTTCTGTATCTTTTGTAATATCGAGACCTTCTTTTAGAATTTTACCGTAAGTTATTGTACCATCTCCCCAATCAACTTTCAGATTTAACAATCCATCCTGGTTTGTATTGTGAATAGGTAATTTTACATTTGTAGGGGAAGAACCATAACGTAAAATTATAGCCATTGTATCTTCTATAGTTACAGTTATAATTTTAGAAGTTAAATCATTCACAAAGTCGCCTGACGAATCCATACAATGCGGATAAGTAACCTTATAATTATAAGATTTTTGTTCTGTTACTAAAAACGAAACTTCTCCATGAATATCAGTTGCTTCATTTAATTCACCAATCTGAATAGAAGCTCCTCGTAACGGTAAATTGTTACTTGTTTGAACTTTAAATATAATCTCAGTATAAGATCTTTTTAATGTTTTAGTAATGAATACAGATTCATTTTGAATAATGACGTTACCTGAAACAGTTTGATATCCTTCTTTTGAAATTGTATAATAATAACCATCTAAATTGTTACTATAACCTTTTAATGTTAAACGACCAGGATCTTCTGTGTTCAGCGGATTCGTACTTCCAATTTGTCCTCCACAACTTATATAAGCGTTAGGAATAGGATTACCTAATTCATCTATTATAGTAAAAATTATAGAATATGTAGATTCTCCCATTATAACATTTATCTCAGGATTTTCTGTAGTAATTGTTGTAACGCGAACAATATCTTCATACGGTGGTTTTTTAGAACATCTATACTCCTTACTTTCAGATGAAAGTGGTACGTTTGAAAATACTGCTTTCCCTTCCTGATTTGTTTTAATTGTAGAACCATTAAATGTTATCGCTACATCTTGTACAGGTAATTTTTCATCAGGAAGATTTGGATTAGGAAGATAAGTTGTCTTGAAAGTTACATTTGTAGTCCTTCTCGTCAAATTAATATTTACAGTTGAATCTGAACCTGATATTGTTTCTTGGCCTTCAACCTGATTTATAAAATCACCATTACTAACAGTATACTTATAATCACTGTCAGGAAGATTAAACGAAACTATGCCTTCGTCATTTGCATATCCTATTATATTGTCGTTAACAGTTACCAAAGCACCTATAGCAGGATTTGATTCTTGAGTGATAGAAAATTTAAGAATATGTACTGCAGTCGTTTGAGGATACATTATAACATCTACAGTTTGAGATTCTTCTGTTACTCTGATGTCTCCCCAAGTATAATTATACCCATCTGCTTCAACTGTATAATGATAATCTCCATAAGGTAAAAGAAATGAAGCGAGACCTTCTTCAGTTGTGTAATGTACTTCCTTATTGATTATAATTGCTGCATTAGCAATATGTTCTCCAGATTCATTTTCAACGTAAAATGTTACGATATTTGAAGATAATGTCAAATCTACAGGAACAACTGTATTTCTATTACCAACTTCTACATTAGAACTATATCTTTCAAATCCTTCTTTTGTAATTGAAAATGGATAATTACCTGAAGCGAAATTAAATATAGCTTCACCATTTCTATTAGTCAAAATAGAATCTCTATCACCGCATTTTACAGAAGCATTTTCTACAGGATTACCGTTACTTCTAACAACAAATTTAACTTCATATTGAACGTTACTCATCTTAATATTAATCTGTTCATCTTTACCTGAAACGTTAATAATGCCTGCTTGAGTATTATAATCTGACAATGAAACAGAATAATTATATATACCGCTTATTCTTTTAAATGTAGCTGTACCTAATGCTGTAGTTGTTTGTTTCTCAGTACCAATTACGATAACAGCACCAATTAACGGATTTGAATTTTCATTTGTAACTATAAAATTGATATTATACTCAATTGCAGTTATATCTATCGTTAAATTTTGATCTGCATCTTTTACAATCACAACATCGCTCTTCTCAATGTATCCAATTTTAGAAACTTTGTAATTATAGCTACCATTAGATAGCGAAATAGATGCTTTACCTTTATTATCTGTTATTAATGTATTATTATCTATAGAAATAGAAGCGTTATCTACAGGAATACCGTTTCTCAATACCGTAAAATTAACATTATAATAAGGTATTGCAGATAAATCTACATTTATAATAGCATTGTTAGTGATGTTAAAATCAGCTTCTTTTATAAAATAATCCTTCTTAGAAACGAGATAATGATAAGTTCCAGCTCTCATTAAAAAACTTCTACCATCTGAAGTTTGATTTGCAATTCCTTGCTCGTTTGTCGTTCCTGTATATTGCTGCTGTACACCACTTCCGTTGAAATCTCCTGTTAAAACAACTGTTGCATTAGCAACTGGTTCTAATCCTTCTCTTACTCTTACTGTAGCAGAATAATACGATACTTTATTTAACTCTACTCTTACAGTAGCACTATCAATAACGCTAATAGTATTTGAAATAGTTGTATAATCATATTTTTCTACTGTATAAGTGTATAAACCAGGATAAACATCGAATAAAACTAATCCATTATCTCCTGTAATTTTAGTTTGTTGATTAAATGTTACTCGTGCATCTTTCAAATAATTACCTTCTTTATCTAAAACTAAGAAAGAAACTGTTCTTTGATAAACTCTACCTTTCAATTGAATGTATTTAGTGTAATTAAAATTTTCAACTAAAAGAATATCTTCTTGTGTATCAAAATCATCCTTTTCAATAGAATAAACGTAACTACCAGGATATAAATTTACAAGAACTTCACCATTTACATCAGTCTTTAAAGTTTGTCCAGCTATAGAAATTGTTGCATCTTGAATATAATTATTTCTTTCAGAAAATACTTTAAAAATAATTGTTTGTTGAAATTTATCTTTAATAGATAGTCCTCCTAAAATATTTTTATAAGAGATTAAATATTGTTTAATGAAAATTTCAATAGAATTTTCTGATTGAAATGCGTTATTCTTATAATATGCAGCAATTACATTTTTACCTCCTAAATAACCCTGTTTAAACGGCAATTCAAGAGGTTTTACTTTTATATCATACAAATAAACATTAGGATCTTCGTTTGACTCTCTATTTTGAATGAAAATAGGACATATAAATTTTGTATTTGGTAAAAAACTTAAAGCTCTTCCTGAAGAAAAATTCAATTTGATTGCATTATAATTTCTCTCATTATAAGCTAAAATAATACCAGTCAAATTATAATAAAGATTTTCATTTAAAAACTCTAAATATTCAGTTGAGTGAAATAATCCGTTATCAGAAGATTGATATTCACCATTTTCAACATATTGAGTTCCTATAACATTATAATCTTTATCATAACATACAACTCCAAATTGAACTTTAGAATTCACTACAGAAGATACTTTAGCACGAATAGAAATTTCGTAACTTAAAGCCGGATCAATAACTAACAATTTTGATTTATCTTCAGTAGGATAAATACCTGTTCTTTGAACTCCTCCAAATACCATTGATGAAATAATTTCATCCTCATTATTATAATCTCGAGTAATTCTAATATTTGAAGATCTTAACAAAGGATAATTTTTAAGGTCACCAACGCTTTCTGTAAATTCATATCCTTTAGTTACGTTTATTATAGTATTTGTTCTCTTCCAACAAGGTGAAGAAAATCCTATTGACCAACTTGTATCTTGAGGTCTTAATACAGCAAAGATAAATTCATCAAGATTATTATATCTGATTAATCTCAAAAGTTCGCCTAAAATAGTGCCTTCTTTATTTACAATATCTAATCTACCTCTTTTTTCGTATTCTACAATGTAATTATAGAACAAATATCGCATTTGTTCTTGTGATGTTACAAGATTTGACACTAATCCTCTATTTTCAATAAACAATTCAAATAAAATTTGATTGGTGTCAATTTCCTTATACTTCCTTGAATAGAGTACTATTAAAGCAAATAAATGTGTAATTGTTCCCCAAAACGATTGAAAATCTTTTCCACCTTTTTCTATGAATTTAGGAAGAATGTTTGAACTTGAAACTTTAGCTAAAACATTCTCAGCCCATTTCATCACAAGAGGATCGTCTTCTTTAAAAAATCTACTAAATACTGTAGAATTATAAATAGGATTGTTATCTAATAAAAAATACTTATCGTTAGTTTCCATTGAATTCAATTTTTACTTCGTAAAGATACAAAATTGAATTCAAAATACAACTATATTATTTACACATCATTTAAAATTATCTTATATAATTATAGCTGTATAATTTACCATCAATTTTAAATTCAGTAAGCACCGTTGGAGCGGTCGTTTCGTTGGCAATATAACGAGGAGCACACATACCTAATAGAACAGCATAATTACCATAATTCGTGACAGAACCGTAAACACCAGGAATTACTTGCTCATTAAGAGGACAAACTTTAAAACCGCTATCTATTCCAGCTAATGCAATTCTATATTCAAAACTTTCTATATATTTTGAAAAGTATAGGTTACTTATATAATTTTTAGGGTCTCCAACACAAGGATAAGAATAGCCGGCATAAACAACATTATTACCGATATTAAGCAAATCAATATTTTTATTTTCAACAGCAAGATTACTAATAGATGTATCTCCAATTTTAACCATATCTAATTGCCCCCCATATTTATTTCTTAACTTCATAATAGATTTCATATTATTCATTATAATCAAAAACAAAAAGTACATAATCTAAATCATCAAAATCGCCAGCAATAAAACTTTGAATAGCACTTCCAGGTTGACATATATTTTTATTAATTTCCATTTGCGAATCACTACTACCTACAAGTCTACATTTATAGATTTCAAAATATCTAACAGGGCCGTTGCTTTCATTTTGTATATCAAAATTAATATTACTACCTACACCATTAGAATACCAATCTATTTTACCACTTTCAACAGTAGTTAACTGTCCACTTCTATATAGACTAATATTATGTGAGCTAAGATTAGCTATTATTAACATTCTTGTACCACGTATAGTATCAATAGGTGATAAATAGGTTAAAGCATCATATAATTTGCTCCAATCAAATTCTTTGCCAGCAATAAGTTGACTACCAATACGAATACTCGTATTATTTGTACCTACTCTTACCCCCCCCCCATTAATATCTTTCGTATCTTTATCCATATAATTCATTTTTTAATATTATTCTATTATTTCTATTACACGTAAATCGTAAATATCTATACTTCCTATTTGTGCAAAATAATTTCCACTTTCATATATCATATTAGCTTCGTATTTAAATATTTGAGTACCATCTTCAAGAATATCTGCACTGGAAATATTACATTTGATATTATCAATAGCTACCATACCAGCATCTTCACCTGGAGAATAAATACTACAAACTTGCGTAGGGACTAAAGTTATATCTTCTCTATAATCGAAACTAATACGTTTTGTAACGTTAGACCGATTAATTACAATTATCAAATTGCCATAAGACCCAATTGTTATATTCTGTACCCCCCCCCTAATATCTCAACATTGCCAACAAACAATCCAACGTTATTAGAACCAACTTTTAAATTACTATCCATACCTTTGAATTTTTATTCAGTTATTGCATACATTGTAGAATTATCTTTAATACCAATACCATCGTATTCAGACTTGGTTTTCTTAGTGAGAGTAGTGAGGTTATCGGAGGTAACTAAATCACGAACTATAAATAAATTCACAGCATTATTTAACGCTATAAAAACTCTTTTCGTCAGAATATTAATATTATTTGCATCACCGATAGATGTATAAACGTAAATAAACGATAATTCATAAGCACCATTATCAGTATTAACGTAAACTTGACTTACATTTAATTTAAAAATTTCTTTTTCTGAGATCTGAAAGAATAAATTATTGTCTGTCATTAAAGAAGTTGCAATATTTCTGAAATTATCAGCACTTCCAAATACAATATTTATTTTTTCATCAGCATCTGTATTTTTACTTTCTTGATTTGAAATTAATTGCTGATGAGCTTCTTGTGAAATCTTTACTATATTAAAATAACTATCCACATACTTTTTAGTAGCAGGATTATAATCGTTAGTAGGTGAAAAAGGAGTTGTATTATTCTTTGTAAGAACATCACTAATTTTTGCAATTTCTTGCCATTCAGAGAATTCACCATCTATACCACTTGACGTAGCACAACGTATAAATAATCTATTGCTGTTGTATGTTTGATAAATTTGATTTGTTTTGTCTGTAATTGTGCCAACAGCAATAAGAATACCAGATTCCTGCACTGGATAGTGATTTCCAAGTGTGGCTGATTTATTACTTTTTTGAACACCTATGACACAAATTTTCGCTTCATCACCTTTAAACGTATTTAAATCAGTGCTTTTTAATTCATATATAACAGTACATACATCTTTTTGAACGTATTCTTTAATTCTATTTAACGTTGTTATGAAATTATCTTTTACTCCTTCCCTTACGAAGGGAAATTTCTCAGCTCCCATCAAATCTGATTCAAGAGTCATCTCACTTATTTTCAAACTTGTTGCACCTGCAAGTTTATCTATTTCTTCACTCATACTTCTTCACTTATTAAATTTATATCTTCTTCTGAAACAATATTTAAATCATTCTCTGAAAGAATTGGAATAGGAGGTCTTTCACTCAATTGAATATCCAAAACTTTCCTTGTCTTATTATCTATAATAAACACTTCAGAAAAATCTACATATCCTCCTGATGTAACTGTAACTACAACTTCAGAATAACTTGGTAAGTTCAAAGTTACTACAGAACCATCTTCACTTCGTCCTTCATAAGACAAAGAAGGATGATATTCATTTTTATCTGAAGTTACTTTATAAGTATAAAATTTCGGTCTTGAAGCTGTTTTAAATTTTAAACTATCTGATGTTACTAAATATTCACTATTAGAAGTCAAAAAATATCCTGAACTAATAGTTACATTTAAAATAACATTTGGTAAATATGGTTCAACTTCTATATTAATAACTTCTCCTGTTGAATTAACTGTTTTTGAAAATGTCTGAGCAGGGAAGTAATTCGTTTCTTCTGTAGTTAAAGTGTAATTTTTTCCTATAAAAACTTTAACTATATTTGTACTACTAACTTGTCCAAAATCAACATCTCCCAAAAAAAAACTACCTACTGAAATAGGAGTATCAAAAAGATTGTTTTTATAAAACCTATGAAATGTTGCTGAAGCAGTTGCTTCTAACGTTAATTCAATATTTACAGTCGAAGGATTTATTATTACTTTTTCAGTTTTAGAAACTCCGTATTTAGAATAGGTTATTTCATATTCAGAACCTAAGACACCTTTAGTCTTAAAATTTCCTTGACTATCAGTTGTTCCCCTTACTATTTGAGATGAAAATAAATCTTTAACAGAAATCGAAACATTAGAAGAAGGTATAGGACTAATTAAAGAATCATCTTTCTCCTTTATATTATAAATAATGTCCCTTGGTTTAAGGGACATTAATATAACTTGTTCTATATCTTCTTTCTCTACCAAAATTTCACCTGAAGAATTTTCGTAATCAGGATAAGTTGCAACGTAAGTATAGTCACCTTCTTCTACGTCATCAAATAATGCTACACCTACAGAATTACTTATAGCAGTTCCTACAACAATTCCGGTTCCTTTATCTCTTAAAGTTACTGAAGCTCCTATTAATAAAACTTGCGTTCTTTCATCTTTTACAATAAAACTAACAGCTCTTGCTTTTGGAGTTGCAAAAATGATTTTTTCAAAATCTTTGTCAAATACATCAATAGAACCACTTGTAACTCTATATTCGTTTTGAGTAATCGTATATTGATACTTTCCATTTGGAAGAATTAATTCAACTTCACCATTTATATCTGTAAAATACGATTGATTATTTATTAATATTTTTGCATTATTAACAAAACTTCCAGTCAATGAATCTTTAACGATTAATCGTACATTCCAATAAGCTACAGTCAAATAAACAACTTTACTAACATTACCATTATCAATTACAATAGATCCTGTTATAGGAGTATATCCTGAATAATTTATCGTATATTTATAAGTACCATTTGAAAGTGATATAACTGCATTACCATTTGAATCAGTTGAATAATTTCGTCCATCTATATTAATTATAGCTCCTTCTACAGGATTATTTGTTTGATCCTCTAAAATGGTAAACGTTACAGTATATGGTGTAGGGCTTAAATCAATTAGAATATTGTTTTTATCCTTAATCTTTACCTCAATTTTATCATCATAATCTATATATCCCTTTTTTCTTACAATAGTATTATAAGTTCCTTCAATTAAATTTAATCGAAGTTGACCTTCTTCGTTTGTATCCTCAATTAAATCTTGAATTAATACTTTTGCAGTAGGTATAAATATATTATTTTTTGAGTCTATAACACTAATATTAACAACTTGAGGTTCAGGGAAAATGTATTCAGTAATATCAACATTCTCTATTCCTATAGTTGTAGCGTTTGTAATTGATATATAACCATCTTTTCTAATTGTATAAGAATATGAACCAGGTTCAAGATTTATACTTGCATTTCCACTTTCATTCGTGACTAAAACCTGATTATTTATATCAATTTCAGCATCTTCTATAGGTTGAGTTCCTTGTAAAATTGTAAAATTTAAAGAATGTTGTGTAGCACTAAAATCGTTTATAGTTATATAAACTGCAGCATTCAATACTACAAAAGAACCTTCTTTTGTATTCCAATTTGATTTTGTAAGAATATAATTGTATTCACCATTTTCTAATTTTACAAATGCTTGACCATTCTCATCTGTAATTAAAATTTTATCACCAATACTTATTACAGCTCCTTCAACAATAGAATTTCTTGTTGTGGTAACTGTAAAATATATATATTGTGTTCTTGTTAAGACTTGACTTTGAGTTCCTTTATAAACATCTTCCTTTATAGCAGGATAGAATAGATTAGATAGAGTTTGTTCAGAATCGTAAAGTATATTACCATTCAAATCTCTCATTTTAAAACCTCGAATTCGAGGTAATTGATTTAAAGGAACTTCTTCGTCAAACGAAGGATAAAAGTATTCATCAGGAACGTATTTTACGCCTGCTGATGTTTTTACTACAGATAATAAATCATCCCATTGAATGACTTTACCAGGTGTCCAAAAACGAAAATCAAGATATTTTGTAAGTGCTATTTGAATGTTCTTTCTTACAGTTGCAATATCATATTCTGAGGAAAGTTCAATTCTAAAATCTATGCCTTTGTCACCTCCAACATATTTCCATTCAGCATTTTTTAACTCAACCCCAAGAACATTGCCTTGGACATCTATATCAGATAAAGATAAATAAGGTGTCGCTTTTTGTAATAATACATCTAATTCTTCATCTGTAA
>ERZ859776.436-NODE-436-length-21439-cov-2.551019_pt1 | contig 21439 bp, 19 predicted proteins | sample MGYA00509987_ERZ859776 | MGnify/ENA primary metagenome ERZ859776 (study PRJEB30046, sample SAMN00715146) | human gut metagenome | study: EMG produced TPA metagenomics assembly of the A metagenome-wide association study of gut microbiota in type 2... | reverse complement strand
TCATATTTTGATTTATGACCTAAACAAGGACCTAGAATACATGGAAAACCACTCTCTTTAATTTGTGGAATAATACTTCTTCCATCTGTTACATGATCTAATGTCACTTCAATGTCATATTCTTTCGCAATACGAATCACGGTTAAAATATCATCGGCTCTATGACAATGGCACTTTAATGGCATTTCTTTTTTAATAACCGGAATCATCGCTTCTAGCTTTTGATCATAATCTACATCTTTACCGGATTCTTTTTTCTGAATGTATTCTTTAGTCTTAGCTAGAGTTTCTCTTAGCAATGCACTGATCTGCATACGCGTATCAATTTTCTCTCCTTTGTAGCAACGCTTAGGGTTTTCACCAAAGGCTGCCTTCATCGCAATTGGATTCTCAATTGTCATTTCATCAATGCAGTTACCAGCTGTCTTATACGCAAAGAAAGTTCCACCAATCACATTAGCACTACCTGGTCCTGCAGCAACGGTTGTTACTCCACTTTTTAATGCCAATTCAATCGTTTCATCCATTGGATTACATCCATCAATTCCACGAATATTTGGTGTGACTGGATCTGTGACTTCATTTCCATCCTCACCTTCAAAACCAATGGAAGAACAAACCATACCTAAATGGCTGTGGGCATCAATAAGGCCAGGGAAGACATAAAGACCACTTAAATCTTGTACTTCTTCATCGTTTGGATTTAAATCTTTACCAACTTCAGTAAATACACCTTTATCAACTCGAAAATCACCAATAAAAGGTTCTTCTTCCATGGTATAAATAGTCGCGTTCTTAAATAACATTACACAGCCTTCTTTCCATCGATATAAACGGCTTTGATTTCATTTGTCGTATCAAGAATATTCTTTGTACAAATGATAAAGTCAGCATCTTTACCAGATTTAATCGAACCAATTCGATTATCTAATTTTAAGATCTTAGCTGGATTGATTGTGATGGCTTTAATAGCTTCTAGCTCATCCATACCTTCTTTTGCGGCAAGAGCTGCACACAAAGACAAGTATTGTTCTGGAATAACTGGAGAATCAGTTGTGATGGAAACTAAGATTCCAGCTTTATTTAATACACCAGGTGTTTTAAAAGATTTGGATTTCAATTCAAATTTTGTCTTATGACCAAAACTAGGTCCACAAATACATGGGAATCCACTTTCTTTGATCTGTTCGACAATGCATCTTGCGTCTGTGGCATGATCTAAAGTGACTTCAATGTCATATTCTTTCGCAATACGAATAACAGTTAAAATATCATCGGCTCTATGAGCATGACACTTTAATGGCATTTCCTTTTTAATAACTGGAATCATGGCTTCTAGCTTTTGATCATAGTCTACATCTTTACCAGATTCTTTTTTCTGAATGTATTCTTTTGTCTTAGCTAAAGTTTCTCTTAATAATGCACTGATCTGCATGCGTGTATCAATTTTCTTTCCCTGATAACAACGTTTAGGATTTTCTCCAAAAGCCGCTTTCATCGCAATTGGATTTTGAATACTCATTTCATCAATACAATTTCCTTTTGTCTTATACGCAAAGAAAGTTCCACCAAGAACGTTGGCACTACCAGGTCCTGCAGCTACTGTTGTAACTCCACCTTTTAATGCAAGTTCTACTGTTTCATCCATTGGATTACATCCGTCAATTCCTCGCATATTTGGCGTGATTGGATCTGTGATTTCATTGACGTCATTCCCTTCAAAACGAATGGCAGTTTCTTCCATACCTAGATGGCAATGGCTTTCCACTAAACCAGGGAAAACATATAGACCTGAAAGATCTTGTACATCTTCACCAACATTGGGTGTTAGATTTTTTCCTACTTGTGTAAATACACCTTTTTCAATTTTAAAATCACCTACAAAGGGTGCTTGCTCCATAGTATAAATGGTTGCGTTTCTAAATAACATTTATATCACCTCTAGAAACTATTGTATCACGTAATGAAAAATATTACATATAATATGAAAATAATTTGTAAATGAAACTCATTTGTCTTTCACGTTCTTATTCTATATAATGATTTGGGTGAGTTTATGGCAAAGAAAAAGAGAAAAGTAAATACGAAGAGAATCGCAATTGTTGTGATGATTCCAGTTATTTGTATCGCATTATTGATTGCGAATTTTACAAGTATTCGTTTGAGTATTAAAGGGTATCACAAAGAAGATAAAAAGGTTGTTTTAAAATTAGAGAAGGAAGACATCAAAGACATTTTGGATTATGATCAAATCATTGATATTTCAAAATGGGATAAAGTAAAGAATGATGCACATTACTTGTTGTATGATGAATATTACAGGGCTTCAAAAAAGAGTGTAAAAAAAGTAGTGTATTATATTGATTCTTACTATGAAAGAATGGAAGATTTGAACTATTTAGGATATACATCGGATATTCTATTTAAAAATTCAGATATATATACCATTTCTAATTTAGATACATTGATTTCAGCCAATGTACCTTATAAAAAGGCAAAGAAATATTTATCTATTAAAGGGGCACAAATTACAGACATCAAAGAATATGTGGCTTCTGGGTTAAGCCCATTAAAGGCTGTGCTACAAGTATCTTATCCAGGTATTGATTCAAGTAAAAAAGATAGTCGTTCTTATACGATTGAAAATCCAGAGGATACATTGATTCTAATTAAGAATGGATTTAGTGTTCCAAGCGATTATGTGCCTAAGGATCTAAGAGATGTGAATATTCCTTATGAAACAGAAGTTGGACAAATGAGAGATGAAGCGGCAAGCGCCTTAGAAAAAATGTATAAGGATGGCTTGAAACAAGGTTATAGTATTGCGGTCAAGAGTTCATATCGTTCTTATGAAACACAATTAGCTGTATACAATGAGTATTTTGCGATGTATGATGCAGCCTATGCGGCAAGTTTAGTTTCGATTCCAGGATCAAGTGAACACCAATGTGGATTGAGCGTGGATCTAACAAGTCAAAGTGTATTGGATGGAACGTATGGAACATTTGGTGAAACCCCAGACTATGATTGGGTTGAACAAAATGCCTATAAATATGGATTCATTTTACGTTTTCCAGAAAATGCAGGAGACCGTACAGGAGCTACCAATGAGCCATGGCACTTTAGATATGTAGGAAAAGAAGCAGCTAAAGAAATTTATGATAAGGGATGGATCTTAGAAGATTATATTGAGCATCATGGATTTACATACAATTTGCGTTTGAATTGACGAATATAAAGGAATTAGTATTAACTAACTATGGGTGATAATTATGTGGTTAGGATTACTAATTCCTTTTTTTGGTACAACACTAGGTTCAGCCGTTGTATATTTTATGGAAAATAAAAATAATGAACTCTTATCACGATGTTTTTCAGGCATTGCATCTGGTGTCATGGTGGCTGCAAGTATTTGGTCCTTATTGATTCCAGCGATGGAACAAGAAAAGAATATCTTGGTCATTGTACTTGGGATTTTCTTAGGAGCTGTATTGCTTCTAGGATTGGATTGCTTTATACCTCATATACATCCTGGAACCGAGGATGAGGAGGGAAAAGAGTCGCATCTTAAGAAAACGACAAAACTAGTTTTTGCGGTTACTTTACATAATATTCCAGAAGGTATGGCTGTAGGTGTGGTATTGGCGCAAGCTTTAAATACACAAAATCTTTTTTCCGCTTTAGCCCTATCCATCGGAATTGGATACAAAATTTTCCCGAAGGCGCTATTTTATCATTGCCCTTAAAGAGTAATGGCTGTTCAAAACATAAGGCGTTTTTGATTGGTTCATTATCGGGGATTGTCGAACCTATATTTGGCTATATTACAATTTTGTTTTCAAATTGGATCCTACAATGTTTGCCACTTTGTTTAAGTTTTGCGGCAGGTGCCATGTTGTTTGTGGTAGTTGAAGAACTTGTACCTGAAATGGCACAAGGAAAACACTCGAATCTTCCAACACTTTCTTTCTTGTTTGGGTTCTGTATCATGATGGTGTTGGATGTGATTTTAGGATAAGCTTTCATTTTTTTCAGAAAAGAGTTAAAATTATTTTACATAATGTAGAAGACCAATTGGAATTCTGCATTTTCTTTTGGGAAGGGTGAAGGCGTTGGAAAGTACAGATTTATTAAAGGGAAGTATATGGAAGTCGATTTTGATTTTTTCTTTACCATTACTTGTAGGAAATTTATTTCAACAATTATATAATACAGTCGATTCGTATGTGGTAGGTAACTTTGTCAGTTCGCATGCTCTTGCAGCTGTAGGACAATCTACTTCTATTATTAATATGTTAGTTGGCTTCTTTATGGGATTATCTACGGGTGCTGGTGTTGTGATTGCACAATATTTTGGGGCAAAAGAAACAAAAAAGATGCAGGATTCCATCCATACATCTTTAGCTTTAACTTTAGTTTTATGTGTGTTATTCACCATATTAGGTGTTGCTCTATCTAAACCCATCTTAGTTATGATTGGTTCTCCTAAAGAAGTTTTGCCTTTAGCTGTAATTTATCTACAAATCTATTTTGCGGGTGTTTCCTTTTCGTTAATTTATAATATGGGAGCTGGAATATTAAGAGCTTTGGGTGATAGTAAAAATCCATTGATCTATTTAGTTGTATCGAGTTTAGTTAATATAGTATTAGACTTTGTGTTTGTGATCTATTTTAACCTAGGCGTTGCCGGCGTTGGTATTGCGACAACTTTGGCACAGTTTGTTTCAGCCATTCTAGTTATGCGCGAGTTAATGCATACGGATAAGGATTATAAGGTATATATTTCTAAAATTCGTTTTTGTAAGCCAATCCTATCAAGGATTATTTCTATAGGAATACCGGCAGCACTACAAAATAGTATTGTTTCCTTTTCAAACGTAATTGTCCAATCGTATATTTCTAGATTTGGTTCGGCTGCAGTTGCAGGCTATAGTACAACGACGAAGTTGGATGGATTCTTACAGCTTCCAATTCAAAGTTTCTCAATGGCCATTACAACATTTGTGGGACAGAACTATGGAGCTCAAAACTATAAGCGTGTAAGAAAAGGTTTATATACAACACTATTGATGTGTGAAGTTATCATCGCATTAGGAGCTTTCTTGATTTATACAAATGGAGAGTTCTTAGTTGGGTTGTTCTCACAAGATAAAGATGTAATTGTAGCTGGTGTGACTATGATTTCTGTCTTTGCGCCAGGATATATCTTCCTTCCTTTATCCCATATTACGGCAGGTGCATTAAGAGGAGTAGGCTTATCGAAGATTCCAATGTATTCGATGATTTTATGTTTCGTTATTTTAAGACAAGTCTATTTATTTGTGGCAACACAATTTAGTTCAGAATTAATTACTGTATTCTTAGGTTGGCCACTAACATGGATCGTAAATGCAGCACTATTAATGGGGTATTATCATATATATTCAAAGAAACTAGTAAGAGGCGATATTTATTAATCGTCTCTTTTTTATACCCTTGAAGCTAAAATAATAAATGGGTATAATGGGTATAACAAATGGTAGGTGATCGTATATGAATCATGAAGAAATAATAGCTCGTATTGCAGAAATTGAGCGTGAGATTGCCGTTTTACCGGCTGGTGGTGTTTCTAAAAAGAATGTACATGGTAAAATATATTATTATCATAGAATCACTCAGAATGGTAAGCGAATGGAAAAATATGTAAAAGCTGAAGATGTCGATGAACTTAAATCGAATATTGAGAAAAGAAGAAAATTAGAAAAGGAATTAAAAAAGCTAAAACAATGTATGCCTAAAGAAAAAAATCTTGATTTTAAGACAAAGGTGATTTTTGGCGATAGATTAAAATCTTTAGTTTCAATTACACGAAACTATAAAAAAAGAGAATGTATACAAATGCTTAGAGATTATATCTTCAAAGATATAGCTGATAAAGTGTTCATATTGTATGGATTAAGACGAACTGGAAAAACAACATTGATTCGTCAGATTATCTTAGAATTGTCTGAATCTGATTTTGAAAAAGCTGCATTTATTCAAGTTACATCAAGAGATTCTTTATCCGATATTGATGAAGATTTAAGATTGTTAGAAAAAAATGGATATAAATATGTGTTTTTAGATGAAGTTACATTGATGGAAGATTTCATTGAAGGAGCTGCTTTATTTTCAGATATTTATGCCAGCAGCGGAATGAAAATTGTTCTTTCTGGAACGGATTCGCTTGGTTTTGCGTTTTCTAAAGAAGAACAATTATATGATCGATGTATTATGCTACATACTACATTTATTCCATACAGAGAATTTGAAAATGTACTTGGTATATATGGGATTGATGAGTATATACGTTATGGTGGAACAATGAGTCTTGGTGGAATCAATTATAATGCGAGCACACCATTTTCAAACATTAAGGATACAGAAGAATATATTAATACGTCAATTGCGAAGAATATCCAACATTCTTTAAAGATGTATCAATATGGTGGTCATTTTCGTCAACTCTTAGATTTATATGAAAAAGGAGAGCTTACGAATGTGATTAATCGAGTAGTCGAAGATATGAATCATAGATTTACAAAAAGTGTTGTAGAAAGTACATTTAAGTCTCACGATATAGGAGTCACTGCCAATAATTTATTGAGAGATAGAGTGGATCCAATAAATATTCGAAAGCATATGGAACTAGATAAGGTGACTTCTGGCATTAAGGAAATGCTTGATATTTTAAATAAGGAAGAACAAAGTATTGATATAAGTGATGCACATATGACTCAAATTAAAGAGTATTTGGCGATATTAGATTTGATAAAAGAAATTGATTTAGAATATTTGCCGGAAGTAAACCAGAAGAGAAAAATTGTAGTGGTTACACAACCTGGTTTAAGATATGCGCAAGCCGAGGCCATTGTTGAAAATCTTCTTTTAGATGAAAAATTCCAAGAGTTAGATGTCCAAAAAAGGACACGTATTTTAGAACGTTTACTTAATGAAATTCGTGGCAGAATGATGGAGGATATTATTCTTTTGGAAACAAAACTCGCAAAAAAGGATAAACATGTTTTTAAATTGCAATTTCCAATTGGTGAATTTGATATGGTTGTGCAAGATCCAAAAACATTATCTTGTGAGATTTACGAAATCAAATATAGTAACCAACGAGTTCGAGAACAATATCGACATATAAATGATGAAGAAAAATGTGCAATGACTACACATCGATATGGCAATATTACCGGAAGGTATGTGATTTATCGTGGAGAAAATGCAGAACTGGATACCATTCAGTATTTAAATGTTGAAGATTATTTAAAAAGTTTATAGAGAATCGAGGCGATATTTATTGATCGTCTCTTTTTTTATACCACCTATAAAATGGGTGGTGGGTATAAAAGATAGTATTGCATAGAGAAGAAAAAACATGGGAAATATATTAACCCATGTGTATAGCTTGTTTTTTTCTTTGTTTCGAATTCGGAATATTTAATTCCTTTCGATATTTAGATATGGTTCTTCTAGATGCGTAGAGTTCCATATTTTCTAATTCCTCTACAATTTCTTCATCTTGTAGAGGATTTTCTTTATCTTCCACTTCAATTAATAATTGAATGGCTTTTTGAATAGAGTCTTTACTGCTTCCTTTGTGTGTCTTTGAAATAAATAAATCTTTTACAGGATACATATGATCATTAAATTCATAATATTTATCACTCAAAGTTCTAGAAACAGTTGAAATCGAGTAGCCAGATTCTTGCGCGATTTCTTTAAGTGTGCATTCTTTTAAATCATCTTGAAATAGAAAGTAATTCTTTTGATGCGTAATCAATATATTTGCGAGTAGAAGGATTGTTTTATTTCGACGGTTGATACTATCAATATAAAACTTAGCTTCATTTAAATATTTTTTAGCTTCTTTTGATAATTTCACCTCTTCACAATGAAGGGATAGATTGCCCATTTCTTTAGGGATGATTTTTAATTGATCCTCTACAATTTCAATTGTGAATTCTGGTAAAGCTAAACTTGTCGTACTTTCTGTGTCGTATTCACTGCATGGAAAGGGATTGCACTCTTGCATGTGAGCTAATTCATCAAATACGGATTCATAAGGTATATCTAAAGATTCGGCAATGGAAATGAAATCTTTTTCTTCAAGTTCTTTGGAATGATCCTTTAAAATTGTGTATGCGATTGTATAGCCTTTTTCTTTTAATTGAATCATTAAAGAATCAATACTATTTTTAGCGGCCACACCAATGGGTTCAAAGGTTTGAATGAAAGAGAGTGTTTCTTCAAATTGTGTTTTAGTACATTTTAAGTCCGATAGGACAGTTTGGATGTCTTGATCAAAGAAGCCATGACTATCTAAAGATTCAATAATGTAATTGGCAATGGTTTCATTGTATTTTTTAGTGCTTGTATGCAGCTGCAGATATAACTCATCCTTTAGACTTGGCTTATTTGAAATGCCAGCTTCAAGATATTGTTGGATATCTTGGCTTGGAGTGTATTCTAAAAAAGGATTATTTTGACTGACATTATATAAAAGATCCGATAAGGATTGTCTATCTTTACTTAATATTTCTAGATGTGACTTTAAACCCGTGGTCATATGGAGTGTCTGTTTGTAGGTGTGTGTATAGATCAAATCTTGTTTCATATGTATGTTATAACATATTATGGTATAATAATTCAAAAAAGTGGAGGGGTAACATGATAGAAAAAATATTGGCGTATATTTTGGCATGTTGTAATAATAGTGATTTTGATCAAACAACAGTTGCCTTGATTAGTGAGAATTTAAAGATCAGCCGCTCACAGGTGTCTGTTGTATTAAATAAATTAGTAAAAGAACACAAATTGGTTCGCATTGAATCGAAACCGTTTTGTTTCATTTCGGTTGAATATTTAAAAGAAAAGGGAATACCTTTTAAAGATAGTGTATATGCGAGTGTAGATGATTTATTGTCAAATCAGGAAAAGAAGGATTTTGAAAAACTAGTGGGTATGAATCATTCTTTGGCTCAAACTGTTAAACAATGTAAAGCTACTATTTCATATCCTCCTAACGGGTTGCCTATGTTACTATATGGGCCTACAGGAACGGGTAAGTCTTTAATTGCGAAACTGACGTATGAGTGGGCAAGAAATCAGGGTGTCATTTCAAAAGATGGACAATTTGTACAGGTGAACTGTAGTGAATATGCGAACAACCCTGAATTATTAACAGCCAATCTATTTGGTCATGTCAAAGGTGCTTTTACAGGTGCTGAAAAAGATAATGAGGGTTTGATTGCGTTAGCTGATAATGGAGTTTTATTTTTGGATGAGGTGCATGAATTAAAGGCCGAATGCCAGGAAAAATTATTCTTGTTTATGGATCAAGGTATTTACCATCGTGTGGGAGATAATGAAAAGTGGTATAAGTCCAATGTTCGTATTGTGTTTGCGACAACAGAAAATCCGGACAAGGTTTTATTAAAAACATTGATGCGACGTATTCCGATGACCATTACGATTCCTAGTCTTGAACAAAGAGGTACGCAAGAGCGTATTGAGTTGTTGCATGACATTTTTAGTCAGGAAGAAAAACGTTTAGATTGTCAGATCAAGATGAGTAGTAAAGTATATAATGCATTGCTGCAAAGCAAGATGCCAGGTAACATTGGTCAATTAAAGAGTAGTGTGCAGTCTTGTTGTATCAACTCTTTATTTGATAAAGTCAATGATGAATTAGTGATTCACTTGGATAGTTTGCCTAAAGATCTTTTACAACAGGTCTATGCGAATCAAAAAACAGTTTTAGATGATGATGAATATATCTATGTAGATGATTTGCAGGGATACTATAATGGCACAAAAGAAATTCTTCAATTGAATGATAGTTTATTGGCTTGTTTTAGAAAATATAAAGAGGAACATACAAGTTTGTCAGATTTTATGGCAAAAGAAAAGAATTATGTTCAAAAATATTTTGATAATTTGATCTTTAGAAAGAAAGAATCGAGTCAGGTTGATTATTATAATCGTGGTGTGCAGCATATCTTTAACTTGATTGAATCGCGGTATGGATTAAAAATCACAAATAATGAAACGTTAGCTATCGCATCTTATTTAGATGAGATTCATCATGAATATCATGATTTAAGAAGCTGGTTTTTAAAACATGAAGAAGAGTGTGATGATTTATATCAATTGTTGCAAGAAGAATTTTTTAGAGCGACCAATGTATCTTTAGAAATTTGTACGTATTTAAAGTCCTATCTAGAAATGGACATGTATTCCATTATTATTTGTACATTTATCTTCTATGTTTATAATGTACAAAAAGATTCAAGGCTTTCTCAAAAAGCAGCCGTTGTACTATCTCATGGTTTTTCTACGGCTTCTAGTATTGCGGATGCCGCCAATCGTTTTTTAGGACAATATATTTTTGATGCGCTAGATATGCCTTTATATATTGATACGGCTACAATGATTGAGAAATTGAATCGGTATTTGGATCGTATTGGCAAGGTCAAAGAATTGTATCTATTAGTGGATATGGGTAGTTTGGAAGATATTTATAAAGGTTTGCATATAGAGAATGCGAATATTGGAATTATCAACAATGTGAGTACTCCAATTGCTTTAGAAATTGGAAATGGAATTCGTAATAATGTAGAGATGGAGAGCATACTACAAAAAACGATTGATGCTTTCCGTGTCAATTTTGCGTATCATATTGAAAAGCATCAACAAAAGCAGCCAGTCATTCTATGTTCTTGCGCAAGTGGATTGGGTACGGCCAAGAAATTAAAGTCTATGTTGGAGCAATCTTTTCCAGATGGTATCAATTTAGATGTGAAGACGTTGAATTATTCGGAATTGATTGAATTAGGTAAAAAGAACAATGTATTTGAAGAATATGATGTTTTATGTGTACTTGGTACATTAGATCCAAATATGGAGGACATTCCATTTGTGGGTATTGAAGATTTGATTATTGAAGATACATTTGGTGATTTCAATCAATACTTCAAGGATTATATGGATGAAGAACAGCTGGCTTTGTTTGATAAAAATATTCTACATAATTTCTCATTGAGTAATATTATGAATGCACTAACGATATTAAATCCGGCAAAACTATTAGAGCAGGTTGCCAATGCGATTGATGTTTTACAAAAGTATGTTGGGGTTCGTTTCAGCAATCGAACTTGTTTTGGATTGTACGTACACATTTGTTGTTTGATCGAAAGACTTGTTGTTTCAAGAAATGCTGAGTATGATCCAAGCTTGGATTTTTTAAATGAACACAAAGATTTTGTAGACTACGTTAAGAAGGCGTTTAAGCAAGTAGAAGATTTCTATGGTGTAGACATTCCTACAGAGGAAATGGTTCATATTTATAATTATGTGAAGAATAACTAGTAAAGATGGGGAAACTCATCTTTTTTTGTAAACTTATTTCTATGGCACAATATTTGCTTGTATATAAGTGGATGACGTAATACAGAAAGGAGAAAGATGAATGAGCAGAGTAATATTTGCCTCACATGGAGGATTATCTAAAGGAATGAAAGATTCAGTTTCTATGATCGTTGGAGATTTAGCTAAAGATGTAGAAACATATAGTTTGCTTCCTGGGCAAAATCCTGAAGATTATTATCTAGAACTTTTGAAAGAAGCAAAAGAAAGTGAAGAACAAATCGTAATCTTGTGTGATATCAAAGGTGGTAGTGTTCACACAGCATTATCTAAACTTACAGTATTAAATAATGTAATGGTTTTTTCAGGAATGAACATGGGATTGGCATTAGATGTAGTAATGAAAAGCTTGGGCCAAAATCTTGAATTAGCAGATGCGAACGATTTGATTGAAGCAGCTAAAGAGGGAATGACAGTTATGAATGGTATGACAAGCGAAGATGATGAAGATTTCTAATAGGAGGAGAAAAAAATGATCAAATTATTAAGAGTGGATCACAGATTGTTACATGGTCAAGTTGCTTTTTCTTGGAAAAATGCAGTTGAAGCAGATTGTATCTTAATTGCGTGCGATGCAGTTATGAAAGATGATTTAAGAAAAACATCAATTAAGTTGGCAAAACCAAGTGGTGTTAAATTAGTTATTAAAAATCTGGATGATGCAGTAAATGCGATCAACAGTGGTGTTACAGACAAATACAAATTATTGACTGTAGTTGAATCTATTAAGGATGCTGAAAGATTGTGTAAAGAGTGCAATATCAATAAATTAAATCTTGGTGGTACTAAAGCTACTGCTGAAACTCGTAATATTTCAAAGGCAGTGAATATTACTCCAGCAGAAGAAACAATTTTAAAAGGATTATGTAAATCAGGTGTGGATGTAACAATTCAGATGGTTCCAGAAGATAGTCCAGTAAACGTAGAGAAAGTATTATAGGAGGAGAAATATGTTATTACAAGCAATTTTACTTGGCTTGGTAGCAATGCTTGGAAATGCTGAATATTTGTTCGGTACAAGCTTGTTGTCAAGACCATTGGTTATGGGAGCTTTGACAGGCGTTGTACTTGGTGATATCCCAACAGGTGTTACTTTAGGGGCAACATTAGAATTAGCATTTATGGGAGCTTTCTCAATCGGAGCTAGTATTCCACCTGAAATGATTTCAGGAACCGTATTAGGAACAGCTTTCACAATCACAACAGGAGCAGGACCAGAAACTGCATTGACTGTTGGTTTACCAGTTGCTTCATTGGTTTTAATCGCAAAGAACGTTGGAATGGTATTTATTTTACCTCCATTTGTTCACAAAGCAGATAAATATGCAGCTGAAGGAAACATGGCAGGAGTTGCGAGAATGCACTTCTTAGGTGGATTCTTCGGTGTTAACTTAATTATCGGTGTTATCGTAGCGTGTGGTTACTATGCAGGTGGACCTGCTGTACAGGCTTTATTAAATGTAATTCCTGAATGGATCTCAAATGGTTTACAAATCACAATGGGCTTATTACCTGCAATTGGATTTGGTTTATTGTTGATGATGATTATGGACAAAGAAGTTGCATGTTTCTTCTTCTTAGGATTCGCATTAAGCGTATACTTAGGAATTCCAGTAACTGCAATCGCAATTTTTGGAGCTATCATTGCCATCGTATTAACTCAATTACGTAGCAATTCAGCTCAAACAGCTACAGAAGGAGGATTAGACGAAGATGACGACTTCTAATAAATTAACAAAAAAGGAATTAAATCAAGTATTCTGGCGTTCATTCGGAATGGAATGGGACTGGAACTATGAAAGACAGATGAACATGGCATACTGCTACTGTATGTTACCAGTCATCAAAAAATTATATTCAAATAAAGAAGACCAAATTGCAGCTATGCAACGTCACTTGGAATTCTTCAATACAACACCTCAATTGTCAACATTGATCTTAGGTATCAGTGCTGCCATGGAAGAAAGTAACGCAAATGATCCTAACTTCGATACAGAAAGTATCAACAGTGTAAAAGTTTCATTGATGGGACCTTTAGCAGGTATTGGTGACTCATTCATCTGGGGAACATTACGTATCATCGCTACTGGTGTTGGTCTATCATTAGCGAACCAAGGAAATATCTTAGGACCTATCTTATTCTTATTGATCTTCAATATTCCTGCTCAAGGATTACGTTATTACTTAATGAATGCTGGTTATAAATTAGGTAGTGGATTCTTGGCTAAGATCCAGGAAAATGGATTGATGTCAAAACTTACTTATGCAGCAAGCGTTTTAGGATTGATGGTTGTTGGTGGTATGACAGCTGAAAACGTTTCAATCAACTTCCCATTGGCATTTGGTTCTGGTGATGAAGCAACTACATTAAATGATGTATTCAATAATATCATGCCTGGTTTAATGCCATTATTATTCACATTATTGGTTTACTACTTATTGAAAAAGAAAAATATTAAGACAACTACATTATTGTTAATCTGTGTTGTGATCGGATTGGTCGGATCATTCTTTGGTATCTTAGGTTGTTAATAAAATTTAAATAAATGGAGGAAAAGAAAATGATTAAATTTAACGAACAAGAAAAAATCGATAGCGTAAATGGAGCATTGGCTCTACGCCCTCAAATCAACGAAATCGTTGATGAAATCTGCGAACGTGGATATTCAAACATCTGCTGGTTAGGTGTTGGTGGTACTTGGGCAAGTGCTATGCAGGCTACAGTACACATGAAAGAGATGAGTGCTATTGAAACTTGGGCAGAAAATGCTGCTGAATACTTAACTACAGGAAACAAACGTATTACTAAAGATACAGTTGTTATTATCTCTTCTGTAACTGGAAACACTAAAGAAGTTGTTGAAGCTATTAAAAAAATCAAAGCAGAAGTTGGCGCTACAGTTATCTCATTTGTTGATGCTAAAGAAGCTATCTTATTAGACTTAGGAGACTACAAGATCTCTTACCCAATGAACGAACAATTAAAGTTCTTCATGGTTGCTGACCGCTTCATGTTCAACAATGGTGAATTCGAAGACTACGAAGATATGTATGCAGAATTTGACAAATATTTGGCACAAGCTTTAGTAGAAGTTGAAAAGAAAGCTGAACCATTCGCTGTTGAATTTGCTAAAAAACACTGGAATGATGAAATGCACTACTTTGTAGGTGCTGGAAATCAATGGGGAGCTACTTACTCATACGCAATGTGCTATTGGGAAGAACAATTATGGTTAAAAACTAAATCAATCTCATCAAACGAATTCTTCCACGGTATGTTTGAAATCGTAACTAAAGAAACTCCAGTTACAATCTATATCGGTGAAGATGCTCAACGTCCATTGTCTGAACGTGTAGCTAACTTTATTCCAAGAATTTGTGAAAACTACACAATCATTGACTCTAAAGATTATGAATTAAAGGGAATTAGTGAAAAATATCGTAAACACTTATCTCACCACGTAATGCATGCTGTAAACAACAGAATTGACGTTCACATGGAAATCGAAACTCGTCACCCAATGGAAATCCGTCGTTACTACAGAAGATTAGAATACTAAAAATATAAAGGTGGAGCCATTCCACCTTTTATAGGTTTATTTTAAGGGAGGTACATATGGAAAAATTAACAATGCTTGATTATGTGAAAGAAACACCGGGCGTATTAAGAACAAATATTGAACAATACACTACATTGGTTGAACCATTAATGAAGGAAGTGCAACAAAAAGAAATCAAACGTATTTTACTTGTTGCTTCTGGATCGAGTCATAATGCTTGTTATTGTGCTAGAAGTTTTGTGGAAAAAGTAAGTGGTTTAGAAGTAAAAATCATTACTCCATATACATTTACGTATTATGAAAATGATGCTCAAGAAAACGACTTAGTTTTAGTGGTTACACAGAGTGGTTTAAGTACAAATGCGATTGAAGCATTAAAAATCATCAAGAAAAAACAATGTAGAGCCATTTGTTTAACAGGAAATAAAAACAGCGATGTAAAAGATGTTGCGGATGTTGTGATTGAATATGGTGTTGGCGAAGAATTAGTTGGCTATGTCACAAAGGGTGTTTCCTCACTTGCGTTATTCTTAGATTTATTCGCAATTGCGTATTCGGGTAAAATTGAATATTTAGAAGAGTTAAAGAAAGCCGTAGATTTAAATGAAGAAATGATTGATAAGGCAACAAGCTTTATTCAAAAACATTACAAGAATTTCTCATCTATGTCTTGGGTTTACAGTTGTGGAGCTGGCGCCAATTATGGAACGGCACTTGAAAGTGCATTAAAAATGGGTGAAACCATTCATATTCCAAGTTGCTGCTACGAAATTGAAGAGTATATTCATGGACCGAATCTTCAATTAACACCACAATACAATGTGATTTTCTTTGATGGAAACGATGGAGCAAGTCATCGTGTAGAACAAGTATATAAGGCTACGCGTAAAGTCAGCAATCGAGCTTATTTAATTTCAAACAATCCTCAATTATTGGGTGATGATCATGTTTTAAGTTTGAGTGATACTGTATCAAGTGAATTATGCCCACTTGTATATCTACCATTTGTACAATTACTAAGCTTTATTATTTCAAACGACTTACATTCTATTTATCAACACCCATTATTAAAAGAATTTAAGGCTATCGCAGCCGCAAAAACGGAGAATTTTGTGAATTATGATGGAGACGATTAATACTGTTATTTTTGATATGGACGGGTTGATGTTTGATACGGAAACCCTATATATCGATGTGTTTGAAGATATTTGTAAAAAACACGATCATTACTTTCCAAGAGAATATTTGCTTGGCATGCTTGGAACTAGTCATTTCGATTATTCAATTTACCATAAGGATTATCCATGGTTAGAGGATATGTTAAAAATTGCCGATGACAAATTTGTTTCTTATTATGAGAAACGCTTTGCGATTCCAGGGTCTGCCAATAAATATGGTTTGAAAGAATTGCATGATTATTTAAAAACGAATCATTATAATATTTGCATTGCGTCAAGCTCAAGTGTTCCGCACATTAAACGTTTAGTGAATAATTGCGGATTTGATTTTAAGGCAGATTTGATGCTTTCATCTCAAGATGCATATGCTTCGAAACCTGCACCCGACTTATTCTTGGCTTGTGCAAAAGAAATGGGTGTTGAACCAAAGAATTGTTTAGTACTTGAAGATAGTAAGAATGGAATTCGTGCTGCATATAATGCGAATATGCATAGAATTTGGATTCCAGATCAAGTACAATTTAATGAGGAAGACATGAAATATGTTGAACTTCAATGTGAAAATTTGAAAAGGGTTATCGATATATTAGAAGCAATGTAAAGTTGCTTCTTTTTCGTGCTATACTTATATTGTTTTTTTGAGGGAGGATATGTATGTTAGAATTAATCGTATTTGATGTAGATGGGTTAATGATTGACACAGAAAGCGTATGGAAGAATGCGTTTGACAAGGCAGGAGATAAATATGGCATCCCAAATTTAGGAGACACTTTATTTCCTTCATTAATTGGCAAAAGATTAGAAGATGAACAAGAATTATTGGATCGTCTTTTGCCTAGTGATATCCAGAATCAATTGATTAATGAATGGAGACAAATTGGACTGGGGTCGCTAGAAAGAGAAGTACCTGTTAAACCAGGATTATATGAGATGTTGGATTATTTAGAACAGCATCATATTAAAAAGGCTGTCGCAACAACGACAAGAAGAGAGCTTACAGAAGAAAGATTAAAACGAGTTGGCGTATATGATCGTTTTGACTATGTCCTTTGTGGGGATGAGGTCACAAAACGTAAGCCAGATCCAGAAATTTATTTGAGTGTTTTACATAAAATGAACACAAAAGCAGAAAATGCGATTGTATTGGAAGATTCAAGTGTTGGTGTAGAAGCGGCTTATAGAGCAGGTATAGATTGTATTCAAGTACCGGATTTGATTGCTCCAACAGAAGTACAGGAAAAACAGACAATTTGTATTGTCAAAGATTTAATGGAAGCTAGAGATTATATTCAAGAGAACAGGATCTAAAATGCGTCATAATGATTTTGAAAATACACCCATGATAAAACTGGTCATGGGTTTGGCCATACCGAGTATGATTGCACAGTTAGTCAATATTTTATATTCCATTGTCGATCGTATGTTTGTAGGTCAGATTGAAGAAGTAGGAAATATATGTTTGGCAGCCGTTGGAATATGTGGTCCAATCGTTACTTTATTATCAAGTTTTGGAACACTTGTAGGTATTGGTGGTTCCATTTGGCTATCTATGTGTTTGGGTCAAAAGAATGAGAAAAGGGCAAGTCAGATTCTATATAACAGTTTTGTGATGTTGGTTGTTCTTTCCATTTGTTTAACACTTGGATTCATTTTTTTAAAACACAATTTGATCTATTGGTTTGGAGGCAGTGATGCACTGTATCCTTATGCTAATACTTATTTAACAATCTATACATTAGGAACTTTCTTTGCCCTTATGTCAATTGGATTGAATTATTTTATTACAGGACAAGGCTATGCCACTATTGCGATGTTAAGTGTATGTATTGGTGCCATCACAAATATTATTTTTGACTTTATCTTGATTCGTACTTTAAAAATTGGTGTGGCAGGAGCTGCCATTGGTACAGTTGTAGCACAGTTTTTATCTTGTATGTTCGTGCTTTGTTTTTTAAGATTCAAATCAAAGATCAAATTGAGAAAAGAAGATTTAACTATAGAGAAGATGAAGCATATTGTTAAACTTGGATTTTCCCCATTTCTGATTATCGCATCCGATTCAATCATTTTAATAGTGATGAATATGATGCTTCAAAAGTATGGTGGAAATATGGGTGATATTTATATTTCGGCTATTACTGTAGCTCAAAGCTATTTCTTATTGATTACAGGACCATTACTTGGTATTAGTTCGGGTACACAACCAATATTTGCGTATCATTTTGGTTCGCAAAATTTAAAGAAGATCAAAGAAGCTTTTAAAATTGTGATTTCATTTGCATTTTTATTCTGCCTTGTTATGTTTATTATTTCAATGTGTTACTCCAATGTATTTGTGGCTATGTTTACTAATAATACCATGACTATGCCAATCGCAGATAGGGCTATTAAAATCTTCTGTTTAGGTATTTTGATGATGTCCATTCAATATGTTTTAGTGGATGGAATTACAGGATTATCTAATGTAAAATTATCGTTATTTTTATCATTAAATCGTAAGATGATGTATTTGTGTTGTACATGTTTATTGCCTGCTTTTTTAGGAGTTTCTAATATTTTCTATGCACAACCAATAGCCGATATTTATGCAAGTATTGTGACAATCATTTGTTTTATAAAAATCATACCTTCTTATTTAAAAAGCCATGGAGTTAAGTAAGGCGAGATGAATTAACATCTCGTTTTTTAAATTCTACAGTCTTTTTCTGATATAATAGTGGTGTAGGAGGAATCTATATGGCTATATTTCTAAATCCTGATAATGCGAATTTTAATGAAGCGGTTCATTCAAAAATATATGTGGATAAAACGGGTTTAATTGAATATACAAATAGTGTGCTTTCAACCACAGCTAAATTCATTTGTAATTCAAGACCTAGACGTTTTGGAAAATCCATGGCAGCAAATATGCTGGCTGCATATTACAGCAGAGGATGTCAGTCTGAAAAATTATTTGACGGACTTAAGATAAAAGAAGATTCATCTTTTTCAAAATATCTGAACATGTGAAAAGTATCTTAATCAATATGATGTCATTCATATTGATGTACAGTGGTGTAAAGACCAAGTTGAAAATATAAATGAAATTGTCAATTATATCAAAGAGAGTTGTATGCATGAATTACAGAATGAATATTCCAATATTGACTATACTGGAATTATTTCTTTGTCTGGAACACTTTCTAAAATCAATGATGAAACAGGACATCGCTTTGTGGTTATTATTGATGAGTGCGATGTATTGATTCGTGATAATGCGAATAATAAAAAACTTCAAGAAGAATATATTGATTTCTTGAAAGGATTATTTAAAGGATCACAACCTTCTCGCTATATCGCATTAGCGTATTTAACGGGAATTTTACCGATCAAAAGAACGATGACACAGTCGGCATTAAATAATTTTGATGAATTTACGATGCTGGATGCCGGCAGGCTGGTTTCATTTGTAGGTTTTACAGAAGATGAGGTAAAGACACTTTGTGAAAAATACCGGATGGATTTTGAACAGGTAAAAAAATGGTATGATGGGTATTGTTTGGGGGAATGCCATATTTATAATCCGATTGCAGTAGTAAACCTTGTAACAAAAGGAAAATTTAAAAGTTATTGGTCAGAAACCGGCACCTATGAGGCAATCGTGCCTTTGCTTAATATGGACTTTGAAGGTTTGAAAACAGCAATTATTGAGATGTTGGGAGGAAGTCGGGCAGAGATTGATGTATCTTCTTTTCAGAATGATATGGTAAGTTTTGCAAACAGAGATGATGTGCTTACGTATCTGATCCACCTTGGGTATCTGGGCTATGACGAGGATGCAGAGGCGGCATTTGTGCCGAATGAGGAAATCAGGCAGGAACTGACAAAAGCGATTAGAAGAAATGCGTGGGATGAAATGATCCAAAATCAGAGATGTTAGGATTGATTGTTGGAATATGCATATTTTTGTAATGGAATGGTAATTGATAGGGAGTGAGATGCTTTGTCAGAGTGTCAGAAACTTGAAAGGGTTTCTGCACTTTTTAAATTCATTCGTATTAAATTTGACCAAAAATGAGGGGAAAATGTCGTTTCGTGCATAACATGTTGAATTTGTAATAAATTTATGAATAATAGAAATTGAAATAGAATTTAAGGTATTTTGAAAAGGGAGGCGAATCCGATGCACAACGAATTTTTTTTAGTAGTACTTAGAAAACAGAAGAATTGTGATGAAGGAGGTCTCTATGAAAAATATTATTAAGTATTTGGGGTGTTTGGCTCTAGGATTATTGATTTTGAACAAGGTAGATTTTTCGGTATATGCGGCAGAACCCTCTAAAGTTGTAAGGCATGTAGAGTATGATGAAATTACAGATGTGAATCAGCTGTTACAGATGGGGATTGAAGAATATCAAAAAACTCCTAAAGTAAGAAATCAAAGCGAAAATGAAGAAATAACTGTGAAACAGTTATTAAGTATTACAGAATATGATGATGGTACGATTGAAAAAGAGTACTGTGTTACAGGTTTGGGCATGGTTGATAAGTCCGGTAAAAATGTGTCTGCAGCTCAAATCGCGAGGGCAGATTCTCCGGTAAATAAGGATAAGCAGGTGTCTAATTATGGAGTAACATTAGTGTGCTCACTTTATACAACAATGAGGCTGGATAGTGTATTCGATATGCCACTATTTAGGGTTGATAAGGTAACCACTACTATTTTAAGGACAGGTAGTGTATATCCGGGAAATGGAAGCACGCGGTATAATCATCAGCGTGGAAATGAATTTAAGTCTGTGCCTTTTACCGCCAGCACGGCATCAAATCAAAGTTTTACGATTCCCGGAAGCGCAAATTTCTACCATTCAAGTCCAGAGCCTCTTGCAGGAGGGTTAGTAGCACAGTCGGATGTTTCTTTATCGAATGGTAAGTCTTTATCTGTAATTGTAGGTGTCCCTTCAGATGATCCGTATGCAAAATAAATTGGGGAGAAGAAAGTAAAATGAGGGTAAAAATTTTTAATAGAATTATTATTCTTTTATGTATGATTTTGCTTTTATCTGGATGTGGACAAAAAACCAATACATTTCCTCAAATAGAAGATTTATCTCTTTTTGGTAGCAGCGTTAAGGAGGCTGGTAAATTATTAGGAATAAACCTTTTAGATATATCTCCTACTATATCAGAAAATTCAGAACAACTGGAAGTATACCAGTTACCTGGAACATGGATGATTGGAGAAGGAGAAGCGGAGGTTAGCCTTCATAA
>ERZ859776.422-NODE-422-length-21985-cov-3.697355_pt1 | contig 21985 bp, 23 predicted proteins | sample MGYA00509987_ERZ859776 | MGnify/ENA primary metagenome ERZ859776 (study PRJEB30046, sample SAMN00715146) | human gut metagenome | study: EMG produced TPA metagenomics assembly of the A metagenome-wide association study of gut microbiota in type 2... | reverse complement strand
TGGGAAGCATACCGAACAGCAGGAGTGAGGAAGATCCTTGCCGTCGAAGACGAGCTGATAAACAATATGTCAAAGACGCGGCAGTGGATCATTGACAATGCGCCTGAAGACATCGTAATGCAGATCGACGACGACATCTCGTCGATTATGTACCGTCTGGAAGACACGACCGTGATCGAAGACAAGGACGTCATTGATATGGAGTTCTTGCGAATCGCCCAGATACTCGAAGACCTGCATCTCGGTTTTGCTTCGATCACGGTCACGGCGAAGCCGTGGAGCTACACGCAGGAGTTCCAGTTTGCTGGACTGTGCGGAGGCATCTACTGGTTCAACAAGGAGTGGTACAAGGCTAAAATGGACATCAAGGCTGATGTCAAGGAGGACACCGACAAGGTGCTTCAAGAGCTTCTGCACAATCGGATCATCATTATTCCGAAGTACCTCGCTATGAACGCTGGCATCGACACAAACGAAGGCGGCGACAACATCAACAAGAATATGCGGAAGATTGTTGAGTGCAACGAGTATATGAGGCTGAAGTGGGGCAGGTACTACGAGTTCGATGATCGTAAAAACACACCCAAGATTGCCGTGAAGAGGTAGCCTAATGAAATGCCCGTACATGAAGGGCATCGAGACGCACGTCCAGATTTGGAATCAGCATCACGATGACGACCCGGACAAGACAGCTGGGAGAATCGTTGACCAGTGGTACTACGAGCTGATGGACTGTCTCAAATGCGACCGTGCAGCATGGTACGATGGGCGCTGTCACTACAACGACCGGTGACTTGTTATCCTTTTGTGAACAAGGGAATATTTGCTTGACTGCTTGCGTTTTATCCTGCTACGATGATGGTACGATAAACCGAAAGGGGTTGAGTAAACGTTGGGATACAACGAATTGTTCACGAAAAACGGCCACAAGCTTAGCGAGATGTCCAATCTGCTACAGAAAGCAATCCGAAGAGGAAACCCTGAGCTCTCTGGCTATGCTGCCAACGAGCTTTTTGGCAGATACCACGCTTACCTGTGGCGACGGCTGCTGACCATCTCAGCTGAAGACTGCTACGGTGTCATCACGAAAGAGATCATGGCTTTGCAACAGGCTGATGAGTATGCCAATGCCAAGAGAAAGGGCTATGAGAAGGAGAAGCTGTTTGTCGCAAAGGCGATTACGCTTCTCCTTTATTGCAAGAAGAACAGAGACGCCTGTTACTTTGCTTGCAACTATATGCTTTCGGAGAAGGTTCTGAAGGAAGATGAATACATCAACCTTGATGACTGCACGTTTGACGGAGAGATGCCAGACTACTGCTGCGACTGCCACTCACGGGAGGGTAAGCGGCGCGGCAAGACCGTAGCGGAGTTCATCGAAACAGAAGAGGCTGCTCTGGGAACCGGAGTCGGTGAGAAGCGTGAAGGTATGTTCGACAAGCAACCGTGGGACAGATTCCTCGCTACCACGAATGCGAAGGGCGGCTACGGCAAGATCGACGAAGAAAGAGGCGTTCCGATGCCTGACCCGAAGGCTATGAAAGAGCTTGAGAAAAACGGATGGGAGGAGCCTGCTGAACAAGAGACGCTGTTTTGATGCCCAGTAAGATGCCTCTCACAAGCCCATAAATGAGCCACAACGAGCTTTCCTTTTGGGCTACAACTTATACCAGATGACCGTGTTAAGACGCATCCACGCAGTCTTAATGCGGTCATTTTGCATCCAAGAGAAATGCTCAACAAGGGAGGTGGCAGAATGGCGAGGAAAGGCGGCGCTCCAGAGAACCTAAAGCCCATCAAAAGCACGGAAGAAGCAAAAAAGAGGGGCAGTAATGGCGGCAAGAAATCCGGTGAGGTTCGACGCCGAAAAAGGGATGCTCGTGAGGCCGCAAAACTGATCTTAGACCTGCCTTGTTCGGATGCCATGAAGAATAACCTCGGGCAGATGGGTGCTGACGAGGCTGACTACTCGAATCGCGTCGCCCTGTTTGCGAGAGCGTTTGTACTTGCGATGGGCGGAGACGTCAACGCGATGAAGTTCATCATCGAGACGTCCGGTGAAACGCCGAAGCAGCAGCTTGAAGAACGGCGCTTCGAGAATGAGCTTGGTCAACAGGAGGGCAGCAACAATGCTGTTGATGACTGGGTGAATAGCATCCCCGATGTACTGGGAGAGGAGGACAATACCAATGGCGATGACGGAACAGGCGAAAAGGCGTAAGTTTTTCGCTCAGCGCATCCCGGTGTATCAGAAGAATCCTGTCCTGTTCGCAAAGGAGGTTTGTTCCTTCAGCCCTGACCCATGGCAGGAGTCCGTCCTGATGGATATCGCGTCCAGCACAAAGGTGTCTGTCCGTTCCGGGCACGGCGTCGGCAAGACCGGTGTTGAGGCCGTTACGCTGCTCTGGTTTCTGTCCTGCTTCCGGTTTCCAAAGGTGATTGCAACCGCGCCCACAAGACAGCAGTTGAACGACATTCTATGGTCTGAGGTGGAGAAGTGGAGAGCGAAAAGCCCCCTGCTCAAGGAGCTGCTGACATGGACGAAGACCTACGTTTACATGAAGGGCTATGAGAAGCGCTGGTTCGCAGTTGCGAAGACCGCATCCGAGCCTGAGAATATGCAGGGATTCCATGAGGAGAATATGCTCATCATCGTGGACGAGGCGTCCGGTGTAGAAGACGCCATCATGGAAGCCATCCTTGCAACGCTGTCCGGCAAGAACAACAAGCTGCTGATGTGTGCCAACCCGACGCGCACGACCGGCACGTTTTACGACAGCCACAACCGCGACCGTGGTATGTACAAATGCCACCGCGTGTCCTCACTTGATAGCACGAGGACAAACAAGGAGAACATCGCCGCCTTCATCAGGAAGTACGGCGAGCACAGCAACGTCGTCAAGGTTCGTGTCTACGGCGACTTCCCGGCACAGGAAGATGACGTGTTCATTCCCCTGCACCTGATTGAAAAGACGACGCTGAACGAGATCGACACGACGAAAATCAACCGCATTTCGATGGGCGTTGACGTTGCCAGGTACGGTGATGATGAAACGATCATCGCCACGAATGTCGGCGGCGAGATTGACATTCCCGTTGTCCGTCACGGCCAGAGTCTGATGACAACCGTGGGCGACATCGTGAGAACGTACAAGCAGCTCATCAAGGACTACCCGCAGTACACCGGCGTGGTCACGGTGAACATCGACGATACCGGACTCGGCGGTGGTGTTACCGACCGTCTGGAGGAGGTAAAGGCTGAGGAGCGGCTGAGACGGCTTGAAATCGTCCCTGTCAACTTCGGCCAGAAGCCCCCGCAGGACGGCTCTGAGGAGCACTACCAAGACATCTCGACGTATATGTGGGCGACGGTCAAGGCCGAGATGGAGAACGAGGAGATCAGCATTCCCAACGACGAAGAGCTTGTCGCTCAGTTCTCCGTCCGCAAGTACAGCATCACAAGCACTGGCAAAATCGTGCTTGAGAGTAAGAAAGACATGAAGGGGAGAGGCATCAAATCGCCTGACCGAGGCGACGCGGTGGCTCTTTCGTGCTATACGCAGAACAAGGTGTACAACAGCTTCATCGAGCGCACCGAGGCAATCATCATCCCGGCAGAGGCGGTCAAGGCCATGCAGATTATGCAGGTCAACGTCGGTATCAGTATAGGCAGCTCTGTCCGTGGTACGTCGATGGTTGCGACTGCTATTATTGCCGGCCACAAACGAGCAGTCGTGCTTGCGTCTGACCGGTACGATGGCGAGGTGGAAACCGACGCTCTTGGCAGGAAGTTCGACGAGTTTGGCCGTAAGATTCTCGCCAAGTATGGCAAGCTGGACTACGCCTACGTTGACGCAAAGGAGCAGTTCCTGTTCCGATGCATCCGTGACGCAGCAGATCAGTACAGGCTACCTGTTACCGTCAGAACTGCTGCAAACGATGACGTGAACAACCGTATTCGCCTGACGACGCGCCTCATGTCGCAGAACAGGCTGTTCCTCACAGAAGATTGCGAAACGCTGGCAAAGGCGTTCACGACTGCTGTCTGGACTGAGAAAAAAACAGCCGACACGCGGAGCGACACCTCCGACGTTGGTACGCTGAACGCTTTCGAGTACACCATCGAGCGTGAAGGTACACGGTTTATCCAGAACGGATGAGGAGGAAAAAGCAATGGCTTTTGAGGCATTGAAGAATTTCGCAAGGAGGATAAAGGGTATGTTCACCAACGGCTTTATGAGAAGCGTTGCTGAGATCGCAAAGAACGAGAGCATCACGTCGGACAGAATGATGACAGCCATCGACCTCTGGCTGGAGATGTTCGGCGGCAACGCACCGTGGTTGCAGGATAACCACCAGACGCTGGGCATCCCGGCCATCGTTGCATCGGAGGTTGCCAGATCAGTCACGCTGGAAATGGAGATGAAGATTTCTGGCTCGCAGATGGCTGATTTCCTCGCCGAACAGTTCAAGCCTGTCCTAAAAGATATCCGGCCAAGCGTTGAGTATGCCTGTGCTGGTGGCGGTCTTGTGTTCAAGCCGTACATCTACAAGGACGGAATCGCAACCGAGATCATTCAGGCGAACGCCTTCTACCCAGTAGCGTTCAACAACGCACAGAAGATCACCGGCGCGTACTTCCTGTATCGCCACTGGGAGGGCAAAAAGGTTTACAGCCGGCTGGAGAAGCACGAGCTGCTCGGTACGCACTACAAGATCACGAACAAGGCGTATGTGTCGATGGTCGATGACGCGCTCGGCAAAGAGTGTGAGCTGGCCGAAGTCGAGGAGTGGGCGGAGATCGAACCGGAGGTCAACTTGGAGAACGTTGAGTCCCCGCTGTTCGCGTACTTCAAAATACCAATCGGCAACACCGTCGATATGAGGTCGCCGCTCGGTGTTTCTGTCTATGCTCGTGGCGTCTCGCTCATCGCTGAAGCTGATAAGCAGTTCCAGCGGCTGATGTGGGAATACGAGGGCGGCGAGCTTGCTATTGACGCATCCGAGGACGCCTTCAAGCGCGTCAACGGTGTGCCGCTGCTGCCGGAGGGAAAGGAGCGCCTGTTCCGCACGAACAACCTCGATGCTGCCACCGTGAAAGGTGACAGTCTGATGTCAGCATGGGCACCAACCCTGCGTGACGCAAATTACATGACCGGGCTGAACCGCCTGCTCATCCAGATCGAGGACGCCTGTTGCATCTCCCGTGGTACGCTTTCCGACCCGACCGAGATTGCAAAGAGTGCCACTGAGATTAAGATCATGAAGCAGCGCTCCTATGCCACGGTCACGGACATCCAGAAGTCGCTGGAGTCCGCGCTTGACGACCTCGCATATGCGATGTACTGCCTCGCCATCCTGTACGGCCTCTGCCAGGACGGGAACTATGAGATCGCCTATGTGTGGGATGACAGCATTGTCGTTGACGCTGAAGCTGAGCGTATCCGAGATCAGTCCGAGGTATCTCAGGGTTTGATGCTGCCCTATGAGTACCGCATGAAGTGGTACGGAGAGGACGAGGCAACGGCCAAGCGGAAGCTCGGAGAGCTGAACGACATGACCGATGATGAGCTGCTTGGCTTCAATGAGGAGCCACCTGCTGACGAGGGGGGAGGTAAAGCCAATGAGCCGGAGTGATTATTGCAACAACGAAGGATATCCTGACCCGACTGCCTACGCCGTCATCAAGGAGGAAAACGATTTGGAGGCACGGGTGACAGCGCTCGTCAAGGCGCTGCGCACCATTGCAAGGCTCAGTGGGTTCGATTTCGTAGGCCGCTTTGAGTTGGTAGACCAGAAGACCGGCAGGCATTTCAAGTGATGTGAGGAGGTGGCGAGATGCTGACTCCCGAATACCTGATGCAAGCCGCTGACCCCGTTGTGGAGATTTACAGTCTGGTTGAGCAGGACATTCTGGAAGACATCGCACGTCGCGTTGTGAAAACCGGTTATTTCACCGACACGGCACAGTGGCAGCTGAAGAAGGCCAAAGAGTTCGGCTATTTGCAAGGCAATGTGCAAGACATCCTCGCCAAAGCCACCGGTTTGTCGCAGAAGGAAGTTCAGAAGCTGATGACCGCTGCCGGAACCAAGTCGCTGGCATACGATGACGCGATCTACAAGGCGGCTGGAATGAGTCCGGTTGCCGTTTCTCAGTCTCCTGCTCTGATGGCTATGTTGCTGCAAGGTGTGGACACCACGATGGCGCTCATCGGGAACTACACCAAAACGACGGCCAAAGTGTCCACAGTTGCTTTTAACAGCATTTTGGACAGAGCCTATATACAAATCATCTCAGGAGCCTTTGACCCAACCACAGCGCTTAAAAGAGCCATAAAAGAGTTGGCGACATCAGGCATCGAAAAAATCGCATATCCGTCCGGCGCTACGGCGAGCATTGAAACCGCAGTTCGCAGAGCCGTAACAACTGGCGTGAATCAGTCAGTTTCAAAATTGCAGCTGGCTCGTGCTGAGGAGATGGGCTGTGAGCTGGTGGAAACCAGCAGTCATGCTGGAGCACGACCATCCCACGCAGAGTGGCAGGGCAAGGTGTTCTGCATCAAGGGACACCACAAGCGTTATGGCGATTTCTACCGGGAGACTGGTTACGGAACCGGAGCTGGGCTGTGCGGCTGGAACTGCTACCACAGCTTCTACCCGTACTTCGAGGGACTGTCCACACCGTCGTTCAGCCACGACCCGTCGGAAGACGCCGGCAGAAGCAATGATGAGGACTACGAGCGCCAGCAGAAGCAGCGCTACTATGAGCGCAAAATCCGAGAGGCGAAGAAGGAGTGCTCCACGCTTGATGCTGCTATGAAAGCGGCTCAGAGTGATGAGCTTCACGACGAGCTGTACAAGGAGTTCCAAAGGGCATCCGTCAAGCTGAAGCAGCGTGAAGCCCGTCTCCGGGAGTTCATCGACGAGACTGGCCGAACACGTCTCCGTGACAGAGAGTGGACAGGCACATGGAACAGGAGCACGAGCAGCAAAGCTGTTTGGGCAAACAAAAAAGCAAAGAGCGATTAGCTAAATCGTTTGGTTTGTTTGTTTAGGCGGTGGTTTTGTTGGTTAGTCCGCAAATCAAGCTGATAAAACGCATATCTGCCGGGTACGAGAAAGATCTATTCGTCTTCAAGGTCGGCAGGAATACCGTCAAACGCCACTATGGAAGGTGGTACGACGATGAGCAGGCTGTGAACCTGCTCCTGAAAGAGATGGGACAAAGTGAGTCGTGAGACTTGCTTTTTCTTTGGCTCGCAGGAGCCTATCCTGCACTTGCCGTGGCGCGAGGCATATAAACAGCGCCGCAACTTCCCGTTCGTGCCGGGATATATAGCACGATAGCCATTGTCGGAGTGAACCGACGCTTAAACTAAATCGGCGAAAGAAAGGAACCCATGTACGACTACCTGAAAGCACTTTTTGGAACAGATGAGAACGGCAACCCTGCTGCGCTCACCTTCGAGCAGCTGGAACAGGCTATCGCAGCGCATAAGGAGCTGAAGCTCGTGAACCTCGCTGACGGCGGCTATGTGTCGAAGGACAAGTTCGACGCGAAGGAAACCGAGCTGACCGGCGTGAAGCAGCAGCTTGCGACTGCCAATACCACCATCCAGTCCTACAAGGACATGGACATTGATGGCATCAAGCAGTCTGCCGCCGACTGGGAAAAGAAGTACAACGATGATACCGCAGCTCTGACGGCGAAACTTGCGGAGCAGGAGCAGGCGCACAGCCTCGATATGTTCCTTGGTGGCTACAAGTTCACCAGCAAGGCTGCAAAAGACGGTATCAGAGCGGCCATCGTCGGCAAAAAGTTCCCGTTTGAAAACGGTGGCTTCATCGGCGCGAAGGAGTATATGGATGGTCTGATGACGAACGACGACTACAAAGGCGCGTTTGTTGTCGAAACGCCTCCTGCACCTCCTGCACCGGAACAGCCGCCCAAGCCGCAGTTCTCTGACCAGCATCCTCAGCAGCCTCCGCGCAGAACCAAGAAGAGCCTCGCGCTGAGCTGATGGCAATGAAGAACGAAAACCCGAACGCCGCCATCAACTTTGACTGATTTTAAGGAGGAAATAAGCTATGCCTACTGCATCCGTTTTCGACAAGAAGATTTTCAACGGTGAGGTTTTCAAGGGTTATGTGGACAGAATCCCGAACCCCAACAAGACCGAGCTCATCAAGTCCCGCGCTATCCGTCCCCGCCCCGATCTGGCTCCCGCTATGGCCGATCAGGACGGCGGCAACTACCTGACCACCACGCTGAAGGGCCTCATCAACAACACCACGCCGCAGAACTACGACGGCAGCACCGACATCACTGCCGGCAGCACCGCGACGTTCCGCCATTCCCGTGTCGTTGTTGGCCGCGCCGCTGCGTGGACTGAGAACGACTTCAGCTACGACATCACCGGTGGTCAGGACTTCATCGAGAACATCGCCGAGCAGATCGCCGAATACTGGAACGAGATCGACCAGTCCACCATCGTCCACATCCTGAAGGGCGTCTTCTCCATGACCGACACCGAGGGTGCGAAGTTCGTCGCCGCCCACACCACCGATGTGACCGCCAACGCTGCTGCAAACGATGTCGGCGCTGGCTGCATGAGCGGCACGACCCTGAACACTGCCATCCAGAAGGCTTGCGGCGATGCGAAAGGCAAGTTCTCCCTCGCCATCATGCACTCTGTCGTGGCAACGAACCTCGAAAACCTGAAGCTGCTGGCGTACATGAAGTACACTGACAGCAACGGCATCGAGCGTGACCTGTCTCTCGCCACCCTGAATGGTCGTGTTGTCCTGATCGACGACACCATGCCGACCGAGGAAGTTGAAATCGGCTCTGGCGGAGGCAAGAAAACTGTATACACCACCTATGTGCTCGGCGACGGCGCTATTGAGTACACCGACTGCGGTGCAAAGGTTCCGTATGAAACCGACCGCAATCCCTCCAAGAACGGTGGTCAGGACACCCTGTACAGCCGCCAGCGTAAGTGCTTCGCTCCGTTCGGCATCAGCTTCACCATGGCTTCCATGGCAAAACTCAGCCCCACTGATGCTGAGCTGGAGAAGGGCACCAACTGGGAACTGGTCAACTCCGCTACCGAGTCCGGCAAGCTGTACATCGCCCACAAGACCATCCCCATCGCGCAGATCAAGTCTCTGGGCTGATCGGAGGTACGACATGATTCTGATGGTAAAGGACGGTGAGAAGCGGTACATCCCCGACGTAGCAGTCGGGGCATACCGCTCTCTCGGCTGGAAGGGTGACGGAGAGCCTGAGCCCATTGCCTTTGAGGACGACGTTGCTGAACCCACAGCTGTGCCTGCTGGAGAGGACGACGTTGACGTCGAGAAGCACGTCTGTGCTCACTGCGGCAAAGAGTTTGGCTCCAAAGCTGCTCTGACCAAGCACATGAAGAAGGAGCATCCCGAAGAGTAAGGAGGCGCACGATGGCGTATATCGACAAGACGTTCTACGACGCAGAATTTAAGGGCACAGAAATTACAGACGAGGTAGAGTTCTCTCGCTTGTCCGAGATCGCCTCGGATGTCGTTTACGATGTCTGCATCCTGAAGCCCGAAGCAGAAGACCTGATAGATGAAACCTTCAAAAAGGCGGTAGCCTATCAGGTCGAGATGCTCTATTTGCAGGGCGGAGTCGATGCCATCGTAGGAGCTTCTGAGGCCGTTCAGGCAGGCGGCAGCGAAAGCCTCGGCGATTACTCTACTTCGAGCGGAACGACGAGTCAGACGGCTGTATTGACTTGCAATGGCATCCCTGTGTCCAGCATGACAGTTGCGCTGCTCAGACGACTCGGCTTGATGGCTCGATGGGCGTATGCGAGGAGATGCCATGGCAAGCCTTAGAATGCTCAAGGACACTGTTGTTCTGTACAACTACATCGGAGAGGTCAACGACGAGGCAACGTATCAGGAAACTGTGTTCACACGCTGCTATTGTCCGTTGAACGAAGGTGCAGACCTTAATTTGCAGGGGAAAAAGGCGAACGACAGTGCAAGGCTCTACCTGTTCGACAGCAAAACGCTTGCCACCGCTCCTGACGGCACGGTCAGGACATACCTTCCGTACAGCCAGTGGAAGGCCGTTGCAGACAAAACGCCGTATTGGACGCTGAGTGACAAAGGAACTGACTACTTCAAGAAGTCAGATGGCAGCACCAAACTGCGGATTGTCGGCTTCAGTCATAAGCAGGCCGGTACACGGAGAATGTGGCATTTCGAGGTGGATGGACAATGAGCGTCAGCTATAAGTTCCACATCAACACGCAGTCGTGTCTCGGCAGATTCAACAAGAAATACTCTGCCGCTCAGAAGTTCCTCGACAGTGAGGTGCTGAGAGACAGCGCTCCATACGTTCCGATGCGTACCGGCAACCTGATGAACAGCGGCGTCACCGGTACGGTCATCGGCAGCGGAAAGATCGAGTACAACGCCCCGTATGCCAAGTGTATGTATTACGGCGTCGGCTTCCACTTCTCGAAGGATAAGCACCCACAGGCGTGTGCTCAATGGTTCGAGAAGGCAAAGGCGGCAAAGAAGGACGCATGGCTGAACGGCGTCAACAAGATCATGAAGGAGTGAGGGCATGGCAAGAGTGTTCACCAACGACGGTGTGCTCATTGCGAAAGTGATGAAAGACCACCTGAATGGCTGGCCGAAGAAGCCGGTTACGATCATGCTGGAAGACCTCGGCAAAGAAGTCCCCAGTATGATGCTACAACAGCTTGCCGCTGCGGAGAAGAAGCGCGAGTACGTCAACGGCTCGTACATCGGAGTCTGGAACTTCGCGCTCTATATCCGCGTGAGCGGCAATGACACGGCGTCTCGGCTTGACGCCATCGGCTGTCTGAATGAGGCCGCTGAGTGGCTGACGCAGAAGGATGAGGGCGGTTCGTTCTCGAATCTTCCGGTCATTGATGACAGCAGGACGGCGACGAAGATTGAGATGTCTTCCACCCCGTCACTCGCCGCCCGGTATGAGGACGGCACAGAAGACTATCAGGCGATCATGTCGCTTGAGTACAAAGTAAGGAGGAAATAAGCATGGCTGCTAATACCAACGAACTCGTTCTCCGCTGCCAGTGGGAGTCCTACATGGAGTGCGGAGACACCCAGAAGGCGTTCAACCTGATCGGTGAGGGCTTCACCACCTTCCCCGAAAGCAAGAACCCCAAGGAGTACACCCGCAAGTACGTCAACTACAAGACGGAGAAGACCGATGTCATCGGCTATGCGCCCAGCATCGCCTACAGCTGCGACGTCATTACCGGCGAGCCTTGTGTTGAGGAAATCGTTAAGATTACCGACAACGAACTGCTCGGCACGGCGACGCACCGTGACATCGTGTCTGTCAACTGCTGGGATGCTGACGAAACCGGAAAGTGTAAGGCATACAAGCGCACCTACGCCATCATCCCTGACGGCAAGGGTGACGGCACGGACGCCCTGATCTACACCGGTACGATGAAGGCTGTCTCCGACATCACGTTTGGCAAGTTCGACCGAACTACCAAGACGTTTACCGCTGACGGCGAAGTCTGATCTGAGAGGAGAATGAGCAAATGAGCCAGAATATCGAAACCAAGTTCCAGTATAACGGCGCAGAGTATGACTTCGACGTGCGTGATGCCGACGATTCCGAGAAGTTCGAAAACGCTCTCGAAGTCCTCCGCGACGAGGAGAAAGTCGCCAAGAAGGACGGAAAAGCCTCCGATGTAATCAGAGCGCACTGCAAGATGCTGAAGGATTTCTTCGACCGCTGCCTCGGCGATGGGGCTGGCGTCGCCATCTGCGGTGAGAAGGCGAATATCAGCGTCCACTACGCTGCATATGACCACTTCCTGTCCTACATCAAGGCGCAGAAGGATGACATTCTGAACGCCAAGAACACCTTCGCCAAATACTCGAACCGCGCACAGCGTAGGGCGGCGGCGAAGAATGGCTGAGAACATTCTGCTGGACTCCCTGTCTGAAACCGTTGAGGTGGATGGCAGGGAGTTCTTCATAGACACGGATTTTCGCACCTGCATCATCTTTGAGAAGATTCTGGAGAGCGACATTCCGAACCGCCAGAAGGTGGATGAGTTCGTCGGCCTGTTCTTCCCAAATGGGCATCCAGACAATCTCAATGACGCCATTGATGCCATCCTGTACCTGTATCGTTGCGGTCAGCCTGCTCAAAAGCAGCGCGAACGCCGAATGAACGGCAACGTGGAGCTGAAGCCGAGGATGATCTACAGCTACGAGTACGACGCCCCGTACATCTTCGGCGCGTTCTGGTCGCAGTATGGCATCGACCTCAACGAGATTGAGTATCTGCACTGGTGGAAGTTCCAAGCCCTGTTCAAGAGTCTCGAAGACCACAACAAGATAGTCGAGATCATGGGCTACCGGGCGACCGACCCCAGTAAAATCGAGAACAAGAAGGAACGGGAGCGCATTGTGCGCCTGAAGCAGATTTATGCGCTGCCTCAGAACCTGTCTTTCGAGGACAAGGTGGCTATGGCCGGCGCTGCGTTTGGAGGTGGATTTATGTGATTCGAGTTCCGACCGAGCGGAAGTGGATTCGGTGTCCACACTGCAATGCAAAGCATTCCGTCTACGACGATACGGCGGATTGCCACGGCGTGTTCCTGAAATGCACTCGTGGCTGCAAACGGGAGTTTGAACTGGTCATCGAAAATGGTGAGCAACTCATGAAAAAGCCCCGGTAATGTGTGAGTGTCCGTGGACTGTCCGCGTGACTGTCCACGGAAAATCTCACGCAATATAATACTATATAATATAATAAAAAAGAAAAGAAAATATAGTTACTTCGTAACTATAAGTATATATACGCACTTTTGAGCCGTTGAGCCATGCGAGTCACGAAAAGGAAGGTGATTTGTGTGGCTGACGGCTCTGTAATCATTGATACCAAGCTCGACCAGTCTGGCCTACGGGAAGGTCTGGCTGACCTCGGTACATCGCTTGCGAAAGGAATAACGGCGGCAGTTGCCGCAGCCGGTACTGCGCTTGCTGGCCTTGGTGCTTATGCCGTAAAGGTCGGCTCCGACTTCGAGTACGCCATCTCTGGCGTTGCCGCAACGATGGGCACGACCGTTGACAAGATCGACGTCATTGCAACAAAGGCCAAAGAGCTGGGTGCGGCGACGAAGTTTACGGCGACGGAAGCAGCTGAAGGCTTTAACATCCTTGCTATGGCCGGTTTGTCTTTGGACGAACAGCTTCAGGCCATTGATGCTACTCTGGACTTGGCAGCAGCCGGTGAGATGTCGATGGACGCAGCTGCTGGATACCTGACTACGACCGTCAAGGCCATGTCCAACTCGTTCCGCGAGGCAGGCATCAGCATGGATGACTGCTCCCACATCGCTGATATGTATGCGAAGGGTGCAACTCTGGCGAACACGTCAACGGTGCAGCTCGGTGAAGCCGTGTCCGTTGCTTCGTCCATCGGCGGCGCGTACAACCAGTCCCTGTCCTCCATTACGACCGCACTGCTCGCCCTTGCTGAGAAGGGATATCAGGGTTCTCAGGCCGGTAACTACCTCGGTCGTGTCATGGCCGATCTGTATGCTCCGACAGACAATGCAGCAAAGGCTCTGGACTCCCTTGGCGTGTCTATCTACGATGCCGAAGGACGGCAGAGAGATTTCATCGACATTGTAAACGACCTGAACGCCTGCTTCGCCGATCTCACCGAAGAAGAGAAGGCCAACTATACCGGCATGATCTTCACGACAGAGGGCATGAAGGCGTTCAACAGCATTGCTGGTAATAGTGCAGAGCAGTTGGCTGACCTGAAGGCAAGACTGGAGGACTGCTCCGGTGCTGCCGCACAGATGGCTGAAACCAAGCTGGACAACCTGAAAGGCGATATCACCATTTTGCAGTCCGCAACCGAGGGCTTCGGCATAGCGCTGTATGAGTCAATGTCCAGCATCGGTGAAGGAACCGGCATGATGCGCGACTTCGTGCAGGAAGCTACGGACATCATGTCCGAGCTGACAGAGGCTGTGAACGAGAACGGTTTTGACGGACTCGTTGATTCCCTTGGAGATGCACTGGCGCAGGCTGTCAACAAGATCATCGAGTACGTTCCCTTGCTCACGGAGGGCGGCGTCAGCATCATCTCTGCGCTTGTGCAGGGACTGTCCGATTCTGCCGGCAGCATCGCTGAATCTGCGGCGAGCGTCATTGACACGCTGATTTCCGGCATCCTGAGCATCGAGAATGACCTTGCGGAGCTTGGCGATGAGCTTATCATCGCGTTGTGCAACGGCCTTGCACAGAACGCTGGGAAGATTGCACAGTCTGTAGCAGACGGTATGGTCACGCTCGTTACCACGGTGGCGACGTATCTCCCGAAGCTGGTTGAGGCTGGCATCTCGCTGATCGACTCGATGGTGCAGGGCATCCTCAATGCGTTGCCAACGTTGATTGCTGCGATTCCGGATATTCTGGAGGCGCTCATTACAGGTCTTCAGGCAGCGTTCCCAATGCTGCTGGACTGCATCGTCGGGCTGATTCAGAGTATCGTTGAGGCTCTGCCGGAGCTTATCAACATGATTACCGAGATGCTCCCCGACATCATCCAGATGATCGTGGACGCTCTGCTGGAGATGGTTCCGGAGCTGGTTCAGGCGGTCATAGACATTGTGATGGCTATCGCCGAGGCGTTGCCGGACATTCTGCAATCGTTCATCGACCTGCTCCCAGAGCTGATTGACAGTATCATCAGCGGCATCCTCGCACTCATCCCGATGCTGGTGCAGTGCGTCATGCAGCTGATTCTGGCAATCGTACAGGCGCTGCCGCAACTCATCGGCTCCATTGTCGAATGCCTGCCGATGCTCATTGCCACGATTATTGACGGTATTCTGCGGTGTCTGCCCGACCTGCTGGTGTGCATCCTCGACATCATCCTTGCGATAGTCGAGTATCTGCCGGAAATCATCATGAACATCGTGGCGATTCTGCCGCAGCTGGTGTCCTCGATTATTGCCGGTATCATTGAGTGCCTGCCGGCGCTCATCCAGTGCGTCGCAGACCTCGTCCTCGGCATCGTTGAGGCTCTGCCGGAGATCATCCTGAACATCATAGCGATTCTGCCGACACTGATTGCGTCCATTGTCAGCGGCCTGATTGACTGCATCCCGCAGCTCATCGAGTGCGTGATACGCATTGTCGTGGCAATCGCTGAAGCACTGCCTCAGATCTTCTTGCAGATTGTCAATTTGCTGATTCAGCTCGTCGTGAACCTCGCCCAGTCCGTCAAGGAGTTGTGGACGAAGTTCAAGGAAGCTGCGAAAGAGTGGATCACCAAGCTGTGGGAAGGCATCAAGGAGAAGTGGAGCACGTTTATTGACAACGTGAAGAGCTTCTTCAAGCGAATCCCGGAGACGATCAAGAGTGCCGTCGGTAATATGGGCGAGATCGGCAAGAATCTCGTTAAAGGTCTCTGGAACGGCATCAAGGATGTTACCGGCTGGGTACTCGACAAGATCAAAGGATTTGGGCATAGCATCCTGAACGGCATCAAGTCCATCTTCGGCATTCACAGCCCGTCCACGGTGTTCCGTGATGTGGTCGGCAAGAACCTCGTGTTCGGCCTTGCCGAAGGTATCGAGGAGAACGCTGACGCAGCTATCGACGCTGCTCAGTCCCTCGCCGATGACATCAATGACGTTGACTTCGAGATGAATTCTCCGGAGATGAACGGCGGTGATTATGATGGCATCGTAGCGAAAATACAGAACGCTGTCGATGACAGCACATACAGCAACGGAACGGCGATCAGCGCCGGTAATGCGAGTATGTCCTACGGAAAGTCCAAGGACAGTCGTGACGATGATGACGGAAACGGTGAAGGACAGAAACCGCAGTACGTCGAAAACAACATCTACATCGACGGGAAGAAGGCTGCAAGAGCCATCACACCGTATGTATCGAAAGAACTCGAATGGGAGGGAAAGTGATGGCCGTCATTGAGCCGAGAATCAACGGAATGCTGTTTACGGTGTTCCGGGCAAAGATGCTGTCCTACAAGGTCGGCGCTTGCGATTACAGCACTGGCTATCTGCTCCCTCCGGCGTCGATGATTCCTGTGAAGCTCGCCCAGACGGTCGGGCTTCGCAGCATCACACTGACGTTTGACTTTGAGGGCGACACGCCGAGAGAGATTGCCATGAACATATCCAAGGTGACGGCGTTGATGCAGGAGATGCCGGACATCATCCTGCCGGATGGTTTTTGTTACTACTGCGTGTATGAAAAGCAGTCTACGCCGGAAGAGAAAGCACCGTGGATTCACAAGGTGCAGTACACGCTCTCCGGTTTTCGCCATGAGCCGCTGGAAACGGTTACGCTGACGCAAACCGGCACAGTGAACGTGGGCGGGAACTACAAGACACCTGCTGTGCTCAGCATCACTTCGACAGAAAACACTGTGAAGGTGCTTGGTATCACGATACAGAACGCTGCCGGCGTCGTCGTTATCGACGGCTTGAAGAAGACTGTCACAAAAGATGGGGTGAACAAATTCGCGGATACGAACTTGACCAGCTTCCCGATGCTCCAACCCGGTAAGAACACCGTGGAGATTGAGGGCGCGTCAAAGGTCGAGGTCAGCTTCTATCCGATTTTCCTGTAGAGGGGGCGAACGCATGATTGTGCTGTACGACGCAACAGGAGAGGCTCACACTCTCACTGCGTATGAGAATTTCTCGATTACACACAAGCTCGACGGTTGCGATGAGATGACGTTCTACGTCGATACGCACCACGAGCAGTATCCACTGCTGTACGAGGAAGCTCGCGTCGTCACCGATGAAAACGAGTGGCTCATCAAGAAGATTGACGACGACAAAGTGGACTGTGAGCTGAACTTCGATTTTCTAAAAGGCACGGTCTACAAGGATTACAAGAGCACCACCCGGTCACTGACGGAGGTACTCGAAAGCCATCTGCCGGAAGGCTGGATGATTCAGGGCGGCAACGTGTCCTCGATTCGCAGGACGATAGAGTTCGATTTCTGCACCGACTACGACGTGGTGTACCAGTGCATGAGCACCTACAAGGTGTATCTCGTCTGGAAGATCCGTGAGAAGACTGTTGTGGTGTATTCGCAGACGGCAATGCAGCCGACCGGCGAATATCTGACCACTGAGCTGAACCTGAAAAGTCTGTCGTTCAAGGGAGAGACGACGGATTTCGCCACGCGCCTGTACGCCTATGGCAAAGAAGGCATGACGATGGAGAAAGCCGTTGTGGACGGGAAAGAGTACGGCCTGACCTACGTTGAGAATCGGAAGTACGTCGATAAGACTGTGTGTGCATATTGGAGCGATGATCGGTACACTGTGCCGGAAAACCTGTATGCTGACGCTCTTGAAAAACTGGAAACGCTGGCCTTCCCGGTACGTTCGTATGAGTGCAACGTGGTTGACCTCGCAAAGCGTAGCACGGAGTATTCGTTCCTCGACTTCCGGATGCACAAGAAGGTGACACTCATCGACGTGGAGCGCGGCATTCGCGTGGAGCACCAAATCGTCGAGTACAAGGAGTACCCGGACGAACCGGACAGGAACGTCGTCACGTTGTCCTGCGTTCCGGAGACGATTACGACAGCGATTTCGAGCGCTGTATCCACGATCAAGGAAGATGCCGAGAAGACCAAGACCGACTACGACTCACGGCTGGCTATGGCAACGGCCATGCTCACCGGTGCGTTTGGTGGTCACGTCTACAGCAACGGCTCCGAGTTGTTCATCATGGACAGCGAAGACCCGGCAAAGGCACAGGTCGTGTGGAGATGGAACGTCAACGGATTTGGCAAGTCGTCCACCGGCATTGATGGTCCCTATACGACGGCGCTAACCTTCGACGATGAGTTCATTACGAACGTCATCAATGCGATGGTCATTCGTGGGTCGCTGATTGAAGCCGGCAGTGTGCAGGCTGCGTCCATTTCACAGTCGTATACAGATGGCGTTTTGTCTCAGTCTTACGAGGCGGCAGAGGGTTTGGTGAAGTTCGAGGCGCAGAAAATTACGGACTACCTGACGAACGAGCATGGAGACGGCGCAATCGATGTGCTCCAGAAGGATTTAGCTCAGATTAGGCAGTCGATTGACGGTCTACGGCTGGATTTTTCGAGCGCATACACTGGCGGTGTGAACTACGTCAAGAACTCCAGCGGCTTGAACGGCATCTCTGATGACTGGGAGGCGACCGGCACAGTCGAGGCAATTCAAAACGCCGACACGAAGAATACGACCGTTGCGAACTCCTGCTTCCGCCTGTCTGCCGACTCGACGCTGGCACAGACGATTGATGACATCGTGGTTGGCGACAGCTATACGATGAGTGTGAAGATCAAAAAGACGGATTCTCTCCTGTCCCAACTAAAAGTCATTTATAATGGCGATTCTGAAGCGGTTATTTTCAGCTCTACAGAGTCTTCCGGCTGGAAAGAATACACATACACCATCCGTAGCATTCAGTCGCCCACAATCGAAATAAAAGCGGAAACCAGAGGGAGCTATTTCTACGTCGCTGACCTGATGCTTTGTGATGGAACCACCCCGAAGTCGTGGACTCCTGCCCCAAATGAGATCTACACCAGCGGCGTAAAGATTGACAAGACTGGTGTCGAGGTGTATCGCTCCGACACATCGGAAAAGACAGTTATCAACAATCGGGAGTTCGCCGGTTACTACAACGACGAAGAGGTGTTCTCGCTGAACAAGGACGAGACTCGGGTTAAAAAGACTACCGTGCGCGGCGAGCTTACCGTTGGAGACTGCAAACTTATGCCTTATGATGGTAATGCTGGGGCTGGTCTAAACATTGTGCTCATTGATTGAGGTAGCAATATGGCATCTTGGAGAAGTGACTCATACGAGGGAAGATACCTCGAATTGACAATAACGGAAAGCGTAGATATAGTCGGGAATAAGTCAATCCTACGTTGGAATCTTGCATCGGTAGGGGGCGAATCCACATACTACACGATAGCTGCCACAACAGTGTCAATAGGCGGGAAAACGGTCTACTCGAAGGGTATTACCTATTGGAGTGACTATGAATTTCCTGCTGCAAAAGGGTCTGTAAGCGGCAGTATCACGGTTCCACACGACGATGATGGGAGAAAATCCGTCGATGTAAAGTTTTCAACCAGAGTATATATCTCTGGCGCAAAAGAGTACGGCGGTACGATGGCGCTGACGAAGATCGACCGTACTGCACCGTCTGTGGCGTTTGGAGTGTCAAACATCACCGCAAATGGACTCAAGATTTCCGCATCGTCCTCTGTAACGGCAAGCAAGTGGTGGTACTCGCTGAACGGTGGCACGAACTGGACGGAGTTTGGCTCGGAAGGAACATCGAAAGAGGTCACTGTTGCCGGCCTGACCCCGAACACGTCGTACAATGTGCAGGTAAGGGCGAGAAAAAAGTCCAACCAAGTTGATGGCTACTCATCAAAAGCGGCTTACAAGACGCTCGGAGGAACGGTGATAAACAGCGCCTCCACGGTTACTGCGGACAGTGACACTGTGAAGGTGACGATGGGGCTGACTGTCTACGATGGAACGTTCTACCACAAGCTGACTATCAAAAATGGCAGCACGACGATCCTGACGACGGCTTCTGTAAGGTTTACCGCATCTGGTACGTCGAACAGATCCATCACGTTGACAGCGGCTGAGCGCAAAAAGCTGCTGAATGCGATGGCGAACATGAAGTCGTTTACAGCCACGCTTGAGCTGGCGACCTACTCGAATGCTGCTTGTACGACGCAGGTCGGCTCCGCATCCACCAAGACGTGTACGATCACGACAACTGAGTCGATTTCCAAGCCGGCGTTCGCTGATTTCTCGTATGTGGACAGCCGTGGGCTCGTCGGCAATCTGACTGGGAACACCGGTGATAACGTGATCCTGATCCAGTCGTATTCGAGCCTTGTCGTGAATGCCGTGGCCGGAACCGCAAAGAACGGAGCGACGATCAAGTCGTACTCTGCCAGCATTGGCTCGGCGTCGAAGACGAGCAACACTACATCTATCGACGTCGGCGCAATAGACTCCTACGGCGATTCTATGGTGCTGACCGTCTCGTGCATTGACAGCCGTGGTTATGCAACCAGCGTCACGAAGCGCGTGAAGGTGCTGAAGTACGAAAAGCCAAAGCTGTATTCGGTTACGTTGCGACGGAAAGATGAAATCGAGGACATTATACAGCTTGCTTTCCGTGGGGCTATTTCGTCTCTGAAACCAGATGGGGCAACAGAGAAGAACGGCCTGAAGTTCGCCGGCTACTACTACAAGAAGACCACCGAGGACACATGGAGCGACTTTGTATCAATCAAAGACGACGTTACCGAAAGTGGAACGTCGTTTACTTTCTCGGCTGAGCAGCTGATGCTCAGTGCGACAGCTGCACTGTCTCTCGATACAGAGCTGTCGTATGACTTCCATCTGCTCGTCAGAGATAAGCTCGATACCTATGCGTCATACGACGATTATTTCGTCATTCCGCAGGGCAAGCCACTGGTATCGCTGCGTAAGCGGAACGGAACCTACGACTTCCCGAGAGTCGGTATCAACAACCCAAGCCCGACTGAGGCGCTGGATGTGGCCGGCAATGTTAAGTGTTCCGGGACGATGAAAGCAGGAGGGATCATCGTCAACGGGAAAACGTTGCAGGAGTATCTACTTGATATGTTCCACCCTGTCGGCTCGATTTACATATCGACAAAATCGACGGATCCGAAGACACTCTTTGGCGGTGGAACGTGGAAGCGGATCAAAGACCGCTTCCTCCTCGCAGCTGGGGACGCTTACGCAGCAGGAAACACCGGCGGTGAGGCAGCCCACACACTGACGGAGAACGAGCTGCCCGCCCATGCTCATAACCCATCCAATCAGGCGGGGTATTACGGCTTTATCACCAACAGCCAGAAGGCGTTCACCGTGGGTGATATGGGGACGCAGAGCGGCAGTGGGCGGTACTATCCCTATGCATCTGCGGCCTTCGACATCAGCCGCAATACGTTGACCGGAGAATCTGGCGGTGGAAAGCCTCATAACAATATGCCGCCCTATTACGTTGTATACGCATGGGAGCGAACGGCATAGAAAGGAGGAACATATGTATCGAGGAACAACGCCAACGCTCACATTTCGCTTGCCGTTACAGACAAGTGCGATTACTGCGCTCTCTTTGACGCTCAGGCAAAAAGGGGTGGTGATAGAAAAAGAGCTAAAAGATGTTACGCTGGGTGAAAATATCGTCAGCGTAACTTTGACAGAGGCGGAGACACTGAAATTACAGGCAAGCGCAGACAGCAAGCTGGAGATGCAGTTAAGAGTTGGAGTCGGCGATGCAAGAATGGCTTCGCAAATTTTTTGCCTGCCTGTGGAGCGTATCTTGCGGGATGGTGCGCTATGATCGAGTTTGACGTAGCGTTCCGACCCGGCGCAGACTTCGCAGTCACCTTCGGCGGGGAAGTCCCTCTGGATGTTGAGATGGGACAGGTCATCGCGGTTCCCACGGCCCCAGCGTACGTGGGGGAGTACGAGGTGACACCCAAGGTATACGACGAGCAATCCCTGCCCACCAGCGGCAAGCTCATGGGCAAAGACGTAGTAGTTCATAAGATCCCGCAGTTCGAGGTAAGCAACGGCAGCGGGGGTAAAACACTTATTATTGGAGAGGAGCATTGACATGGCAAATCAGTATGTGAACAAGGTAGTAGTAGGCACCGAGGTAAAGCTGGACTTGTCGCAGGACACCATCAGCCCGGACAAACTGGCGAAGGACATTACCGCACACGACAAGAGCGGCGCACCCATCGTAGGCACCAGCACTCTGGATGTGGATTCCTCCGACGCCACAGCGGCGGGGGGGGGAAACCCTGAGGGGGAGAAGGGCCCTGCCCCGGGGCCGAAAG
>ERZ859776.419-NODE-419-length-22095-cov-5.106261_pt1 | contig 22095 bp, 14 predicted proteins | sample MGYA00509987_ERZ859776 | MGnify/ENA primary metagenome ERZ859776 (study PRJEB30046, sample SAMN00715146) | human gut metagenome | study: EMG produced TPA metagenomics assembly of the A metagenome-wide association study of gut microbiota in type 2... | reverse complement strand
CCCGCGGCCTCGACCTTGGCAAGGTCGCGCTCCACCAACTGAGCCACTCGCGCATATTGCCCTGCTTTTCAGCGGGCAAGATATATAATACATAATTCTTCCTGTCTTGTCAACTCTTTTTCCAGACATTTTCAAACTTTTTCAAACTTTTATACTGTAACCATTCAACCTCACTCGAAAACCGCGTCCTACAATAGATCTCTATATTACCTTTTTGACTCAGACAACTACTCTGTTTCCATCCGGAGCATCCATCCTTCACGCTTAATATCCCGCTACCTTAGAGGCAAATTTCACCTTATAGATCCTTGTCAGTGACTGATCGATCCTCTCTTCTGTCAACTGTCCCTTCTTAACTGCATCCAGAATTCCATTATAGGACTTTGCGAAATTTTTTGTAGAAAGGATCATATCCGCCCCTGCCTCGATCGCACCCACTGCCGCTTCTGCATACGTGTATTTCTGATAGATACAGGATTTGTCCATATAATCCGTAATAACAATACCGTCATAGCCCCACTCATCTCTGACAATATCCGTAATGATCTCCGGTGAAAGAGACGCCGGTCTCTTATCGCCTCTGATCTTAGGCAGACTGACATGAGATATCATCAAAAATTTAGCTCCTGCATCGATTGCTTCCTGATACGGTGCATATTCCTCTTTCAGGTCGTCTCTCGTTCGCTGCGAAATGATCTGACCACCGTTTCCTTCCTGCGTTGCATCTCCATATCCCGGGAAATATTTTACACCGGCAAATATACTCTGATCTGTCAGACCTTTTACTACATTTCTGGCAAGCTCCGCATTTGTTGCCGCATCTTTTCCAAATCCTTTTTGCTCTGCAATACTGCCATCTTTTAAAGAAACATCTGCAAGCGGTGCAAAATCTACGTTAAATCCAAACTGTTTTAACTCACTGCCCAGAGAAATACCTGCACTGTATGCACCTGTATTTCCCAATGACTCTGCTATCTCCTTTTGTGAAGCGATCACATTTTCCGAAATACCGGATGTAATAAACGGGCTGTCTTCTCCGCCTTCATCACTGATACCGATAAACAGGGAATTTTGTGTAAATACCTGCAGGTTGGAAACCATTTCCGATAACCCCTCTGCACTTGTTATATTACCTTCCTTCAGAACAATACCTCCGACCGGATACTGATTCAGCTTCTCACTGATGATGCTGCCCACCTCTGTAACAGGTGTTTCAATTCCAAGCAGCTGCTCCGGTGTCACAAAGAAAAGTGCTGCAGCTTTCTGTTCTATGGACATTCCTGCGATCTGTGAAGCTACCATTTCCTCCAGAACCGCCTCTGCATCTTCCTGATTTGCCGCATCAGTCTGGTCAGATGCCGTTTCGTCCGAACTGTCTGTATCTGTCACATCATCCTGTGCAACATCTGCTTCTTCCGGTGCAGCTGCAGACTCAGCTTCTGCCGTTTCCGCTTCTTCTGCCTTCTGCGCTGCCAACTCTTCCTCTTTCTTTGCTTCAGCCAATGCTGCGGCCGTTTCCTTTTCTGCTGCCTGCTGTTCCAGCATAGCCTGCTTTGCCGCCTCCTGCTTCTGTGCATGATTAGAAGAAATGGTATGTACAAGCGCTGCGATTCCTATGCAAAGTACCAGACAGACTACTGCTGTAATTCCACCCAATACCAGCAATGCGCGTTTTCTTTCTTTTTGTCTTCTTTTCTTTCTGATCTCTTCCCGACTCAATCCACCAGATTCAAATTCCACTGTACAAACCTCCCATCCGGAACTGATAAGATATATGTATTGTTTATCTTATCACAAAAGCTTAGCGGGTATCAATCCTTTTCGACTGATACCCGCTAAATAACTGCCTGATCCATTGGATCTACCTCCGTATTCTGTTGTAACTCTTTCCATTTTCCTTTGTACTGATTGTACTGCAGCAGGTTGATCTCACTTTATCATTTGTCCGTTGCTGCCTCTCTTACTGTACTCGATTACGACTTCTTTTCTTCCTGTACAAATCAGATAAATTATTTTATCTTTTGTACTTTACTTATGTTTCTGGTGGATTGTACCTCTCTTTCTATAGATTTTGTAGCATCTATGTGAATTTCTTTTGTATGATTTAATTATATATACCGCGCATCATTTTGTCAACACATTTTTACATTTTTCTTTATATTTTTTTATTTTTCATCTATATTTTCTTTTTTCATTGTTTATTATTTGTTTTTTATTTTACTTTTGTTGAATTTGTTAATAATTCGTTTATTTTCAGTCTATTTCGAGACAAACCCTATTTTGTTTTTACACATTTCTGTATATAATGCTGGTACACCATTGTAAAAATTGATAAAATGATGTCAGAGCTAAAAGCCCGGCTTTGATACCTGCGAATTGTTCCGTGTTACACACCCCTACAATTCCAGCATCATACCATTTCAAAAAGAAAGGAGCATCTTTATGTCATTTGTAACTGATGCTTTTGCATTGAAGGCAAAAAGTATTATAAAAAATCTGGAGAAAAGAAATATGGAGGGATTCTACTGCGAAAACAGTCAGGCACTTCTTGACACAATCCTTCCGATGTTTGAAAATGGTTCTTCCATTGCATGGGGAGGATCCCAGACGCTGAGTGAATGTGGGCTTATGGAAGCGTTGCGGCAATCAGGCAGTTATACAATGATCGACCGTGCAACTGCCAAATCACCGGAAGAAGCCCGGCAGATTTTTGCCAAATCCGTTCTGGCTGATTATTATCTGATGAGCACAAATGCAATCACCTTAGATGGTGAGCTGATCAATATTGATGGTAATGGTAATCGTGTTGCCTGCCTGATCCAGGGACCGAAACAGGTATTTATCATTGCAGGCATGAATAAAGTTGTTACAGATATCGGTACCGGTCTTTCCCGTGTACAAAATATCGCCACCCCGCCAAATACACTTCGTCTCAATAAAAAAACGCCCTGCACCATTACAGGCAGCTGCGCAAACTGTCTTTCACCGGACTGTATCTGCAACCAGATCGTTATCACCAGAAGAAGCGGTCATGTCGATCGCATCAAGGTCTTTTTAGTTGGAGAAAATTTAGGATTTTAAACAGGATCTACATACAATCAGGACAAATCCGTTGTCCTCTTGAAAAGTGTCATGCGAAATGATTATCTCCCCCCTAATGTTTTCAGACGTGCCAGCAGACTTTTAGATATGTAAAGAAAACCCTGATTATCTTTAGATGTGTTTGAAAAATTACCGAACCGGCGAGAATTCAGACTTCGAAGACTGGAGACCACATGATTCATCCTGAAAGATGTATTTCTATGAAAACAAGTCAAGCGATCCGCTTGCCCTAGGTCAGTATAACGGAGAATGTGCTAAAATGCAACAATTTCTTTGCATTTTGGCACATTTTGCACACTTCTTTACTAAGGTTTTCATGTAATTCCCGTTTTTTATCCCCAGCAGCTTCTTTGCCTCTGCTTTTGTCATCTTTTGAGGCACCATAAGTTTCTTATTTCTGAGCGCGAAACAGAAATGCCATACAGCCGCAGTCACGCTTGCCTTCCCTGCGATTTACTATGCGCACATATTGCCGCACTCCGGTCGAAAAAGAGCTTTTCGATCCCTCCGTGCGGCAAGTGCTCCGTAAATCTCAGTCGGCTACGCTATCGACTGCTTACTGCATGGCATTTCTGTTTTCCAGGTCTCTTTACCAACGCAAAATGTGGATGTTGACAGTATATGCAGGGAAAGTACCTGACAACATATGATCTTCTGAAAAGAAAATATGCTTTGCAACAACCATGCCATTGTTGCAAAGCATTGGAATTTCTTATCTTTATTTATGGTTCTATTGATTACTTAATCATTCTTCATATTATTGCATGCATAATCTAAATTATTTAGTACATGAAGTCATCTTTTAATTACGTTTTAATCTTCTGATTTCGCTTTTATGATTAGGAGCCCCATTTTACTTTTACGTGAAATGGGGCTCCCTATGCGCTATTATAGATTAATAGCATTCCATACAATTACTTCCTAGAATTCAATTTCTTCCAGTTCTTCATATTCCTCTGATACATCATCATCTGAAACACTTGTCTCCAAATTCTGTACATTTAATGCTTTATTTGCATTTGTCTGGAACAAGTGTCCTACGGAATCCAGTAACTGAACTGTATAACCGGTAGCATCATCAACCACCTCATTGTTTATCGTGCAGCTGATATCACCTGTGAAAGTTTTATCTGTAGTAAGAATCAGAACATTACTGTTATATGCATCTTTCTCTACTTTTACTACTTTTACAATATTTTTGTTCTCATCTTTCAACTCAAACATAGATGGAAGCACAGCGTCAGTTGTACTAATTCTGCCATTCTCAAATGTAACCGTAACCTTTTTGTCCGTTCCAGATGATTCAACCTTTTTCAGTCCGAATGTTGTATTATCATTTACCTTAAATATAATATTCTTCTGAACCGGTTCTTCTTCTTTGATCGATGCAGACAACGTCCATGTTGCATCTTCCTCAATGTCCACATCAGGTCTTATGTCGTCTGTAAGGCGCAGCTCATAGATTCCCTTTATTGTTGTTTTAGCTGTACTCTTCTTTATTTCATTTCCCTTATCATCCTTTAATGTATAGGATACTTCTACACCAGCAACAGGATTCACTGCTGTTGAATTATCAACAACCTTAAAATAAACAACCGGAGCTTTTGTATTAGCAACATTAAAGATATTTCCGGAAGGGGTTTCTATAGAAAGTATCTGCTGATCTGTAACTCCCCACGTAATAGGAATGATCAGATTCTTAGCTATAGCAATATTATTATCCTCACTGAGCATACCTACACTTGTATAGGCAACACCATCAATTGTAATGATACATGGTTTCGTATTATCAGCCTTACCTGTTACGCTAATGGTTTCTTTAGAGCCACCTTTAATTGCGTTTGTTAACAGCCATGTACCTGTACTCACCTCTTCCTTGGTGACCTGTGTATCCTTATCAGGAGCTATAGAAGCTGACACATTGTACAATTCCAATCCAATATTAGAAATCGTGATATCGTGTTCCACATAAAACTCATCATCTCGATTTACCTGATCCTTTGTACCGGTTCCTACAACTTTCACACCAAGGAGCCATTCTGAGTCAGCCGTATAACTGTTTGTATCAACAACAACATCTTTTAATGCCTGATTTGTGTAATATTCATCACCAGTTTTTAAGGCACTGTTATCGTAATATATACCCGGCATTACCCAGTAAATATCCGCAACATCTGTTGTCATTTCCTGACCGGCTACATACCACTTAATGTTGTAGCTATCTTTATAGCCATTAGCCAGTTCCGCTTTTATAGATCCTAGATCAAATGCCTTCGTCGCTTTCAGCAGAATCGTAACTTCGCCATCAGCATTTGTCTTGTAAGCAGCGGCATCATCTACTGTAATCTCATTACTATCATATTCCCAATCAACACCAACATCCTTGACATTCGTTGCATTCTTTGAAGTAACTTTTGCTGTCAGCTTCACAGTTTCACCTGCTACTGCGTAAAACTGCGTACTTGTTATTTCTCTCTCTGATGGTGCCGGACACCACTGTATAGAAGAGTGTACATTATATTTCACTTTATCAGCAACATTAATGCTTGCTCCAATCTGCATGTAACCAGCTGTTTTTGCATTAATACAAATATCTCCATCCTCCGGGTAAGAAATAGTATATTCCTTCTCAGAAAGAGGCTGTACCATCTTATTCGTTGTATCTGTCAATAAATACTCCTGCTTTATAGGATACTTCTCAGAGTACAGAATATTAGCATTTTCCTCTGCAATAGAAGGATATGCAAATGGATCTTTATCTTTTCCATTAGCTGATACATAAATAAATGCATTACCAGTTTCCTGACCTGCCGGCACTGACATATCATAAGTATATTCGCTATTATACTTATCACCTAACAGTTGTCTTGCCTGTGTAGGAGTCATTTCTGACTTCATTGACATTTCTGGCTCCTGTATCTTCCATTCCACACAACCACTTAATTTAACAATATCATACGGAATGCTGGTTTCATTTCTGTATTCACCATATCCGGATACCAGTGTAAATCCACTGTTATGCTTATTATCTACCTGTCCGGCAGATTCCACAAATATTTTAACATCAATATACTTTTCACCTTTTAAACTGTTAAAAATTGATTCTTTTAATGTTACTGTATCATGTCCGGCAGTTATTTTATTCTTTGATGTTAACGTTTCTTCTAAATAGTTTCCGTCATCATCAGTATATGGAATATTGGTATCTGCATAATAGCACCGGATAACCAGTCTCGTATAATCTCCAATATCCAACTTACCAAATTTCAGATTTAAGGCCTTTAAACCACCCGGCACATTCTGAAGCGTTTTTGCATTTTCAAAAGATGAATATACAGAAAAAGAATCACTGGTGTAATCGTATTTTATAGGTTTGTCCTTTTCACCATAATATCCTGAATCTGCGTCTCCTGCTTTTTCAGGTACGATCAATAACGGGCTGGCATCCAGTTCTATATGTCTGTCCTCATCATCAAATGACTCCTGTTGGGACACTACATATTCTTCTTTATAGGTTTTATTATTTCTATCTGTTACAGTTGTGATCTGTGTATCCAGTTCACCTGATGTTCTTTTAATAGCCGGAACACCAATTTCTTTTCCATTATTTACTGTAATTGCGGTGTTAGTATCTGTAAGGAATCCGTATTCTGTAGCAGTCATGACCTGCGCAAATACAATTGACTTTTCCACCGTACTGCCATCCACATCTGCTTTCAGCTTATAGCTGGCAAATGCGGCATCTTCAAAGCCATATTCCGTAATCTTATCAATTGTTGCATCATACTTATCACCGTCAGCATCTTTATACTTTTGGTCATTTAAAGCAATATTGAAGGACACTGTACCATCAGAACCTGTAGTAACAGAATAGATAGAATCATATTTGTTATTTACAAATCCGTAATAATCATAACCTGATATAGGTTCCAGTGTCAGTCCCACTGTTCCTGAATATGGCTGTGTTCCCTTTTTAGCAGTTAAAGTAACCTTCATGGTATCACCTGTTAAAACAGTATCAGCCTGTCCTGCTATCTGCTCGTTATTAACGGTCAGTGTCGCTGTAATCTTATTAGGATCAACCTTTTGTGTAACATTTATAACCCATGATACCGCAAATCCACCATCTTTTGTTTTTGCTGTTACTGTGACTGTGCCTTCATTAACAGCTGTTACTTCTCCTAATGCACTGATCGTAACAACATTCTCTTTATCTACAGAATACTCATATCTTCTGTCAGTAGCATTTTCCGGTAATACTTTTGCATTCAGAATTGTTTTTCCACCAACTACCAGATCGATATCTTTATCGCCTTCGATCTCAATTCCTGTTACAGCAACAGCCTTGACTGTGATCGTAACAGAATCAGAAGCACCCCTTGAAGAAGTTGCTGTAACGCGGGTAGAACCTGCTGCAATCGCTACAATCTGTCCACTTGCATCTACTGTTGCAACACTGGCATCACTGGATGACCATATAATGCTATCGCCTGCCGGAACAACATCTGTTGTAGCGACAATGGATTCTCCGACTACAAGGTCTGTCTTTGCAATATTTACCTTTACTTTGCTGGAAGCTGCAACAGCTGCCTGTACATCAGCTTCTGTAACAGTTACTGTGTAGCTGATATCGTTACCTCTGGCATCCTTACCTGAGATCGTAACAGTACCTGCTTTAGAACCTGCTGTTACTTTACCTGTTGCATCTACCGTAGCAATAGAAGGATCAGATGAAGTTGCATTTGCAATAGGCAACTGTACGGAACCGTTTACCATTGCCGGAGCTGGCTGTGGTGCCGGTGCCTGACTTGGTGCTGGAGAATTACTCGGTTGTGGAGATGGAGTGTCTTCTGTTTTGCCGCCGGTTACTTTTACTTTTACCCATGTGGTCTTTTTCTTTTTGTTCTTTCCGGTAACAGTTACCTTAATCTTCGTAGTACCTGCTGCCTTTGCTTTGATTTTACCGCTCTTTGAAACGGTTGCTACCTTCTTATTTCCTGATACGTATTTAATTGATTTCTTTGCTTTGCTTGGCTTAACGACTACTTTGATTTTAGACGATTTACCTACAGCAAGCTTGATTGTCTTTTTTGTGACATTCTTTTTTCCCTGCTTGATCACTACCTTTTTGACTGCGGTAGGTGCTGCCTGTGCAGTAACAGTTGTCATTGGAATAGCTGTTAACACCATTGCAATAGCAAGCACACTGATCAGCATTCTTTTTAAAATGCTTGTCTTTTTCATGTTTTCTCCTTTCCTTTTTCACATTTGGATACAGATCCACTCCAGCCGGATCTGTGCAGGCAGTCTCCCTCCACCTGCTTACCATTTCTATGGTATTTATGCATAAAAATAGCATGTTATACAGTCGAACCGTATCCATGCTGTTTTTATCATTAAGCCGAACCAGCCTGACAGCTTATGTGCATCTGGTCTGTACCTAATTTCCTATATAATACACTTCTCATATGTTATCCCCCACATATTTGACTATCCCTGAATAAAAATCCCACATTTTGGATTTACTAATCCATGCCGTAAGTATAACATATGATTGCTTTAATTGCTGTAACATGGCAAAAATAACATCTTTTTGGCAAAAAAACATCACGATATTCTCGTGATGTTTTTTCGTGTCATATTTTGCATATTTTACGGCAAATAATGCATATTATTAATCATTTCTTATAATAACGGATATTTCTCTGTTAATTTCTTTACGATTGCTGCAGCTTCCGGTACTTTCTCCTCGCCGCCTTTGATCACAAGTGCGATTGCTTCTGCGATCTGATCCATATCCTCTGTATTCATGCCACGGGATGTTACGGCAGGTGTTCCTAAACGGATACCGCTTGTGACAAACGGAGACTGCGGATCATTCGGGATCGTGTTCTTATTAGCAGTGATGTGCGCCTGATCCAACAGCTTTTCAATTGCTTTACCGGTCAGTCCGTAATTTGTCAGGTCGATCAGCATCAGATGATTGTCTGTACCACCGGATACGATCTTGATATCTCTGTCCATCAGTCCCTTGCAAAGTGCCTGTGCATTATCAACGACCGCTTTTCCGTATGCTTTGAAATCATCGGAAAGAGCTTCCTTGAAGCAGACTGCTTTTGCTGCGATCACATGCATCAGAGGACCACCCTGGATACCAGGGAAAATTGCCTTGTTGAAATTATATTTATCTGCTGCTTCCTGATTGCAGAGGATCATACCGCCACGTGGTCCGCGCAGTGTCTTATGTGTTGTCGTTGTTACAACATCTGCGTATGGGATCGGGCTTTCATGCATGCCTGTTGCAACCAGACCTGCAATATGTGCCATATCTACCATAAGTACAGCACCGACTTCATCGGCGATCTCACGGAATTTCTTAAAATCGATCTTACGTGCATAAGCAGAAGCTCCTGCAACGATCATCTTTGGCTTACATTCCAGTGCGATCTCTCTTACCTTATCATAATCGATAAAGCCTTCATCATTAACGCCATATGGTACACAGTGGAAATATTTACCGGACATATTCACCGGTGATCCGTGCGATAAATGTCCGCCGTGGTCTAAGTTCATACCCATAAAGGTATCACCCGGCTGCATAACAGCAAAGAATACTGCCATATTTGCCTGTGCGCCGGAATGCGGCTGTACATTGACATAATCGCATCCAAACAGCTCTTTTGCTCTTTCTCTGGCAAGATTTTCCACAACATCAACACATTCACACCCGCCATAATAGCGTTTGCCCGGATATCCCTCTGCATATTTATTTGTCAGCGGGGATCCCATTGCTGCCATAACTGCCTTACTTACCCAGTTCTCTGAGGCGATCAGTTCGATATGATCATTCTGTCTGTTCTGCTCTGCTACAATTGCCTCTGCAATTTCAGGGTCTACATTTCTTACTTCGTCTAGTGAATACATGTCCTCTCCTCCTGATTATCTTTCTGTTTTGAACTCGCTTTTTGCTCCGTCGCAGTCAGTATAGCATATTTTCTCATATATGAAAATATGAAATATCATAAGGAAATCTGGTAGTTGCCCACACTTTCCCTCCCTGCACGTTTATGTTTTCCTGTCCAAATCATTAAATTTCCCTTATTTTTTCTCAATAAGTATAGAACGTATTTTTACTTTATGATAGACTGATACGATACAGGCAGGTATGTAATTGTATTCTGTCAGCTACATAAGAGGAGGCATGCAGAATGTACCATATCATTGTGAATCCCAGTGCCAAAACGGGACTTGGCAGGACAAAATGGCGTAAGCTGAAAAAAATACTGGACGCGGAAAAAATCACTTACATTGTACATTTTACAAAATCGGTGCAGGATACCTGCCGCTATACACGTTCTATTACCGACCCGTGTCTTTATAAATATAATGCCGTTCCCAATCAAATACTTGTCCTTGGCGGCGACGGCACTTTAAACTGTGTCATCAACAGTATTCTGGATCCGGATCACACTTTTGTTACTTATCTGCCAGCCGGTACAAGTAATGATTTTGCCAGAGCGCTCCATATCAGCGATCTTCCGGAAGATGCCATGCGCACGATCAGAAGAAGAACCGAAGCTGCAACAGATCTCGGTGTTGTCCGCTGTGGGCACAAAAAGAGAAAATTTGCTGTCAGCTCCGGTATAGGATATGATGCTTCCATCTGCGAGGAAGCATTACGTTCACCTGCCAAAAAAGTATTGAACCGTCTTGGGCTCGGTAAACTGACTTATGTCAGCATTGCCTTAAAGCAGCTGCTTCTTTTAAAACCGGTTTCCTGCGATCTGTATCTGGACGATAAACCGCCGGTGCATTTTCATCACTTTATGTTTGCGGCCATGATGCAGCAGCCTTATGAAGGCGGCGGCTTCAAGTTCTGTCCAAAGGCAGATGCAACAGATGGTATGCTTGATATCTGTGTTGCCGGCAATGTTTCCAAGTTCCGTGTTCTTCTGCTGATTCCACTTGCAATCTTTGGCGGACATGTCGGACATCGAGGAATCCATTCTTACCGCGCAAAAAACGTCCGCATCGTCACCTCCAGACCACTCTGTATCCATACAGACGGAGAGATCGTGGGACATTATAAAGAACTGACCGCCACAACAGACGGAAAGATGCTTTATTACCAATAAACAATCCTGTCTTTACAGACTTTTTTGAAAGGGAGATTTTCATGAACCGCATTATTTCATTTTGCAAACAATATAAACATGCACTGCTTCCCATCCTGTATGCACCTGTGTATCTGCTCATCTTTTTCTATCTGGAAAAAAAACCTGTTTCGCAGATCCATGTTATTGAAATGGGCATCGACCGCAAGATCCCGTTCTGCGAATACTTTGTGATCCCGTACTATCTCTGGTTTCTTTATGTAGCAGCTACGGTCGTTACTTTTGTTTTTCTGGAGCGGAAGGATTATTATAAGCTTTGTCTCACACTCGGGGTTGGCATGACTTTGTTCTTGATCGTATCCTATGTCTATCCAAACGGTCTCCAGCTCCGACCGACTACCTTTGCACGTGATAATTTCTGTGTATCACTGGTCAAGACAATGTATGCGACAGATACACCGACCAATGTATTTCCAAGCATCCACTGCTTTAACTCCATGGCATGCAATGCAGCGATCTGTCACAACAAAAAAATCGGAGCCATCCGACCGATCCGATATGGCTCCATACTGCTCTCTACTGCTATTATATTGTCAACACTCTTCATCAAACAGCACTCCATGTTTGACGTACTGACTGCATTTGCGCTGTTCGTCATTCTGTATATTCCTGTTTATCTGCTTCCCGCAAGATCACAGGCACCTAAATATCATACAGATTCAGAGCTTAGTTAAATTTCATTACCTTTTGCGCAAGCCTGTATAAAAACTCCGAAATTCTTCTTCCGCTTCTGCCGGGCAGATTCATGGTATTTCCCAAAAGTCCGTACCGCAGACGAAGAAAGACTTTCGGATTTTTTTGATGGATGTATGCCCAGAGTTCCTCTTTTTTCTCAATGGCTTCCTCTGTCCGTGCACGGATCAGCATAATGGAAGATACCGTCGTAATGATATCCAGATACTTTACCATATAATTATAGGTTTTTCTGTTGGTGATCTTGGTTGTTGTCAGATAATCGACCATCAGTTTGTTAACCTTGATCTGCTGGTCAACTCTGCCGATCATAACCTTCTCATTGACAGACTGATCTGCCCGTCCTATATAATATCTGTAAAAATTGGTATCAATATAATAAATCTTCTTCACATACGGAAGCGGATTAAATGCGAAAATATTATCCACATAGAAGGTGTGCTCCGGAAGCTCCAGTCCACAGTCATGCAGCAGCTTTGTACGATAAATAATGGAATGCATCAGAATGTACTGTGTTTTATTAAAATGTCTGACCTGATCCCATGTAAAGATTTCATTTTTCGGCAGTGCATGGCGGAAGGAAACAACCTTTTTCCGCTTTTCGCCCTGCTTTTCATACACATAGTTTGCCAGAAGCATATCAATCTGCTGCCCGCTTGCGACCAGTTCTCTGAGCGCCTGCAGTATCTCATAATAGGATTCCTCTTTGACCCAGTCATCGCTGTCCACCACCTTGAAAAACAGACCTGTTGCACCAGCAATACCGGTATTGACAGCAGATCCATGCCCGCCGTTTTGCTTATGGATCACCTTGACGATCGCCGGGTATTTCTGTGCATAAGCATCTGCCATTTCGGCTGTGCGGTCGGTAGAACCGTCATCTACGATCAGGATCTCAACATCTTCTCCCCCTACGAGCAGGGACTCCATACATCTATCCAGATAATCCTGCGAGTTGTAACAGGGTACTGTTATTGTTAAAAGTTTCATACCGTTTTCCCTTCGTATTTTTGTCTATTTTATCTCAAAAAATGTGCATTGCCTAGTACAATATTGAGCCCATCCGTATAGGCTCTGAATGCACTTGGTATCGGATAGACAGCTTCTATCTCCTGAGGCAGAATCAGATGATAATTCTCCTGCTGCCTCTCCTGTGGCCATGCTGCCGCCACACGGATGAGCCAGCCCTGCATATGCCATTCCTTATGTGTAAATATGTGTACGCTGTCCTGCATCCGCTCCAGATATAACGGCTCATATCCCAGCTCTTGTACCTGCTGTTTCACTTCTTCGTCTGACAGCCAGCCTTCCGCATTCGGAAATTCATACAAGCCTGCCAGAAGCCCCGTCTTTCCTCTTTTATGGATCAGGATCCGGTCACCGTCACAAAGCAGGAATACCGTCTTTTTCTCTTTCTTCCGCGACTTCTTCGGTGCTTTATACGGTATTTCCTTCAGCCGTTCTTCTTTTCTTGCTACGCATCTGTCCTGCCATGGGCAGCTTTCACATTTCGGCATTCCGTTTGGCAGGCAGACCGTCGCACCAAGCTCCATCATTGCCTGATTCACATCACCCGGTCTGTCCTTTGGCATAATACGCACAAGTGCTTCTTCTGTTTTCTTTTTAAACCGCGGATCCAGAATATCCGAATCATCCCCATACAGTCTGGTAAGAATCCGCAGCACATTCCCATCTACCGCAGGAAGCGGAATCTGAAACGCAATGGAAGCAATCGCTCCCATCGTATAACTGCCGATCCCCGGCAAAGCAAGGATTTCCTTTGCATCAGCCGGCATTTCCCCTCCATATCTCTCTACCAGGATCTGTGCAGCCTTCTGCATATTCCGTACACGGTTATAATATCCGAGTCCTTCCCAGAGCTTCAGAAGATAGGATTCTTCTGCACCTGCAAGATCCCGTACAGTCGGCAGTGCCTGCAGAAACCTGTCATAATATGGTTTTACCGCCTCTACTCTTGTCTGCTGCAGCATGATCTCAGACACCCAGATATTGTAAGGATCTCTTGTCCCACGCCAGGGCAGGATCCGTTTAGCCCCATCATACCACGCAAGAAGCGGTGGAATAATTTCTGTTTCAATCCGGTATTCCTTCATCAGCGCAGCCTTACCCGTTCAAACTTTTCTTTCATTAAAAGACAATTCTTCAGTTCCATGTAGCGCTGCTCCAGATCGCCCGGTTCGATCTCCACATCAATGGCAACTGCCATCGTGTTGATCATATCATCCGTGATACGGTCATGCATAGATGCCAGTATATTCAGCCTGTCTTCATAGGAATGCGACTCCAGAAAAGCCAGCACGGAAGGATCCAGTGCAGCATATGCTTTATTCTCTTCGTCCATTTCTTCCTTTGCAAGCTCCGTCAGGACCTTATCCGAAACAACAGAAGTGCTGGCGCTTTCTTCTGTTTCCGTCACACCTGCGTCTTCTTTTTTCTCTACCTTTTCAAAGCGGTATTTCTGCGCTGCATCCGGATATTTGGTATGATCCGTCTCACTCAGGAACATGGCAAGCGGTCTGACATATACTGCATAATCTCCGTACAGTGCCTGATATACTACGACGCGCTCCTTTGTCTCGGAATCGGTTGCCAGCATAAGCACCTGATACTTGTTTCCTTTAAAATGTTTATAAATTTCAAACGGCTTCGGATCTTCTCTCAAATCTGTCACTCCTTATCAGCTTTTTTCTGTATCAAGTATAACGCACATCCAACCTTTTGTCATGTATTTTAGATCCTGTCTCCAAACTATTCTGTGGTAATTCCTGTCAGTCTGATCTCAAGCCCGATCTGAGGGTTCTGCGCACCGAAAAATTCTGTTGTAAGTGCTTCCTTCAGCTCATTTCTCTCTTTTTCAGTCATGACCGCAAAATGTGCATTATGTATTTCAAGCTGATAGGTACGTCCATCCGCCTCCACAACTCTTGTCATCGTAATACCGCTGTCATAGCATCCGTATGCATCCAGGATTTTACGGCAATCTTTCCGGTATTGCTTTTCCTGTTCCTGATAATAGGCTGTGTTTGTGAAAGCAGCATCTGCTTCCCTGCTCTGCACATGAATGGAAAATAAGAGCGAAAGCACCACCACACAAAGTACAGCGATCATCATCGTTTCTATTCCGTTTTTCATTTTACTTTCTTTTGTATGTCTCATTTTATAAACCCTCCGTTTGCCTGTGATGGTTCTATTGTACTTATATAAAGTCCCATTTATGTCTCTGTTTCAGTTTTCTGTATAAATCATTTACCATTTTTCTCTTTCCGCTTTGGCTTTTCCTTCCTGTTACGACTGAGCCGGCTCTATCGTTCTTCGCAAGTCCGGCTGATTTTGTACTATTTGTACATTTACATTTATAACGGGAAGTGCTATTTTTAATGCGTTTGCTGTATCGCGGCAGACGTATTTTTTGAACTTATGAGGAGAATGAAAATGAATAAGGAAAAACTCAAACCCAAGCTTTTCAGTGTGATGAAAACTTACACGAAAGAACAATTTCTGAAAGACGTTGTGGCAGGTATTATCGTTGCGATCATTGCACTTCCCCTGTCTATCGCGCTTGCCCTTGCTTCCGGTGTCGGTCCGGAGGAAGGTATCTACACAGCCATTATCGCAGGCTTTCTGATCTCGTTTTTAGGCGGAAGCCGTGTCCAGATCGCCGGACCTACCGCAGCCTTTGCTACGATCGTTGCGGGGATCGTAGCAAAAAACGGAATGGATGGTCTTGTTGTCGCTACACTGATCGCAGGCGTTCTGCTGATCCTAATGGGTGTATTCAGACTTGGCAGTCTGATCCGTTTTATCCCATTTACCATTACAACCGGATTTACAGCCGGTATTGCTGTCACGATCGTGATCGGACAGTTAAAGGACTTTTTCGGTCTGACCTATGAGGCAGGTGTAAAGCCGATTGAGACAGTCGATAAAGTAAAAGCGGTCTGCCGTTATTTCAACACGATCAATATGCAGGCTCTGCTCGTCGGTCTGATCTGCCTTGCGATTCTGATCCTCTGGCCGCTTGTATCCGAAAAGATCCCGGGCTCTCTGATCGCCGTCATCGTCGGTATCGTGCTTGTAAAATGTCTGCATATGAAGGTAAATACGATCGGCGACCTGTACACGATCAGTTCAAGCCTTCCGCATTTCCGTTTTCCGCATTTAAGCCTTGCCATTATCCAAAGCGAAATGTCAGACGGATTTACGATCGCGATCCTTGCAGCCATTGAATCACTTTTGTCCTGCGTTGTCGCTGACAGTATGATCAATTCCAAGCACCGCTCCAATATGGAGCTGATCGCGCAGGGTGTCGGTAATATCGGCTCTGTTTTATTCGGTGGTATCCCTGCTACAGGTGCCATTGCCAGAACGGCTGCCAACATCAAGAACGGCGGACGTACCCCGATCGCCGGTATGGTACATTCCGTTGTCCTTCTGCTCGTACTTGTTGTACTGATGCCTTATGCAGCCCTCATCCCCATGCCTGCCATTGCAGCGATCCTGTTCATGGTTGCTTACAATATGTGTGGCTGGCGTACCTTTGTCCATCTGTGCAAAACAGCACCTAAGAGTGATATCATCGTCCTGACCGCTACTTTTGTACTGACAGTCGTATTTGATCTGGTTGTTGCCATCGAAATCGGTATGATTGCAGCCTGCCTGCTCTTCATCAAGCGTATGAGCGAAGAAGCCGAAGTAAAAGGATGGGTTTACTATGACGAAAAAGAAGAAGATCCGGATTCCATCGATCACAAGACAGTACCGCATCAGGTGCGTGTCTATGAGATCTCCGGTCCGATGTTCTTCGGTGTTGCGGAGCGTATCGCCGAGATCACGTTAAAGGACTTCACCAAATGTCTTGTTATCCGTATGCGCGGCGTTCCGGCACTTGATGCAACTGCAATGCGTTCCCTGGAACAGCTTTACGACCGCTGTCAGAAAAGTGGTGTACAGCTTGTTTTCTCCCATGTCAACGAACAGCCGCTGAGAACAATGGAAAAAGACGGTTTTATCGAAGAAGTCGGAAAAGAAAACTTCTGTGCCCATATCGATGATGCACTCACAAGAGCTGCACAGATTGCAGCCTCAAACTAACTTTTCCATAAGAATATTTCATTGTATTTTGCGTACATCGTGCTAAAATGTCCATATAAACGTCATTTTGTCAAAAAGGAGAATTTCATATGGTAAAAGGCAAGGGGAAACAGATCTGCATGATCCTGGCACTTGTCGGACTGCTCACAGGCTGTGGCAGTCAAAGCAAGGTTCCGGATGATTATGCGACCAATGAAGGCTATCAGACCGAAAAGGCAGATGCCAAAGCTGACACGGAAACAAATACGGCAGAAACAACCGCGGCTGCTGCAGGCATTGCAAAAGAAGACATCAAAGTCGGGGTTCTGTACATATCCGATCCCGCCGAAGGAAGCGGCTATTCCTACACGCATGATCTTGGCATTCAGGGAATGCAGGAAAATCTCGGGCTGCCCTCCGATCAGATTGTGCGCAAGATCGTAGACGACAGTGATGCACAGGCAACTGAGGCATCCATCAGGGAATGCATTGATGAGGGCTGCAATGTCATCTTTTCAACAAGCTGGGGATATATGGAAACAACCGCTGCCATGGCAGAGGAATATCCCGATATCTATTTTTCACACGGTACAGGTTACATGTCCAACGGCAAAAACTTCAATAATTATTTCGGCCGTATCTATCAGGCACGTTATTTAAGCGGTATTGTCGCCGGTATGAATACAAAGAGCAACCTGATCGGTTATGTCGCTGCACAGGACTCATCCAATTCAGAAGTAACGGGCGGTATCGATGCATTTGCGATCGGTGTTGCCAGTGTTAATCCTGATGCAAAGATCAATGTCATCATAACAAACAGCTGGTATGATCCGGAAAAAGAAGAGGCTGCTTCCAGACAGCTGCTGGACATGGGCTGCGATGTCATGGCACAGCACTGCGATACAGCTTATCCGCAGACGCTGGCACAGGAACGCGGTGTTTACGGTATCGGCTATAATTCAGATATGAGCAAAGAAACGCCGGATTCCTGCCTGACAAGTGTCATCTGGAACTGGAGTGCTTACTATACCTCCGCTGTCAAAAGCATTATCGATGGCAGCTGGGACGGCAGCAACTACTACGGCGGTATGGCAGAAGGACTTGTGGGAATCACAAATCTGGCTTCCTTTGCCGCAGAGGGGACACAGGAAAAAGTCGATGAAGCAACTGCTGCGATCTTAAGCGGACAGAGCAATGTGTTTGACGGCGTTATGCCAACAAATAACGGGGAAACAGTCGGTCAGGAAGGTTCCACCTTAGATGATGCTACGATCACCGGTGGAATCAACTGGTACTATCAAAATGTCGTGATCGTTGAATAAGGAGGGGAATCCATGAAACTGACAATCCGAAAAAAAATTTTACTTTGTTCCTTACTTCCGCTTCTGCTTCTGGGGCTGATCATCATCGCACTGGCTTCTACCATTGTAAAACAATCGATCATCGATCAGGTGGAAAATTCCCTGAAAGGAACGGCTATTGCCACACAGGCGGCTTACGACCAGAATGCAGGTTCTTACCTACAGGCTGAAAACGGCGATATCTGGAAGGGCAGCTACAATATTTCCCAGTCCGAGACGCTGGTGGATACGATCAAAAAAGAATCCGGTATGGATGTTACTTTCTTTTACGGAACAGAACGTATCATGACATCCGCTTTGGATAAAAACGGGGACAGGATCCTTGGCAGCCCTGCAGGTGATGTTGTGGCGGAAAAGGTTCTGAAAAAAGGCGAAGGCTATTTCAGCGACAATATTTCCATGGATGGCACGATTTATTACGGCTATTACACACCAGTCTATCAGAAGGATGATACTTCCTCTCCGATCGGTATGGTATTTGCCGGCATTGAAAAACAGCCGACTTATCACAGCATCCTGAATATTTTAAATACGATCATTGTCATCGTCATCATTGCCATTGTATTTTGTACGATCATCGTACAGGTGAGTGCCACTTCCATGACAAGGGCGCTCAACCGCAGTATCGCATGCGTAAAAGAGGTATCCGCGGGTAACCTTGCAGTAACTTTCGATCAGAAAACACTCTCCCGCTCCGATGAGATCGGTGATCTGACAAAGGCGGTGCAGATGCTGCAGACAGAGCTTTTAAATATCATTCAGGGTATCAAAGAAACAACTGATACCTTGGTTGCTTCCTCCGATACATTAGAGCAGACCTCTCATCAGACCTATGCATCGATCCATACAGTACAGCAGACAGTTTCCGATATCACAGATGGCGCCAATACACAGGCAGGCGGTGCAAAGAATGCCTCCGCAAGTGCACAGCACATGGGAAATCTCATCATTGAGACCGGAAAAGAAGCCGATGAACTGAATGACAGCGCAGACTCCATGAAGCTGTCCAGTGATAAGGCAGCACAGACGATCGAGGCACTGAAAGAGATCAGTGAGAAGGTAAAAGAAGCGATTTCCGTTATTTCCGAGCAGACAACCCAGACAAATGAATCTGCACAGAATATCCGGAAGGCTTCCCAGTTTATTTCCGAAATCGCATCCGAAACCAATCTGCTCTCCCTAAATGCGAGCATTGAGGCGGCAAGAGCCGGAGAAGCAGGCAGAGGCTTTGCGGTTGTTGCGTCCCAGATCCAGAATCTGGCAGAGCAGTCCAATACAGCAAGCGGCAACATTGAAAAGATTGTCAGCACTCTGATCGACAATTCCGAGAAGGTAGTCGACACCATGACGCAGACACAGGATATCATCAGCCGGCAGAATGAACATATCGACAGCACGGAACATACGGTAAACGGTGTCATCAATGAACTGGAGACATCTATCACAAAGATCCGCAGCATCGAGCAGAAAGCCAAGGAACTGGAGCAGGCAAGAGGTGAGATCATCGAAGCTATCGATTCCCTCTCTGTGATCGCCCAGCAGAATGTGGATGGAACAACCCAGACCGGCGCTGCGATCACCGAAATGGCTGACAGCTTCCAGGTTATCGAAGATTCTACGGAAAATCTGCGAAGTACAGCAGATATGCTGGCACAGAACATCAGTAATTTTGTTCTGCCGGATACAGAAAACTAAAAACAACGCCCACTGTAAATACAGTGGGCGTGTTTTATTATGGCTGCATCAGCCTCTCATTTGCTATTGTAAAGTATACCCATTATCTCAGCTTCTGTTCGATCTCATTTTCGATCTTCTCTACGAACTCATCAACAGGCATTGTTGTTGTTTCAGCCTGTCCGTGCAGTCTGTAAGAAACAGTCTGATTTTCCATTTCGTTAAATCCAATCACCAAAAGGTACGGAACCTTTTCAATCTGTCCTTCACGCATACGATAGCCAAGCTTTTCGGATCTGTCATCCAGCTCTACTCTCACATACTTGTCATCCAGTTTTTCCTGAACAGATTTTGCATAAGCCATCAGCTCTTCATTGTCTGTCTTAACAGGCATGATCCTTACCTGTACAGGTGCCAGCCATGTCGGCAGGTTACCCTTTGTTTCCTCTAAGATATATGCCATGAATCTGTCAAGAGATCCGAGGATCGCTCTGTGCAGTACAACCGGTGTCTTCTTCTCTCCATCTTTGTCAATATAAGACAGATTGAACTTAGCCGGCAGACAGAAGTCAAGCTGACAGGTAGAAAGCGTATATTCATTACCGACAGCAGGCTTTACGTTAACATCCAGCTTCGGGCCGTAGAAAGCAGCTTCACCGATCTCCTCTGTATATTCGATACCGATGCTGTTCATAACATCACGCAGGGCATTCTCTGCTGTATTCCACATTTCATCATCATCATGATATTTCTCTTTGTTCTCCGGATCACGCAGGGACAGTACACAGCGGTAATCTGTAATACCGAAATCCTTGTATGTGCTGAAGATCAGGTCTACTACTCTTGTAAACTCGTCCTTGATCTGTTCCGGTGTTACAAACAGATGGGCATCATTCTGGCAGAAATGTCTGCCTCTTTCAATACCCTTTAATGTACCGCTTGCTTCAAAACGGAAGTCATGTGCGATCTCACCGATACGGATCGGCAGATCTTTATAGGAATGCATTCTGTTTGCATAGATCATCATATGATGCGGGCAGTTCATCGGACGGAGCACAAAGGATTCTCCTTCCACTTCCATAGCCGGGAACATATTCTCCTTGTAGTGATCCCAGTGACCGGATGTCTTATACAGATTGACCGTTCCGACACATGGTGTCATAACATGCAGATAACCAAGCTTTCTTTCTTTTTCTTTGATATAATTTTCAAGCTCCTGCCAGATCGTATAGCCCTTTGGTAAGAACATCGGTAAGCCACGGCCAACCAGATCGTCTACCATGAACAGGTTCATGTCTTTACCGATCTTTCTGTGGTCTCTTTCCTTCGCTTCCTCTAACAGTTTTAAATGATCTTCCAGTTCTTCCGGTGTCGGGAAACATACACCGTAAATTCTCTGCAGCACCTTGTTCTTGCTGTCGCCCTTCCAGTAAGCACCGGAATGTCTTATCAGCTTAAAGTTGCGGCAAAGCTTTACATTTTCTACGTGCGGTCCACGGCAGAGATCCGTGAAATCCCCCTGCTCATAGCATGTGATATTTCCATCTTCCAGACCGTCGATCAGATCCAGCTTGTACTCATCATCCTTGAACATTTCCTTTGCTTCTTCTTTGGAGATTTCCTTACGGACGATTCGCTTACCGGATTTGCAGACCTTTTTCATTTCCTTTTCGATCTTCTCGATATCTTCATCGCGGATGACAGCATCTCCAAGATCCACATCATAGTAGAAGCCCTCTGCTACAACAGGTCCTACCCAGAATTTTGCCTGTGGATACAAATGCTTGATCGCCTGTGCCATCACATGGGCACAGGAATGGTTAAGTGTCTTCAGCTCTTCGTTTTCTTTAAAGTTTACCATTTTCGTTTCCTTTCCTGATTCTGAACCGTATGCTTTGCTGTCGCTTGGTTTCTTTCCTCTTTCAGACTCGAAAATCCTGCCAGCTTCGCTGTCAGCCGTGCTTCGCACTTATGATTTTCTCGTTGTACGCTCGGCGAAA
>ERZ859776.408-NODE-408-length-22814-cov-4.488686_pt1 | contig 22814 bp, 15 predicted proteins | sample MGYA00509987_ERZ859776 | MGnify/ENA primary metagenome ERZ859776 (study PRJEB30046, sample SAMN00715146) | human gut metagenome | study: EMG produced TPA metagenomics assembly of the A metagenome-wide association study of gut microbiota in type 2... | reverse complement strand
TTTCTGACATTTGTGCTTCTGGCTTTATTTGTCGCTACATCCCAAGCCAATGGGCGATTTCAAACAGCGGCGGCTGGCTGCCGCCCCCCCGGCCCGCCCCGCCATACCCGAACCGGTTTGCACTTCGCACCAGTCAGCCGAACTCCGGGCAGTCCAATCGCCTGCGGCGGCAAACGTGTAATTAAGCACCCCGCCTTCGATCTCGACCTGGTTTTCGGCACTCCAGGCTGCATCGGCGATTCCATTGCCCGCAAGAAGCTCTTCATCGTCGCTGCACGACACGCCGGCCGTCAGCACCAGCAGTACGACCAGCATCCATCCGAATAAATTCTTCATAACACAAGTTTTTTAGGATTAACGCATCAATCGTTCAGCCACAGCTCGACGGTTGTCCACTGCAGGTGACGCTCCGAGGTTTACGGTCACGCGCTCGGGCATGGAGAGATGTCGCACGCTCTTCACGGCAGCAGGCTCGGGCCCCTGATCGGCATCGCGCTTCAGCACGATCTCTTCCGACGCTGCGAACACCATGTCGCCCCACCACTGACTCGTACCCGACAACACACCGGGATAGTAGGTAAAGGTACCGTAATCGGTTTCTTCGACCAACTTCTTGATCGTCACAGTCAGATCATCCGACACCTCGACAGGGAAGCTGCGTACCGCATCCGTATAGCGGTCGCTAGTCGGACGTTTGGCGAAAGCGTGGAAATAGTATTGCTTACCATCGAAATTCAACATCGTGTAATCCAGTTCGTCGTTCACAGGCAGACTCGTCGAAATCGTCTCGTCGCTGTTGAACTCGATGAACCACTTCGGCCCGTAACCGGCCCATTACTTGCGGCAACATCTACGAAATACTGCCGTTCGAGAACTCACTTTGTGTCGTGACTTTGAAAGGTGTTTATCTGAAGCAACTGTTTGAGAGCATTGCGGCACGTGGCGGCGAAGGAGTCAGCGGCGTGAAGTTGCGGATTACCAAAAGCGGAAAGTTGCTGGGGGCTACTGTAGCCGGCAAGCCGGTTGTCGACGACAAACTGTACACGGTTGCCACTATCGATTATCTGGCCGACGGCAATAGCGATATGACCGCCCTGATTCAGGCCGAAAAGAGAGATTGTCCGCCGGGTGCGACCTTGCGCGGTCTGTTTATGGACTATGTAGAGCAACAGACGGCAGCAGGCAAGAAGATTACTTCGCGCATGGAAGGACGAATCACCGTGGAAGATTAAGAACAGAAAACTAAAAAAGAGAATTCGATGAAACGTATATCTATATATTGCCTGCTGATGTTCTGCGCATTGCTGACAGCATCGGCACAGCAGACCAAGCAATTGGTCATTCTGCACACAAGTGACACTCATAGCCGTATCGAACCGATTGACCTGCACGCTGCCGACCCGTATGCAGGGGCGGGCGGTGTGGTACGCCGCGCTACTTTTCTGAAAGATTTCCGTACCAAGAATCCGGATGTCCTGCTCTTTGACTGCGGCGACATTTCGCAAGGTACTCCCTATTACAATCTTTTCCGGGGCGAGGTGGAAGTCCGGATGATGAACCTTATGGGCTATGATGCCATGACTATCGGTAATCATGAGTTTGACTTCGGGCTGGATAATATGGCGCGTTTGTTCCGTATGGCCCACTTTCCGGTGGTATGTGCCAATTACGATGTCACCGGAACCGTTCTTGAGGGACTGGTGAAACCTTATGTAGTCCTGGAACGCGGAGATATGAAAATCGGAGTGTTCGGGGTGAGTCCCAAGATGGAAGGGCTGGTACAGGCCGATAAGTGTGAAGGCATTGTATACAACGATCCTATTGTTGCGGCGCAGGAAGTAACCGACCTTTTGCGGACCAAGGAAGGGTGTGATGTCGTTATCTGTCTTTCCCATCTCGGCTTCCGTCTTAAAAATGAAGTCTGCGATGAGAAGCTGGCGGCGGCAACCAGGGGAATTGATGTAATATTGGGCGGCCATTCCCATACTTTTATGGAGAAACCGGCTTTCTGCCTGAATGCGGAGGGGAAGAGTATTCCGGTATTGCACACCGGGAGAAGCGGCATTTTTGTAGGAGAATTGGATTTGACACTGACGAAGGAATAGCGGATGAAAAGGCTGTTACTGTTTATACTGGTTATAATGGGATGTTGCGGGCGTTTTGCTTCGGATGCGAAACGTTGTCCGGCGACACCTGCCGTTGTTTCCCCCGTGGAGCCATTGCTGGTGAGGTCGGCAGTGGATGATGTGCGATGCAGGCAGTGGGTGGATTCGGTTTTGGGCACACTCAGCCTGAAAGAGCGGATAGGACAGCTTTTTATCTATACAATCGCCCCCTATCAGGACAAGGGCAACAAGGAGTTGCTGCGCAAGGTTGTCGAGGATTATAAAGTCGGCGGTTTGCTGTTTTCCGGCGGACTGATGCAAAACCAGGCTATGCTGACGAATGAAGCGCAACGCATGGCGGATATTCCTCTGCTGATTACGTTCGACGGTGAGTGGGGGCTTTCCATGCGTCTGCGGGGTACACCCGTCTTTCCGAAGAATATGGTACTGGGATGTATACAGAACGATACCCTGCTCTATGAGTATGGCAGGGAAATGGCAAGGCAGTGCCGGGAACTCGGCGTACAGGTGAATTTTGCTCCGGTGGCGGATGTCAACATCAATCCGAAGAATCCGGTTATCAACACCCGCTCTTTCGGTGAAAATCCGGTGAACGTTGCCAATAAGGTTATCGCCTATGCCAGAGGTTTGGAAGACGGCGGAGTACTCTCGGTATCCAAACATTTTCCGGGGCATGGGGATACGGACGTGGATTCGCATAAATCGCTTCCGGTTTTACCGTTCACGCGCGAGCGTTTGGACAGTGTGGAGTTGTATCCTTTTAGAAAAGCTGTTCAGGCAGGGGTAGGCGGCATTATGGTGGGGCATTTGGAAGTGCCTGCTTTTGAGGCGCAGCGCGGATTGCCTTCTTCCCTTTCCCGCAATGTGGTTTATGACTTGCTGACACGCGAATTGCAGTTCCGGGGACTTGTCTTCACAGATGCTTTGGCTATGAAGGGAGTTTCCAAACATGAGTCGCTCTGCTTGAAAGCATTGCAGGCGGGGCATGACTTATTGCTCGTTCCCCGGCGTATAAAAGAAGAAGTGGATGCCATATTGGCTGCCGTAAAGCGCGGTGAGTTGACGGAGCAGGCGGTGGAGGAGAAATGCAGAAAGGTATTGACTTATAAATATGCACTTGGGCTGAATAAGAAGCCTCTTATTCGTCTTTCCGGATTGGGAACCCGAATTAATACGCCCTATACGCGGGATTTGATTCGTCGTTTGAATCTGGCGGCTGTTACCGTGCTGGGCAATGCGGCGAAAGTGCTGCCACTGGATCCGGCGATTAAAGATGTTGCGGTGTTGAATGTCGGGGAAGCAGCGGAGATGCGGCCTTTTATCAAGCAGCTTTCCGAATATACGCATCCGGTAGAGTTCCAATTGGGAAAAGATTTACCGGCGGCAGGACGTAAGGCTTTGAGAGATAAACTGTCCGAGTATAAACGTATTCTGGTATGTGTTACCGAGCATCGTCTGGCGGCTTATCAGTCTTTCTTTGCGGAGTTTGCTCCGGACGTTCCGGTGGTGTATGTGTGCTTTATTCCCGGCAAGCAACTGCCACAGATACGTCAGGGCATATCGGCAGCCGAAGCGGTGGTATTGGCGCATTCTTCGAATGATGACGTACAGCGGCAGGTGGCCGGGATACTTTATGCGGATGCCGTGGCTGACGGCCGGCTTTCGGCAAGTATCGGCAGTTTGTTTGCCGCCGGAGAAGGGATGACCTTAAGTCCGCAGACAAAGTCTCATTTCATTCCCGAAGAGCATGGCCTGGATTCCCGCTTTTTGGCACGGATTGATACGATTGCCCGGGAAGGCATACGGGAAGGAGCCTATCCGGGATGTCAGGTAGTGGTTTTGAAGGACGGGAAAGAGATGTATAATAAGGCTTTCGGTACTTATACATATACAACCGGAAATAAGGAAGCAGTTCCGGTGACACCGGCATCCGTATATGACGTTGCATCTTTGACGAAGACGACGGCTACCTTATTGGCCGTAATGAAGCTTTATGATAAAGGCCGTTTAAGCCTGACAGACCGTGTGTCTGATTATCTTCCCTACCTGCAGGATACGGATAAACGCAATATAACGGTCAGGGAACTGCTGTTCCACCAGTCGGGATTGCCTTCCACCTTGCTGTTCTATCAGGATGCCATTGATGAGGATAGTTACGAGGGTACATTATTTAAGGCACGACCGGATAAACTGCATCCTGCCCGTATCGGGCGGCAGACGTGGGCTAACCCGAATTTCCGTTTCCGTCCGGGGCTGACATCGAAAGTACGTACAGCCGAATATACTTTGCAGGTCTGTGACAGTCTTTGGTTGAATAAGTCCTTTAAAAAGGAGTATCTCCAAAAGATAGCGGATGCGCCTTTGAGGGATAAACGGTATCGTTATAGCTGTGTGGGCTTCATTCTGCTGCAGCAGGTGGTTGAGGCACGTGCGGGAGTGCCTATGGATGAGTTTCTTGCTCAAGAGTTTTATACTCCGATGGGGCTGAAGCGTACCGGGTATCTTCCGTTACGGTTCTTGTCTAAAGAGGAGATTGTGCCTTCGTCCGTTGACCCTTTCCTGCGGAAAACAGTTTTGCAAGGATTTGTACACGATGAATCGGCCGCTTTTCAAGGCGGTGTTTCCGGCAATGCGGGATTGTTCTCCACGGCTGAGGAAGTGGCGCAGATTTATCAGATGCTGCTGAATGGCGGTGAGTTGAACGGAAAACGTTATTTAAGCAAGGAGACGTGCAGGCTCTTTACCACTACGGTTGCCAAGGGATGCCGCCGTGGTTTGGGATTCGATAAGCCGGATGTGCAGAATCCTGCGAAAAGTCCCTGCGCCCTTTCCGCTCCGGCATCGGTATACGGACATACGGGCTTTACCGGAACTTGTGCATGGGTAGACCCGGATAACGGCTTGGTGTATGTATTCCTCAGCAACCGTATTTATCCGGAGGTATGGAATGCGAAATTGCTGAAATCGGATATTCGGGAAAGAATACAGGAAGCGATGTATCGGGCTGTGTTGAAGTAAGGCAATCGCATCAGAATAGAAAAAGGAGATGCCGGCTAACTTGAAATCGTTAGGCAGCATCTCTTTTTTTTGAAACAATTAATTTATTCTGTTAAGTTTTAGGTGTGTATGTCAGAATGCAATACCGATACGCAGACCTAAGTTGTTCATACCGTCCACACTGTAAGTGAAGAGGTCGCCTTTGTTGGTCCCGTAGCTGTAATAGGCTGCGAAGTGCAGGCCCGGACCGTAAGCCCACGGGTAAACGTTGAAACCGATTTCCGGAGATACGTAGAATCCCCATGTATCTTTATTGGCTTCAAATACATTGAAAGTGGACTTCAACTGTGCATACTGGGTACCGAGTTTTACGCCCACATACGGTTGGAATGCACCGCCACGGTTCCACGCATAACGTGTGGCAAGACCGAAAGGCAACTGGAATACGGTATGCTGCTGGTCGGTATTCAAACTGCCGCTCGTACCGACCGGCAAGGTCTGACGGCTGAAATATTCATGGTTGCTATGATAAGCCAGGAAGCCTCCCAAAGCAAAGTTGGACGTCAGGAAGTAACCGCCTTCAAAGTTCATGCCCCATCCGCTGCCTTTGTCGGCAAAGTGGTTGTTTAAGGGGAAATTGAACTGCCAGTCGATGTTGGCATAACCGTTATCGGTCATCTGTGCCTTTGCCGGCATGGCGAAGACAAGGGCGAGGGCGGCGATTGCGAATGCCCTCAAGGATATATATTTCAATGTTTTCATACTTGTTCTTGTTTTATAAATTCAACAATAGCTTTCTATCGGGATAGAAGAAGCCGGTAGTTTATCTCGGCTGGGCACTCATTCTGTTAAGATAGGCAGATTGTGTAAAAGCCTGATTCACGCCTTCCACTGCCATTTTGGTGTTGAAAGAGGTCGAGCCGCTCAATAACCCGCTCATGTAGCTGGTCCACAGCACGGGAAGTTTTTCCTTTTCGCCTTGGGGAGCGTCGAGGTTCAGCAATTCGGTGATGAAGGAACCGGTACTATAAGCATAGTTTACGGCATACGGATAGTACCATCCGCCCCAGTTACCCCAGTAAGGAGCATCCCAATAGCCCGGGTAGTTCCACCACCATTCGGGACGTCCGTAGTCCGTAAAGTAGTAAGTGCTCTTTACGTAACTCACTTGCAAACCGAGGTCGGCGTCTTCGCGATTGTCTGTACGGACATAACCGCGGTTGTCCATATTGGCAACGTATGCGCTGAGGATTTCCTGTGCACTTTCGTCTTTCCAATATTCGGCGTCTTTACTGTTGCCGATAACAAGGATGCTATCCGGTAAGTAATAGGTTTCGAAAGCTTTGAAGTCTGCTTTCGTGTCATAATTGGTATAAACCAGATACTTGCTGTCCAGCTTATCCATGTCAGGGTCTTTTTCGCAAGAAACAAATGCTATTGCGAAGACCGCTAATAATAAAGGAATAAATTTCTTCATACTTCTATAATTGTTTAGGTTAAATATAAATTCCTGCCCTATTGGTACCTTAGGCTTTTGGAGAAAGAACAAGATAAAAAATAAAAGGTTCAAAAATAGATGTGTTAAATGTGCGGTGGACTATAAAGAAACTGGTATGTTTTCTTTTTATTCAGATGGGTATGAATGGCTTTTCAGACTATCATTGCCAGTTCGTTGGCATAACTGTGCCATAGGTATGGCATTATTGTGCCAACGAATAGGCATTATTGTGCCAATTAAGTGGCACAATAATAATTCAAGGCAGTGGAATTGATTGGTTTTAAATAACCGTTACTGCTTTGGGACTTTTATCGTAATAAACAGATAGTTAATAGATACTCTGTGCATAAAACGTAGTAGTTTGGTCTGTAAAATACGGTTGATTGTTTTTTTTAAGCAAATTGCTATGAGAGATATATTGAGAAAAATATGAGAGATACAGGTCAATGGAATCATCTTTACTATGAATGTTTAAAGTTTACTACTCTTATGAAAATAGCGATTCCTTTCAATGGTTTTTCGTGAGAAAAGCCATACCTTAGAGACACTTTTAATAATGGATATTGAAATGTTGGATTTAAAGCAGCTTACAGTAGACGTGTGCCGTATTGCAACTGAGGCGGGACACTTTTTGAAAGAAGAACGCAAAAATTTCCGTCGTGAATGTGTTGAGGAGAAACATGCACATGATTATGTATCTTATGTAGACAAGGAGTCTGAAGTACGTGTAGTGAAAGCTCTTTCCACTTTACTTCCCGAAGCAGGTTTCATAACGGAAGAAGGGTCGGTCACTTACCGGGACGAACCTTATTTCTGGGTGATTGATCCGTTGGACGGTACTACGAACTATATTCATGATGAAGCTCCTTATTGTGTGAGCATTGCTTTGCGCAACCGTACCGGGCTTTTATTGGGAGTTGTATATGAAGTTTGTCGGGACGAATGTTTTTATGCATGGAAAGGTGGAAAGGCCTTTATGAATGGTAAGGCGATTCATGTTTCGGATATCCGGGATGTAAAAGATGCGTTTGTCATTACCGAGCTGCCTTATAATCATCTGCAATATAAGCGGACGGCTCTTCATTTGATAGACCGGCTTTATGGAATGGTAGGCGGCATTCGGATGAACGGTTCAGCCGCTGCGGCTATTTGTTATGTGGCCATGGGGCGTTTTGATGCTTGGACGGAAGCTTTTATCGGAAAATGGGATTATTCTGCGGCAGCTTTGATTGTGCAGGAAGCGGGAGGAAAAGTTACTAATTTCTATGGTGAGGACCACTTTATAGAGGGACATCATATCATTGCAACGAACGGGTACCTGCATCCGTTGTTTCAGGAACTGTTGGCGGAGGTCCCCCCGTTGGATATGTAGGAGAAACGGTCTGCTTATTACTCCTTGCTACTATTATGAAACACACACTTCTTCTTATAAAAGACCAGCTCCATTCATTTTTATCTTTATTGTTTCCCTGTTGTTGCATAGTTTGCGGCAGGCCGCTGTCAAAGGGTGAAGAATGTCTTTGTACTATATGTAATTTCTTCTACCGGAAAGGGAGTGATTTCCGGTAGATTCTTCATCAGCTGAAGTATGGGGGAAAGAAAGAGATCGGAACAGTCATGGGAAGATATATGGCTGCTGAGTTATTGGATTCGGATTTCTTCGAGGGAGCTGATGTGAATAATCCCCATACCATTGCATAAAAAGAAACAGCAGTTCCGTGGCTATAACCAAAGTGAATGTACAGCACGGGGTATTGCGGCTGTGATGGGTATTGCCGTATGTGTGGAATCGGTAGCCCGCCGGAAGAATACGGAGACACAGACACGCAAATCTGTATTCGAGTGCTGGGAGAATGTGGATGGAATTTTTGAATTGAATCATGTGGATTCTCTGGTCGGAAAGCATATTCTGATTGTGGATGATGTATTGATAACAGGGGATACCACTGTTGCGTGTGCTTCGCGGCTGGCGGAGGTGAAGGAGTGCGGATTAGTGTGCTGACACTGGCGCTGGCGGATTGATTATTCTTGATCAGGGAAAATACTTAAATTCCACTTGTTTTTCCATTCAATGCTTATCAATACTTATGGATTAATTTCTGGCAAATTTCCCCCATATTCTTAAATTAATATTCATTAACTTATTTGCTGTAATACTTTTTAATATCTATCGTGTATTCCCTAATAGATATTGAACTATAAACATTAAAGACTAATATTATGGAAAAAGATTCTCCTTTTTCATGCACCGGTAGAAGGTGTATTGTAGCTCTAATGTGCATATTTGTCACAGCTCTTGTTTATGCACAGCAGCAAAAAATATCGGTTAGTATCAAAGAGCTTCCTCTTAAAGAAGCTATCAGTCAGATAGCGGAGAAGGCTTCGATGAATGTAGCCTATAGTAAAGAATTTGTGGATACGAATAGGAAAGTGTCATTGGAGATAAAAGACACAGAGGTGAACAGAGCACTGACTCTTTTGCTGAAAGGGACTAACATCGGATTCCGTTTTCTGGATGACAGTATTTTATTTTATAATAAAGAATATCAAAATAAAACAGAACCTGTCGAGCCGCAGGAGAGTAGGAATGAACTATATGTGAAAGGTAAGGTAACTGACGAGAATGCGGAAGCGATTATCGGGGCTACCGTATCGGTAAAAGGAGCAACTACAGGTACAATCACCGATATCAATGGTCAGTATTCCATCAAAGTGCCTTATGGAAGCACTCTTCGCTATTCATACGTGGGCTACCGTGAAGAAAGTGTCGTGGCGAAAGAAACGACAGTAAATGTGGTGATGAAAGAGGATGCTGTCAGCCTGGAAGATGTAGTCGTTGTAGGTTATGGTGTGCAAAAGAAGGTAAATGTAACAGGTGCCGTATCTATGGTCAAAGCGGAGGCTATCGAGAATAGACCTATTACTAACGTAACTACGGGCTTGCAAGGATTGCTTCCCGGAGTTAGTATCGTTGCCTCTTCGGGACAGCCGGGTGCTGTGCCCAATATCAACATTCGTGGTACAGGAACCATCAATAGTAGTACAGCGCCTTTAATTTTGATTGATGGGGTAGCCGGAGGAGACATCAACTTATTGAATCCTTCGGATATCGAAAGCGTATCAGTGTTGAAAGATGCCGCGTCATCTGCTATTTATGGAGCGCGTGCCGCCAACGGTGTTATTCTTGTAACGACTAAAAAAGGAGAAAAGAAAGAACGGGTAGAATTCCAATATAACGGATATGCCGGCTTCCAGACTCCTACAGCATTGCCCGAACTTGTCAACGGAAGGGAGTATATGGAACTTTCCAATGAAGCTATGAGTGCTGCCGGATTTTCCAAACCCTATACACAGGAGGCTTTCGATAAATATGATTCGGGACTGTATCCTAACGAATATTCCAATACTGACTGGGTTGATGAAATATACAAAAGCCGGGCTTTTCAGACGGGACATAATGTGAGTGCACGGGGTGGAAGCGAGAAAACCGGATTTTTCATGTCGTATGGTTACTTGGATCAGGATGGACTGGTTGTAGGTGACGGATACAGTTCAAAAAGACATAATGCGCGTATCAGTGTAAACACGGAGGTGCATGATCGTCTGAAACTGACCGGGCAGATGAGTTATGTCGATTTCTATAAGAAGGACTTAGGCTATAGCGGCACATCAGGAGTGTTCCGCCTGTCACAGCGTATGTCTCCGTTACTACCCGTCAAGTGGCAGGTTCCTGATGAGAATGGTCGGATGGTAGATAGTGAGAACTGGTCGTACGGTTCGGTACGTAATCCCTTGCAGGTAGCCTATGAGTCGGGAACGGAAGAACGGAAAACCCGGGTACTCAATGGAATATTCAATGCAGATCTTAAAATTATAGACGGACTGAACGCTGGTATGCAGTATTCTGCTAATATATATACCCGTCAGGTGGATGAGTTTAATCCGAAGATGTTGTCTTATTATTCGGACGGTAGTCCGTTGAAAGCAAATGAAGATGCCAAGGACTATATCTCACAAAGCCATCTCGATGTTATGACCCAGACGTTGCAGTTCACCTTGAACTTTAATAAAACAATGGGGCGCCATGAGTTGGGAACATTGTTGGGATTTTCGCAAGAATGGGAAAGCAGAAGCACGCTGGGTGCTACGCGTGATAATGTGATGGTTGAGGATATTCACGTTATTAGTGCCGGTATGATTAATTTTATGAATAGCGGAACAAAAGATGAGTGGGCTTTGCGTTCTTACTTTGGGCGTGTCAACTATGCTTTTGACGGCAAATACCTGTTTGAAGCCAATCTGCGTGCCGACGGAACTTCAAGGTTTGCCAAGGGCAATCGTTGGGGATATTTTCCGTCATTCTCGGTAGGATGGAACTTTTCACGTGAAAAATTCATGGAATTCGCTACTCCGGTATTGAGCTCGGGTAAGCTGCGTGCTTCCTGGGGTGAGTTGGGAAATCAAAACATTCCCGGTAATTACTATCCTTATTTGTCGCCTATCATAACCGAAGAGTCCTATCCTATCGGAGCTTCTAATACACCTGTTATGGGGCTTTGGCAAAACAAGATCGGTAATCCCGACATCAAGTGGGAAACCATCCGCATGCTTAATTTCGGAATGGATCTTAGTTTTTTGAACAATAGACTGAATGTGGACTTCGATTGGTATAAGAAAGAAAATATCGATGCATTGGTTCGTCCCGATGTCCCGGCTATTGTCGGGGTTCCCAGTAGTAATGTAGGTTATGTCAACCTTGGTAAGATTGATGTCAAAGGGTGGGAACTTAATCTGTCATGGCGTGATAAGATCGGAAATGTAAATTACAATCTCGGGTTCAATCTGTCGGACGCCCGTAATAAGGTTACCGATTTGGGTGGGACTCCGGAGTCTCTGACCAGTACGGCTTCCGGTTCGTATCGTCGGGTAGGTGATCCGATAGGTGCTTTCTATGGTTATCTGACCGATGGGCTGGCACAAGTGTATGACTTCGAATCGGTGAATACAACTACAGGTAAGTATCAGAAACCTAAGTTTCCTCTTGTTGCATCACAGAACGGCATTGTACAGCCCGGAGACATTAAGTACCGGGACATCAGTGGTCCTGACGGCGCTCCTGACGGGGTAGTTGATGACTACGATAAAGTGGTGTTCGGTGATAGAGATCCTCATTATACTTATGCAATCAAAGGTGGTTTGGAATGGAAAGGCATAGACTTCAGTTTCTATTTGCAAGGAGTAGGCAAAGTTGCCGGTTACCTTGAGGATGAGGCTCGGCATGCGTTTATCAATGACTACTCGATCCCTAAAAAAGAGCATCTTGATAGATGGACGCCTATGAATCCAAATGCTTCTTATCCAAGGCTTTATCAGTCGCAGGAGCACAATAGGCTCTTCAGTGATTACTGGAAAGAGGATGCATCGTACTTGCGCCTGAAGAATATTCAGATAGGTTATCGTTTTCCTGCCCGAATGGTGGCACCTCTTGGCATTAATAGTCTTAGAGTATATGCTTCGGCAGATAACTTGTTTACTAAAACCGATTACTTCGGAGCTTATGACCCTGAAGTGAGGACCACCAGCGGAGATGTCTATCCGCAAGTAAAAACCTATGTTTTTGGATTATCAGTAACATTCTAACCTATTAAACGACCATAAAGATGAAATACTCAAAATACTTTTTAATCATTGCTTTATTTGGTATAGTTACCTCATGTAGCGATTTTCTGGATAGAACGAATCCTAACGAGCCGGACAATGTAACATTCTGGGTAAATGAAGATCAGCTTGAAAATGCCTTGCCTCCCTGTTACGAAGCTTTGCAAAAAGACTATCTCGTGAATTGGACCGAATCGACGGCCGAAACTGTTATGTGGGGGAATATTACCAGTGGACTGAGTAAGGTTTCGGGAGGCAAGCACTCTTATACTGACGGCTTTCCTTTCACTACTTATTGGACAGGAGCGTATAGTTATATTTATCGCTGCAATAATTTTCTGGACAATTATAATAAAGCGCAGGTAGCTCAAAGTAAGAAAGACGTTTATGCCGCAGAAGTAAAAACCATCCGGGCGCTTATGTACTTTTACCTCACGACATTTTGGGGGGATGTTCCCTGGGTAGGAGAAGTCATCCAGCCCGAAGATGCATATATCGAACGTACTCCTAGAGAGAAAGTCATTGATCTGCTCGTCGAGGATTTGAAATGGGCGGCAGAGCGCATGCCTGAAGAAAGATATACAGGAGACAAGCTGGGAAGACTCGACCGCTGGGGCGCTTTGGCTATATTGGCACGTATTGCCTTGCAAAACGAAAGGTGGGAACTGGCTGCAAAAACGAGTGAATATATCATCGAAAACAGTCCCTATGGCCTGTATGAATATGAAAAACTGTTCCATCACGAAGGGGATGTCGAGAATGATCCGAAAAATATCGAAGCCATCGTATATAGCCTTTTTGTACCCGAAATCCGTACGCAAAGTCTGCCCAATGAAACTTGCAGTCCGACAGACTACATACGTCTCAATCCGACAAAGTCGTTAGTGGATGCTTATCTGTGTACAGACGGTAAGCCGGCAAAAACCGGACTGGAATATTATAAAAAGACCGGTGTGCAGACCTCATCGTTATACAAGTCGCCTGAAGAGCATTATGTGGATTACTTCCGGAACAGAGATCCTAGAATGAAGATGACTTTATATGCTCCGGGTGACAAATGGCCGGGAGGAGATGACGGTGACCCTGATGCGGATAAGGCCAACGAGACATTTAATTTGCCTCGTTTTGCTTCATTGCAAAATAATAACCGTGTGGGGGCAAATAGCCGTACAGGCTTCTATCTGAAAAAGTATAACGATATTGATTTGGCCGGTTCGAGTGTAGACGGACATGGGAATCTTAATGTCATCCGTTTTGCCGAAATCTTGCTGATTTATGCCGAAGCCACTTTCGAACTGCAAGGCAAGAATCTGACACAAGCACAGATTGACTACTCCATCAACAGGCTTAGAGATCGTGTGAATATGCATCGTATGAACCTTGACGAACTTAGCGCATGGGGGATGGATCTCGAAACCGAATTGAGAAGAGAACGTCGCATTGAGTTGGCAGGTGAAGGAACTAGATATGCCGATGTGATGCGCTGGCGTGAAGGCGAACTCCGCTTTGGACGTGCCATCACCGGTCCTAGCCTGAAAGTTTGTATGAATGATTTGGGCGCCAACCCATATCCCGATACCGGAGTAGATGAGTTTGGTGATGTTATCTACGAAAAGTCTACCGCGGAAGGCGGCGCGCGTTACTTCGACGCAACGAAACATTATTTGTGGCCCGTGCCTAATCCCGAGCGTCAGAAGAATCCTCTGTTAGGACAAAATCCGGGCTGGGAAAAGTAATCATTAAAAAATAGAAACCATGTATTCAATGAAGAAATATTTATTATTGTTTTTATGCCTGACTTTGGGTGTTGCCTATGCGCAAGATACTCTACGGTTGCGGGTAATGACCTATAATTTGAGATTTGGCGAACTGGCATCTTTAGAGGAACTAGCTCATCATATCAAATCCTTCAAGCCTGATTTTGTGGCGCTTCAGGAAGTGGATAGCAAAACAGACCGTAAGCGTACCCCGCATCAGAAGGGGAAGGATTTTATATCCGAACTTGCCTATCATACAGGGATGTTTGGGCTTTACGGAAAGACGATTGACTATTCTACCGGTTATTACGGTATTGGGATGTTAAGTAAATATCCATATATTTCTGTACAAAAGATAATGCTGCCCCATCCGGTCAAAGAGCATGAGAGGCGGGCCATGCTGGAGGGATTATTCGAAATGGGTAATGATACCATTGTTTTTACCTCTACGCATCTGGACGTCAACTCTCAAGAAACACGGGCGGAGCAAATAAAATTTATTACCGGGCATTTCAAAAATTATAAATATCCTATAATTTTGGGAGGTGATTTCAACGCGCGTCATTACTCCGAGGCAATACGTGGTATGGATAGTTGGTTTGCTGCGAGTAACGATGATTTCGGGATGCCGGCATGGAAACCTGTGATTAAGATCGATTACTTGTTTGCATACCCGCAAAAAGGATGGCGTGTGATTAGTACGCAAACTGTTCAGTCGCTTTTGTCAGACCATTTACCGATTATTACGGAACTGGAATATGTGAAGGAAGCATCGAAGAAAAAATATTGATACTCACTTATAACATTTATGATTTTCTATGATACATACAATAATCAAGTATTTACTGATTTCAACAACGCTTTTTTTCTGCTCATGCCACAAGCCTAAGACGGATATTATCACCCCCGCCAAACAGTTAATAGAACGTCAGATTGGGGAAAGAGCACAGTCTATCCACTTTGAATATATCGAACCATCCGATGGTAAAGATATATTCGAAGTGATAGCAAGCGACGGCCGGCTTACCCTAAGGGGAAGTAGCTCCGTTGCTATCTGTTACGCTTTTCATACGTACATGAAAGAGGCCTGCAAGAGTATGAAAACATGGAGCGGTGAACATATAACGTCGGTGATGCCGTGGCCTGATTATGAATTGTATGAACAGGTGTCCCCTTATGAGTTGCGCTATTTTCTTAATGTTTGTACATTCGGCTACACTACCCCTTACTGGGACTGGGAGCGTTGGGAGAAGGAAATTGACAGGATGGCTCTTTATGGGGTAAATATGCCCTTGGCTACCGTGGCTAGCGAGGCCATTGCGGAACGGGTATGGCTGCGTATGGGATTGGCTAAAGAAGAAATCCGTGAATTTTTCACTGCCCCTGCACACCTTCCCTGGCATCGCATGGGCAATCTGAACAAGTGGGACGGTCCCTTATCTGATGCCTGGCAGCAGAACCAAATCATTTTGCAGCATCAAATCCTGACCCGTATGCGCGAGTTGGGTATGCAGCCCATAGCACCTGCGTTTGCAGGTTTCGTGCCAGAAGCATTCGTACAGAAACATCCCGATACGCAATTCCGACACATGCGGTGGGGTGGTTTTGATGAAGAGTACAATGCCTATGTATTGCCACCGGATTCGCCTTTCTTCGAAGAGATAGGCAAACTGTTTGTCGAAGAGTGGGAAAAAGAGTTTGGAGAAAATACGTATTATCTCTCGGATAGTTTTAATGAGATGGAACTGCCTATCGATAAGGAAGATAAAGAAGCGAAATATAAGTTATTGGCCGAGTATGGAGAAACGATCTATAAATCAATTGCAGCCGGAAACCCGGATGCCGTTTGGGTTACACAGGGATGGACATTCGGATATCAACATTCATTCTGGGATAAAGAATCGCTTAAAGCCCTGTTGAGCAATGTACCTGATGATAAAATGATTATCATTGATTTGGGCAATGATTATCCGAAATGGGTATGGAACACCGAACAAACATGGAAAGTACATGATGGATTTTACGGAAAGAAATGGATATTCAGCTATGTACCCAACTTTGGCGGGAAAAACACCATGACAGGAGACTTGGACATGTATGCAAGCTCCTCGGTCAAAGCGTTACGTGCAGCTAATAAAGGTAACTTGATTGGGTTCGGTTCTGCCCCTGAAGGACTCGAAAACAATGAGGTTGTTTACGAATTGTTGGCCGATATGGGATGGTCATCAGATAGTATCGATCTGGACGATTGGATGAAGATGTACTGTGAGGCCCGTTATGGGGGATATCCCGATGCCATGGAGGAAGCTTGGAAACTCTTTCGGAAGACAGCATATAGTTCTTTGTATTCATACCCCCGTTTTACCTGGCAAACTGTAATTCCCGATCAACGGCGGATCAGTAAAATCGACCTTAGTGATGATTATTTGCAAGCTATACGTTTGTATGCTAGTTGCGCTGACGAACTGAAAAGCTCTGAATTATACAGAAACGACCTCATAGAGTTTGTTTCGTATTATGTAGCGGCTAAAGCTGAGAATTTTTATAAGCAGGCCCTAAAAGATGATTTGGAGAATCGTGTTCTCGCAGCGAAACGTAATCTGCAACAAACTGTTGATTTGTTGATGGACGTTGACAGGCTGTTGGCTTCTCATCCTTTATATCGATTAGAAGAATGGGTGGAACTTGCGCGCAATAGCGGAACAACTCTTCAGGAAAAAGATGCTTATGAAGCAAATGCCAAACGCTTGATTACAAGTTGGGGTGGTATCCAGGAGGATTATGCCGCCCGTTTCTGGAGCGGACTGATTAAAGACTACTATATCCCTCGTATACAGCTCTATTTCACAAAAGACCGGGATAAAATCCGGGAATGGGAGGAGCAATGGATTACATCTCCCTGGAGCAACAGTACGACTCCGTTTGATGACCCGGTTAAGGCTGCATTGAATTTAATAGAGAAAACAAATAAGTGATAGCTTTTATGAAAAAGATTGTATTGGCATTCGACTCGTTTAAAGGTTCGGTCGGTTCTTTCGAGATAGCAAAAGCTGCCGAAAAAGCGATTCAGGAGGAATTACCCGACTGTCAGATTATACGTTTCCCCATAGCTGATGGCGGCGAAGGGACTACAGAAGCTCTATGCTCTGCCCTTCATGCTCAAACGGTGTCATGTCGGGTGCATGATCCATTCATGAAGCCAATTGAAGTATCGTATGGCATCGTAAACAATGGTGCGATGGCTATTATCGAAATGGCCTCGGCCTGCGGTCTGCCATTGATTGATTCAAATCGAAGAAATCCCATGAAGACTACGACTTATGGAGTTGGAGAAATGGTTGCTGACGCATTAAAACGCGGGTGTCGGGAATTCATTATCGGGATCGGCGGAAGTGCTACGAATGATGCGGGAATAGGTATGCTGAAGGCTTTAGGTGCACGTTTCTTAGATAGTGGAAACGGTGAGTTGGAGCCTGTCGGCGAAAATCTGATAAAAGTCCATCAAATAGATATTTTCCAATTAAATCCGGCATTGAAGGATAGTAAATTTATGATTGCCTGTGATGTTAGTAATCCATTTTTTGGAGAAGAGGGTGCGGCCTATGTATATGCTCCCCAAAAAGGGGCAAATAGTTTGCAAGTGATAGAGTTGGACAATGGGTTGCGGCATTATGCACAGGTGATAAAGGAATATACAAATATGGATATATCGCAGCTTCCCGGTGCCGGAGCTGCCGGAGGAATGGGAGGTGGCCTGCTTCCGTTTTTGAATGCAGAATTGCAATCCGGAATAGAAGTTATATTGAAAACGCTTCGTTTCGAGGAGGTCGTTCGACAGGCAGATCTGATACTGACTGGAGAGGGGAAACTGGATCGCCAGACTGGTATGGGAAAGGCACTGGACGGAATTTTACGTGTCGGTGAGAAATGTCAGGTTCCGGTGATAGCGTTTGGGGGAGCAGTCGAAGCCACCGAAGCGCTTAATAGGATGGGGTTTACTGCCGTACTGCCTATTCAACCTTTTCCGGTAACACTTGAAGAGGCGATGCAACCGGAGTTTACGAAAGAAAACATAGAGAGAACGGTACGACAGGTGGTGAGAATCATAAAACAATTTACTAAATAATACTCAATGACAGCGATAGGCGCATTAATCGGGCTTTCATTATCCATACTGTTAATCATAAGAAAGCTTTCTCCGACATACAGTCTGATTATCGGAGCGGTAGTCGGAGGGTTGTTGGGAGGACTATCTTTAAATGAGACTGTTACGGTGATGACCGAAGGGGTGAAAGAGGTCACCCCGGCGGTATTGCGGATTCTGACAGCCGGAGTCTTGTCAGGCATATTGATACAAACCGGAGCTACCACGGTCATCTCCAATGCGATTATAAACAAAATGGGTGAAAAACGGGTATTTATGGCATTGGCACTCGCAACGATGTTGCTTTGTACGGTAGGCGTCTTTATTGATGTGGCAGTGATAACCGTTGCGCCGGTGGCTCTTTCGATAGGCAAGCGTCTAAACCTGTCTCCATCTGTATTGCTTATTGCTATGATCGGGGGAGGTAAATGTGGAAATATCATATCACCTAACCCGAACACCATTATAGCAGCCGGAAATTTTAATGCAGATCTATCGGCTGTAATGTTTGCCAATATTTTACCGGCAGTGATCGGTTTGTTTTTCACTGTTTTCGTTATTGTTCGTCTAATGCCTCAATCGGTAAAAAACAAAAAAACAATGATGCAAACAGAGGATAAAGAGGAAGAGAGAAATCTTCCTTCGTTAAGAACCAGTCTGATTGCTCCTGTTGTTACGATTGTTTTATTGGCATTACGTCCTGCGGTAGGAATTAATATCGATCCTTTGATAGCTTTGCCGGTCGGTGGGTTATGTGGTGCTATCTGTATGAAACAATGGAAAAATATTCTTCCGAGTATAGCATATGGGCTGCAAAAGATGTCTGTGGTAGCTATTCTGTTGATAGGAACTGGAACTATTGCCGGCATCATAAAGAACTCTTCTTTGAAAGATTGGATTCTTACAGGATTGGATCATGCTCATATGAGTGATGTATTGATTGCTCCTATATCAGGCGCGTTGATGTCGGCGGCTACCGCATCGACAACAGCCGGAGCGACACTGGCTTCTTCTTCGTTCGCTGAAACGATATTGGCTATAGGTATTTCTGCGGTTTGGGGAGCGGCTATGATTAATTCCGGAGCTACAGTTCTTGACCATTTGCCACATGGCTCGTTCTTTCATGCGACAGGAGGGGTATGTGAACTTAACTTTAAGGAACGTCTGAAGCTGATACCTTATGAATCGCTTATAGGGATAGTGTTAGCTGCCGGAACGACTATTTTATATATAATAAGTAATTAAAAGAAGCAGGCATTATGAATCCGAACAAACGGTTACTTTCGCTTGATGTACTTCGGGGTATTACTGTTGCCGGGATGATCTTGGTCAACAACACCGGAAAGTGTGGCTATAACTATGCTGTGTTCGCACATGCCAAGTGGGATGGCTTTTCGCCGGCTGATCTGGTATTTCCGATGTTTATGTTCCTGATGGGTATTTCGACCTACATCTCCTTGTGTAAGTATAACTTCCAGTATCGACCGGCGATTGCGAAAATCATAAAAAGAAGTCTCTTGTTAATATTGATCGGTCTGGTTATAGAGTGGTTCCTTACAGCAATAGATAGTGCTAACTATTTTGATTTGAGTCGGCTCCGGTTGATGGGTGTTATGCAACGGCTTGGGATTTGTTATGGCATTACAGCCTTATTGGCTATAAAAATACCGCATAAGTGGTTTATGCCATTAGCCATCGTTTTGCTGGCTGCCTACTTTATATTTCAGTTATTTGGAAACGGATTTGAGAAAAGTGCGGATAATATCATCGGGATGATTGATTCGGCTATTTTAGGATCTAACCACATGTATCTTCAGGGCCGCCAGTTTGTCGATCCCGAGGGGATACTTAGTACGATTCCCGCTGTGTCTCAAGTAATGATCGGTTTTGTTTGCGGAAAGATAATCATCGATATTAAAGATAATGACTGCCGGATGCTGAATCTATTCCTTATAGGTACTACGCTGTTGTTTGCCGGCTATTTGTTAAGCTATGCCTGTCCTTTGAACAAACGTTTGTGGTCTCCTTCGTTTGTTTTGCTTACTTGTGGGATTGCGGCATTGTCATTGGCATTGCTGCTTTATATCATTGATGTGAAGCAGAATAAAAAGTGGTTTTCGTTTTTCGAAGCATTTGGAGCGAATCCGCTTGTAATTTATGTGTTTAGTTGCATAGTCGGAGGATTGCTTGTGCATTGGCATATCCATACGGCTGTATTCAACAATTTGTTTAACCCGTTATTCGGAAATTACTTCGGTTCATTTATGTACGGTGTATTTTTCCTGTTGTTCAATGGGCTGTTGGGATATGTTTTGTTAAAAAGAAAAATCTATATAAAATTATAAATCAGAATGAAAAGAAAAAGTGTATACACATGTTTGGTTATGCTACTTATGTCGTTGGTTCTTCAGGCTAAAGACAAAGATGTAGCTGTTGCGGAAGCATTATTGAAACGTTTGCTGCCGTCATATATCGAGAGTTTTCAATTTCAAAAGTTGAAAGGAGAGAAAGACTGCTTTACGATAGAGTCCGTAAAAGATAAAATTGTAATCGGTGGAAACAACGCCAATTCAATGGCGATGGGACTGAACCATTACTTGAAATATTACTGTCTCACTACAGTGTCATGGTATGCGGATATAGCCGTTGAAATCCCTGAAGAATTGCCGATGGTTGGTGAGAAAGTTGTTTCGGAAGCGAGAGTGGATACTCGTTTTTTCCTGAATTACTGCACGTATGGTTACACGATGCCTTGGTGGCAATGGAAAGAATGGGAGCGCTTTATTGACTGGATGGCCCTTAATGGTATAAATATGCCTTTGGCAATTACCGGACAAGAAGCTGTGTGGTATAAAGTCTGGTCGAAAATGGGAATGTCGGACATTGAAATACGCTCTTACTTCACGGGACCGCCGTATCTGCCCTGGCATCGGATGGCTAACATAGATCGCTGGAATGGTCCGTTACCGATGGAATGGTTGGAACACCAGGTAAGCTTGCAGAAAAAAATACTCGCACGTGAGCGTGAATTGAATATGAAGCCCGTATTACCAGCCTTCGCCGGACATGTCCCTGCCGATTTAAAACGGATTTATCCCGAGGCTGATATTCAACATTTGGGCAAATGGGCCGGCTTTGCTGATGCATACCGTTGTAACTTTCTGAACCCTAACGATGCTTTGTTTGCGAAAATTCAGAAACTATTTCTTGATGAACAAAAAAAACTTTTCGGAACCGATCATATTTATGGTTTAGATCCTTTCAACGAGGTTGACCCACCCAGTTTCGAACCTGAATATTTGCGGAAGATAGCATCGGATATGTACGCTACATTGACGGCTGCCGATCCCAAAGCCCAATGGATGCAAATGACGTGGATGTTTTATTTTGATAAAGATAAATGGACTTCCGAGCGAATGAAGGCTTTGTTGACAGGAGTGCCACAGAATAAAATGATATTACTTGATTATCATTGTGAAAATGTTGAATTATGGAAAAGAACAGAGCATTTTCATGATCAGCCCTATATTTGGTGTTATCTGGGCAATTTCGGGGGAAACACAACTTTGACAGGTAACGTCAAAGAAAGTGGCGCACGACTTGAGAATGCTTTCATGAACGGTGGAGGTAACCTTAAAGGAATCGGCTCTACGCTGGAAGGATTGGACGTGGTGCAATTTCCCTACGAATACATTCTTGAGAAAGCATGGAATCTGAATGTAGATGATAATAAATGGATTGAATGTCTGGCTGACAGACATGTGGGATGCGTGTCGCAGCCTGTACGCGATGCTTGGAAACTATTATTCAATGACATTTATGTACAGGTGCCGCGCACATTGGGTACTTTACCCGGGTATCGCCCTGCATTGAATAAAAACAGTGAAAAACGGACAAGTAATGTGTATAGTAATGTTGAGTTATTAGAGGTTTGGCGAAAACTGAACGAAGCGCCTTCTGACCGGAGAGATGCTTTTCGCTTGGATTTGATTACTGTAGGCAGACAGGTGCTTGGAAACTACTTTCTTGATGTGAAAATGGAGTTTGATAGGATGGTTGAAGCCAAAGATTATCAGGCTTTGAAAGCTTGCGGCGAGAAAATGAAAGAGATATTGAATGACTTGGATAAGCTGAATGCCTTTCATCCTTACTGTTCGCTGGATAAATGGATTGATGATGCACGGAAGATGGGAGATTCCCCTCAATTGAAAGACTATTATGAAAAGAATGCCCGCAACTTGATTACTACCTGGGGGGGGAGCCTGAACGATTATGCCAGTCGTTCGTGGGCGGGACTGATAAGTGATTATTATTCAAAACGCTGGGAGGTGTATATCAATACATTCATCAATGCGGTCGGGGAAGGTGTAACGGTCGATCAGAAACAACTTGAAAATAAATTAAAGGAAATAGAGGAAAGCTGGGTGAATGCAACTGAGCGGAAAAATACTCGAAAAGATGTTCATTCAACAACTGGCGGATTATTATCATTTTCAGCTTTTTTATTCAGTAAATATCAAAGACTGGTGAAATAAAGAAGAGGCCTGTTTCATTTATTGCTCGCGAATCATGCTATATCAGAAAGAATTAATATATTTGAAAATAAAGACTTGAGATGATAAGTTTTTATTTTT
>ERZ859776.405-NODE-405-length-22916-cov-3.093478_pt1 | contig 22916 bp, 19 predicted proteins | sample MGYA00509987_ERZ859776 | MGnify/ENA primary metagenome ERZ859776 (study PRJEB30046, sample SAMN00715146) | human gut metagenome | study: EMG produced TPA metagenomics assembly of the A metagenome-wide association study of gut microbiota in type 2... | reverse complement strand
AAATCGTGCAGCAGAGATGCGTAAGTCCGGATTTCCGGGACTTACGCATTTTATCACGCCGAAAGAGAGGACACATCTATGGAACACAACACACAATTTCTGGAGACCGAGCCCGTCGGGCGGCTCATGCACCACTATCCCCTGCGTCATCTCCCTACTGGTGGGGGCGCTCTACAACATCGTGGATCAGATCTTCATCGCCAGCGCCAGCTATCTGGGTTCCTACGGAAATGCCGCTAATACGGTGGTCTTTCCCCTGACTGTGGTGGCGCTGGCCATCGCCGTCATGATCGGCAAAGCCATACTATTACAGTGGAACAAACGGCGGTGGTATCGTTATCAAAAAGGACTTCGCCAGCGTGACGTGGCGGACTATTGATCGATGGGAACAGGGAAGCGTGCAAATCTTCAAATCCACACGGGAGAGGTATTTCAAGCAGGGTCTTGAACGCCAAAAATTATTTCGGTAGAATGATTGTAGGATATTAGTAAGAGATGCTGCCCATGATTGCTAAATCTATTACTGTTCTGCATACATATCCCAATAAAAACCGGAGTAGCGCAGCTTACGCTGCGCTACTCCGCACAATCAGACCTGCTTATCCGGGTATGCCGGGAAGTTACGTTGTTATCCGGTTTTTACACGATGAAATACAGCACCAGCGGGATACACAGCACGTACAGCACTGGGTGTACCTTCTTTGCATCGCCTGTCAGCACCTTGATCAGCACGTCCGTCAGCACGCCCAGGCAGATCGCCGCAGCAATGTCGCCGGTAAAGGTGCCGAACAGGATCATCACGAAGGGGCCGAAGCAACTCTTGAAGTCGGAGAAGTCCAGCTTCGTAAAGCCCGACAGCATGGAGAAGCCCACGAAGATCAGCGCCACGCCGGTCACGGCAGTGGGAATCATCAAAAACAGCGGGGACAGGAAAATGCACACCAGGAACAGCACTCCGCTGACAATCGCCGTCAGGCCCGTGCGGCCGCCAGCTTCCACGCCGATGGTGGATTCAATGAAGGTGGAGATGGTGGTGCATCCGGTGCCAGAGCCCACCACCGTACCAACGGCATCCACCAGGAAGGGCTTTTCAATCTGGGGGAAGTTGCCATTCTCGTCCAGCATATTGGTCTGGGCGCCCACGGCGATCAGTGCGCCGAAGGTAGCAAAGAAGTCGCTGGTAAACAGGATGAAGATCCACACCAGTGCGCCGGGGATGTCAGCCAACACGGACTTGAAGTCGTAGCACAGCACCAGATTGCCGATTTCGCTCATATCCGGCAGGGACACCAGCGCAGCAGGCAGCGTAGACACACCCATAGGAATGCTGATGATGGTGCCGACAATGATGCCGATCAGAATAGCGCCGCGCACCTTGTAGGCCGTCAGCACGCCCATCACTGCCAGGGTAATCAAGGCCAGCAGCACCGCAGGCTGGGTAAAATCGCCCAAAGCCAGACCACTGTCGCTGAAAGTGGCAAGGCCGGTGTTTTTAAAGCCCAGATAGGCAATAAAGAAGCCCACGGCGGTTGGTATGGCGATCTTCAGGTTTTTCGGCAGCAGATCCACCACCATTTTCCGCACACCCAGAACCGTCACCAGAATGAACAGGATACCGGAGCACAGCAGCAGTGCCATGGCCCAGCCGAAGGATACCGTGCCGCTGTTGACCAGCCCGCCAAGAATGAAGTTGCTGCCCATAGCGGTAGACAGTGCCAGCGGCAAATTGGCATACAGGCCCATAAACAGGGTGATGATACCGCTGACCAGCGCACACATCACCAGCAGCGCCGACTTGCTGATGACAATGCCGTTTATATCCGTGATGTAGGGATCGGGGCCAAAGCCACAGATGGCTGAAGGCTGCACTGCCAGCACATAGGCCATGGTCATAAAGGTGGTGATACCTGCCAGCACTTCCCGCCGGACGGTAGTACCGTGATCCTTCAGCTTAAAAAAATCGTTCTTCATGTTGCTCCTCTCTGTGCTCTTTTGTAAATTGGTTTTTCAGGGAATTCGGTTTTATTCCACGACCTCCAGAATGGGGTCGATCACCTTCTGCTGCACCACATCAATAAATCCGCAGTCGGTAATGGCGTAAGCGGGGATAGCCGCCAGACAGATAAAGCTGAGGAACATGAATGGAATGGCAATTTCCGTGCCCATTTCGTGGGCCACCCGGTTCAGTTCCTTTTTCTTCTCCGCCAGTTCCTCCAGCGGCAGGTCGCTCAGCAAGCCGCAGATGGGATACGCCACCTCGGCGGCCACCTTGCCGTCCCGGACGATCACCTGTCCGCCGCCCAGCTCCACGCAGCGGTTCACCGCCAGCGCCATGTCCTCAAAGCTGTCGCCCATGACAATGATGTTGTGGTTGTCGTGGCCCACGGAGGAAGCCATTGCGCCGCCCCGGATATGGAAGCCGCCCATAAAGGCCTTGCCCACATTTCCGTTCTTGCCATGGCGCTCTACCTGCGCAATGTACAGCACATCCTGCTCCACATCGCACTGCACCACGCCGTCTACCACCGGCAGCTCCACATCCCGGCGATTGGTGAAGGGCATGTAGGGCAGCGTATCCATCACCAGCGCCTTCACCTTCTTAGCGCCTGCAGGGGCATGGATCTTGAAGCTGTCTGCCGTGATGGGGTTCTTCAGGTGCATGGTGTTCAGCACACAGGGCTCATGCTCTGCCGTCTCATAGTGTACCAACAGCTTGCCGTTGTCCGTGATCTGGCGGCCGCCGGCAAAGGTGGTCAGCACGCGGAAATCCTCCGGACCGGTGGTAATATTGATGTCCGCCCGGCGTCCGGGGGCCAGTCCGCCGATCTCCCGATCCAGATTGAACGCCCGTGCGCAGTTGACGGTAACCATCTGAATAGCCTTGACAAAGTCCAGTCCCATGTCCAGCGCCGTGCGCAGAGAATCGTCCAGATGGCCCCGCTCCTGCAGGTCCACCGTGTGCAGGTCGTCGGTAACGATGCTGACCATGGCGGTGTCCAGATGATTTTCCATCACGGTCTTCAGCAGTACCGGCATATTCCGCGCAGCGCTGCCCTCGCGCATCATTAGGTGGCAGCCGTTGCGCAGCCGCTCAAACACATCCTTTTCGCAGAAGGACTCGTGGTCGGTGGATACGCCGGCGGCGATGCAGGCGCTCATGGCCGGGCCGTACATATCCGGCAGATGGCCCTGCAGCGTCTTGCCGGGCATCGACAGCGTTGCGTCAAAGGACTCCAGCAAATCGGGGAAGCCCGCCGTGATATAGGGGCCAACACACTCGGACAGGCCCACCGCATCCGGACGCTTCAGTGCCTTGCGGATGATCTCCGGGTTAAAGCGGCCGCCGCTGGTCTCCAGATTGGGAGAAAACGGCACATGGGACGGCACCACGAAATAGATTTTCAGGTCTGTGGCCTCCGCCTCTTTCAGAATGGCCTCGATGCCCTCCAACCCGGACACCACGCCCACCTCATGCAGGTCAGTCATGATGCCTGTGGTGCCGTGTGCCAGCACCGCTTCGGCAAAGGGACGGATTGCCAGTGACGAGCTTTCCGGATGGATATGCCCGTCCAAAAAGCCAGGGGTCAGATACTTTCCTTCTGCATCCACCACCCGGGTGCCTTCACCGATGCAGTATTCCACATCGCCAACAGCCGCAATGGTGTCGCCGCAGATGGCCACGCCGCCGTCGTAAATCTCACCGGAATAAACATTGACTACCTTGCCGTTCCGGATCACCAGATCGGCCGGAGTCTCCCCTTTCGCAACGGACAGTAATTTCTGATTCATGCTGTACCTCCATACTAAACACAAAATTCCGCTTGCTGCTGTTTCTTCTATGTTCTGGTGCCTCGCACCGGTAAAAACCTTTAAACCTTCACCACCGGGAAGCGATCCGGCAGCTCAATGCCTGCCCGCTTATAGATGGCCTTGGCCCGGTCGCAGGCCTCCTTCAGAATGGCCTCCTCGTCCAGCGTCAGGATCTTCCGGTCCCGCATCAGCCACTTGCCGTCACACATGGTGGACTGGATGTTGGCCGAATGCATGGCCGTCACCAGTGCGGCGATTTTGTCATTCACCGGCATCATAGACGGGCCGTGGGGGTCAATGACGATCAGATCCGCCTTCTTGCCGCATTCCAGACTGCCATACAGGTCTTCGTCCAGCAGCGCACGGGAACCCCACTTGGTGGCCATCCGCAGAATATCCTGTGAGGGAACGACCGTGGGGTCCAGACGCCAGCCCTTGTGGATCAGGCTGGTCAGCCACATCTCATCCACCATGTCCATATGGTTGGAGGAAGAAGCGCCGTCCGTACCGATGGAGGGCCTCAGTCCCATAGCCAGCATCTTCGGGATTCGTGCAAAGCCCAGCACACGCATGGCGGAAGCCGGGTTGTGAGAAATCTTTACCTCCCGCTTCTTGAATAGCTCCAGCTCTTCGTCCGTCAGCCATACTGTGTGAACGGCCAGCAAATTTTTATCCAGTACACCCAGCCGCTCCAGATGCTTCACCGTACCCTCACCCCAGCGGGCATAGGTATATTCTTTTTCCTCCTTGGCCTCAGCCACATGCATGTGGATGCCGACGCCGTATTTATCCGCCAGTTCCTTGGTGCGGACGCACAGCTCATCGGTGTTGTTGAAGATGGTGCGCAGGCCGAACCATACCTGCACCCTTCCGTCAGCCGTGTTGTGGTATTTTTCCAGATCCACCACCTGCTGCTCCAGTTCCTGCTCCATGGTGCGCTGCCAGATTTCCGGCAGTCCCTCGCCGCAGTCCATCACAGATTTGGCCAGCTTACCGCGCAGACCGGATTCCGCCGTACCGCGGGCCATGCCGGAGACGAACTGTCCGCCCGGCTCTGCAAAGGAGGTCACGCCGGAGCGAATCAGCTCCAGACTGGTCATCAGCGTGGATACATAAGAGTCCTCCTCCGTCATGTTGCTCTCAAAGGGCCACATCCGGTCATGAAGCCAGCAGATGAAATCAACATCATCGCCCACTCCGCGGGAAATCTGCTGGGAGGTGTGTACGTGAGTGTTCACAAACCCGGGCAGTACATACTTGCCCTGCAGGTCAATGACCTCTGCGTCGGGCTTCACCAGCCTGGGGTCTACCTTACCAACCGCCGTAATGCGGTCATCCTCCACCAGCACGCCGCCACCGTCAAAAACGGTGTCCTGCTGATCCATGGAGACGATGTAACCGTTCTTCAAATAGGTTTGCATGAGATCCCTCCATCCAGATACTTGTCAAGTTGCTTCGTAAATGATATACTTACCTTACAACCTATAACGGTTATAGGTTCAAGCCCTAATTTTGACTTTTCTGGATTTTCTAGTGTTCTTACAAAATCCTAGCGTTACATAGCGGGAAAATGGGAGGTTTTATGAAAGAATTCTTGACGATCGGGGAGCTTGCCAACATATTCAACATGGATGTCCAACTGCTGCGCCATTATGATACCAAGGGTCTGCTGGTGCCGCAGGTGCGCAACAGCGAAAACAACCGCCGCTTTTACCATTTCGATCAGGTCTATCCCTTGGCCACGATCCGATACCTGCGGCGACTGGACTACTCCCTTGCCCAGATCAAGGCTTTTCTCCACAGCAACGGTCTTCGTGATAACCTGCAAATGCTCTCCCAGCAGGCGCAGCAGCTGCGCCGTCAATGCGATGAGCTGAATGCCACCATCCAAATCATCCAGCAGAAGGTGGAGTTTATCGAGAGGGAACAGGCGGTCAGCCAGCGGGATAAATTCTATGTCCGCACCTTCCCGCGTCGCGCCTTTCTGCACATCGGCGAGGAAATCAACCTTTTTACCCATGAGCTGTTTTACTTCTATCCCACCGTAGGCTTTTATCAGGGACAGCGAAAATGGTTTGGCGCTTATCTCTATGAAGACACTCCCGACGAGGCCCGCCGCCTGCCGGATTTGATGGCCGACCAGCCTGTTTCCTATATTCCTGCCGGGGACTATCTCTGCGGCTATCACTACGGACCGTATCTCACCATTCAGGACTCCATCGACCGCCTGTTTGGTGAAGCTTACCGCCGGAAGCTGCCGGTGGATGACTGTGTGATCACCCCCAATATCGTGGATCAGTGCTGCGAGGGACACCCGGATAATTATATTACCGGCCTGGAGGTGCGCATCCTCTCCCTTGATGAACAAAATGAAGAAAAGTCCTTTGCGGCCATTTCCAAGCCTGAGGACATATAGCTGCACAGCAGCCCTCACGGCATAACCGTGAGGGCTGCTGTGTGATTGGCTTATTCTGCAAAAACATCCCAGCCGAGCCGGATATACAACATTTTTCAGATTCTTCCCTTGGGTACCTTTTCAAACGGATTCCGATCCGATATAATATATCTATCAGCCTAATGAATCATGCGAGGTGCCGCCAGTACATCGCCATGCACTTTGGCGAGGAAGCGGCGGAAAACGTGCTGGTCTACGAGGACTTTTCCGGCGGCAATCTGGAGCGCCCGCAGTTCAAGAAAATGATGAAGGATTCCCAGAAGATCGCCTTTGCCGCCATCGTGGTCTACCGCCTCGACCGCATCAGCCGCAACATCGGCGACTTTGCCGAGCGCGCAGAATTCGACGGTGAGCACGGCATCATGGTGTACAACCGCTCGCTCCAGCGCCCCGGCAAGGCAAACCAGATCCGCCCCATGGAGGAATGGATCGTGGCGGTGGGCAAGCATCCCGGCATCATCGCAGGCGGCGATTGGGTGCGGGTACAGGCCATGCTGGATGTGAACAAATCCAAGAGCTACCGCAGACCCCGCAGCAACATGGCACCGCTGTCCCACTGCAGCTCGTCCAACTCCACATGAGGAATGTCATATTCCTGCGCCAGCCGCCGGGCCAGATACGTTTTCCCGCTGCCGCCGATGATGCGGAGCTTCATATCCGGCCCTCCTTGCCTGTATCAGCACGCCCCGGCACGAGAAAAGACACGGCAGAACTCTGCCGTGTCTTTTTGCACATTTTGTTCCCGATGCGGAAACTTAGTCCACCATGCTCTTCAGGTTCTCAGAGACAGTGATGGGGGCAGCGGTAGCGGCCTGCACCTGCTCCACGGTGAACTCGGGGTTGATCTCGGTCATGAGCAGACCCTTGTCGGTCACTTCCAGCACGCACATCTCGGTGATGATCTTGTTGACGCAGTGGGAAGCGGTCAGGGGCAGACGGCACTTCTCGAAGATCTTGGGGTTGCCCTTGGCAGTGTGCTCCATGCAGACGATGCAGTGCTTAGCACCCACGCACAGGTCCATAGCGCCGCCCATGCCGGGCATCTTCTTGCCGGGGATGATCCAGTTGGCCAGATTGCCCTGGGCATCCACCTCCAGAGCGCCCAGGAAGCAGGCGTCCACATGGCCGCCGCGGATCAGGCCGAAATTGGTAGCGGAATCGATAAAGCCGCCGCCGTAAGCCACGGAAGCAACGCCGCCACCGGCATCGATGACGTGGTAGGGATCATAGTTGGCGTCGCCCTCTTTGGGGGTAGCGCCGGCGGAAACGATACCCAGCTCAGCGTGGATGATCAGCTCCACATCCTTGGGCAGGTAGTTGGGGATCAAGGTGGGCAGGCCGATGCCCAGATTGACGACATCGCCGTTCTTCAGTTCTTTGGCGCAGCGCTTGGCGATAAAGCCTTTGATCTCGGACTTTTCCATTACTTTCTATCTCCTTCCACGATGTAGTTCACGCACATACCATAGGTATGAACGTTCTCGGGCTCGATCTCGCCCACGGGAACCAGATACTCGGTCTCAGCGATAACGGTGTCAGCGGCGGTAGCCATGACCACGTTGAAGTTCCGCATGGTACCCTTGTACCAGCAGTTGCCGTACTCGTCGCACTTGTAGGTGCCCAGCAGGGCGAAGTCGGCGTGGATGGGCTTCATCAGCAGATAATCCTTGCCGTCGATGGTCTGACGGCCCAGGCAGAAGGGGCTGTCCTCCACCAGAGTGTCGACGCCCACGGGGGTCAGGACGCCGCCCAGACCGGCGCCGCCGGCACGGATGCACTCGGCCAGAGTGCCCTGGGGCAGCAGATTGACCTCCAGAGTACCCTCGGTGTTCTGCTGGCCCACCTCGGGAGTCATGCCCACGTGGGTAGCGATCACACGCTTGACCTGATGATTGTGGATCAGCTCGGCAATGCCGAAGAACTCCTCACCCTTGGGGCCCACCGCACGGGCCATATCGTTGGCGATGAGGGTCAGATCCTTGGTACCGCGAGCCACCAGCTCCTTCACGATCGCCCGGGCCTGGCCGCAGGCCAGGAAGCCGCCGCACATAATGGTGGCGCCATCGGGGATCATTGCCGCTGCCTCTTTGGCAGTGATAACAGGTTTCTTTGCCATTTCAGTTCCTCCTTGTTTATTTTCGTTCTCTAAAATCGTCAAAATTTTATCACACCTTGATATCATAACACATGAAGGTGAAAATTGCAAGAGAACGTGCAGGAAAAAATACCGGAAAACGGCGCTATGCCGCATCAGACGGTCATGGGGACTATGCCCCATGACCGTCTGCACAGGTTGGATTTACTTCATGCCCCGCTTGACCATCTCGGTCACAGCGAAGGAAGCCACGTCGTCGGCGTACTTACCGGCACCGAAGCCGGCATCATAGCCCAGCTCCTTAGCCAGCTCGTGGGTGATACGAGGACCACCGCAGCAGACGACAAACTTGTCACGCAGGCCCTCGGCCTCCAGAAGCTCAATGAGGTTGGTGAGGTTCTGGATGTGAACGTCCTTCTGCGTAACGGTCTGGGAGACCAGCAGAACATCGGCGTGCAGCTCCAGAGCCTTCTTGATGAAGTCCTCATTGGGGACCTGAGAGCCAAGGTTGTAGGCCTCGATCATCTCGTAACGCTCCAGACCATAGTGGCCGGCGAAGCCCTTACGGTTCATGATGGCGTCGATGCCCACGGTGTGGGCGTCGGTGCCGGTGGAAGCACCCACCATAACGACCTTGCGGCCGATATGCTCACGGATGTAGTCGTTGGTGTCCTCCATGCTCATGACATCGGACTCCACGGTGATCACGTGGATATCCTCGTAGTTGACGGAATGGACACAGCTGCCGTACACCACGTAGAAGGTGAACTCCTTGTCCAGAGGGGCGTGGTAGGCCACGTTGGGCTCTTCCAGACCCATCTTCTTGGCGATCTGGCGGGCAGCCTCCTCACCACGCTCATCGTCCTTGACAGGCAGGGTGAAGCTGGTCTGCACCTTACCGTCGTTCATGGTATCGCCGTAAGGCTTCAGGCGGGTCAGGTCCAGCGTGGTATCGAAGTCGATTTTGTGGGTATTATACAGTCCGCTGCTCATTCTGCCGCCACCTTACCTTTCATGACCTCAACGAAGGGGTTGAAGTATTTGTCGTCCTTGACCACAACACCGGCCAGGCCCTTGCCGCCGTCCTTGGGACGCTTAACATCGGCGAAGATACCCTTCTCGATGGTGGTGAACAGGCCCAGCTTCTCGATCTCCTTCAGCAGATCGGTGGCCTTGGTCAGCACCTCGTTGGCACGGTTGCGGATGATACCGTTCTCTTTATAGGTCAGCTCGCTGCCCAGATCCTTCATGGTACGGAAGATATACTGAGCATTCTCGATCGACAGAGCACGGTCGGACATGAACGGAGTGTGGATAGCCTCGGTCATCATGCCCAGCAGGCACAGCTTCTGGCCGGTCAGGATGGTGACCATGTTGAACAGGGCATCCTGAATGTGGCCACGGAAGATGTTACCGGTCATGAACTTCGTGGGAGGCATATACTTCAGCGGCGCATTGGGGAAGATCTCACGGGCCATCTGAGCCTGAGCCAGCTCGTACAGGAAGGTATCCTCCACGGCGGGATCCATCTCAAATGCGTGGCCCAGACCCATCTGCTCCTCACGCATACCGGCGGTCTTGGCGAAGGCTTCGTTCAGGAACTGGGAAGCCAGCACCGTGTGAGCGCTGGTGATAGCGTCGTCGGTGGTCAGATAGTTGTCCTCACCGGTGTTGATGATAACGCCGGCATAACCGTTGATAACACGGGAGAAGAACTGGTCCACGATGGTGCGCTGCATATTGATATCACGGAACAGAATGCCGTACAGAGCATCGTTCAGCATGACATCCAGACGCTCCAGAGCGCCCATGGCAGCGATCTCAGGCATACACAGACCGGAGCAGTAGTTGCACAGCCGGATATAGCGGTGCTGCTCCTCGCCCACTTCGTCCAGAGCCGCACGCATCAGGCGGAAGTTCTCCTGGGTGGCGTAAGTGCCGCCGAAGCCCTCAGTGGTAGCGCCGTAAGGCACATAGTCCAGCAGGGACTGACCGGTGGTACGAATCACGGCGATGATATCTGCGCCCTGCTTGGCGCCGGCCTTGGCCTGAATGATATCCTCGTAGATGTTACCGGTAGCCACGATGATGTACAGGTAGGGACCTTCTCTGTCGCCCCACTCCTTCAGGTAAGCGTTGCGCTTGGCAACGTTTTTGTTGATGCGCTCCACCGTTGCACGAACCACGGGGTCGATCACGGCGCGGATCTCCTCGTCAGAGTGAGCGGGGACCTTGGACAGATCCAGCTCACCACTGTCGACGGCCTCAGCCACAGCCTGAGGATCCTTGCCGGTCTCTACCATAGCATTGCCAATCGCCCAAGCAGCGCCTGCAGGGAGCAGGGAAACTGCCAGCAGATGATCCACCACCACGTTGGGCATGGGGACGTCCATATCGTTGACGCCATCGACACCCAGCAGACGGCAGACGGCACGCTCAACGGTGACCGTAGTGTGCTGGTCGATAAAGACCTGAACGTCGTCGGCCACCTTGGCGGCAGACTGACGGGCCTGATTGACCAGCTCCATATTCAAGCCGAGTTTGCTTTCCATATTTTTACCTCTTATTTCTTGACGTGACGCTCGTTACGCAGCAGCTTGGTGGGCTCCAGATAACGCTGCTTGGTGCCCTCGGCGACCCATGCCACACCGGTCTTCTCAGCCTTCTTCTTGCCCATGCAGACATCGCAGTGGCAATCCTGAACATAGTGCTCAGGCTGAGTGTAGGAGGTGATAACGCCCTCGAAGTTACGCAGGATAACCTTGCGGGGAGTCTCGGAGATCAGGTAGTTGGGCATGACAGGAGTCTTGCCGCCGCCGCCGGGAGCATCGACCACGAAGGTGGGCACGCAATAGCCGGAGGTATGACCACGCAGAGCTTCCATGATCTCGATGCCCTTGGACACGGGAGTACGGAAGTGGCTCAGACCCAGAGAAGGATCGCAGGCGTAGATGTAGTAAGGACGTACACGCATCTTGACCAGGCCGTGAACCAACTCCATCATGACGTGGGAGCAGTCGTTGACACCGGCCAGCAGCACGGACTGGTTGCCCAGAGGAATACCGGCATCGGCCAGCATGGCGCAGGCCTTGGCGGCTTCGGGAGTGAACTCCTTGGGCGTGTTGAAGTGAGTGTTCAGCCACACAGGATGATACTTTTTCAGCATGGCGCACAGCTCAGGAGTGATACGCTGGGGGCACACCACGGGGGTGCGGGAGCCCAGACGGACGATCTCCACGTGAGGAATGGCACGCACACGCTTGATGATGTACTCCAGCGTCTCGTCGGAGACCATCAGGGAGTCACCGCCGGACAGCAGCACGTCACGGACCTCAGGATGAGCGGCCACGTAGTCGATGCACTTGTCGATCTGAGCCATAGGCACTTCGCAGTCATTCTGGCCGGCGAAACGACGACGGGTGCAGTGACGGCAGTACATGGAGCACTGGTCGGTGATCAGCAGCAGCACACGGTCGGGATAGCGGTGGGTCAGGCCGGGGGTGGGGGAGTCGGTATCCTCGTGCAGAGGATCGGCATCCTCGTAATCGGCATACTCCAGCTCCTCAGCACGGGGGATAGCCATCTTACGGATGGGATCGAACGGGTCATCCAGATCGATCAGGGACAGGTAATAAGGAGTAACTGCCATACGCAGCTTGCCCAGCGTCTTGGCAACACCGGCCTCCTCATCGGGGGTCAGGTTCATGTACTTCTTCAGATCCTCAATCGTCTCAGCACGATTGGCGACCTGCCAATGCCAGTCATTCCACAGATTTTCGGGAACGTCAGCGAACAGACCATTGCGAGTCTTCATATTCGTTTTCTCCTTCAAATATTAAAAATATCGGTTAGCTTTTCCCGTCGCACTGGGCGCACGGGCGACTGTTCCGGCCAGCAGCGTCCTTCCCGCTCCTCAACGGGCCAGACCTCTGCACACCGTTATTTAACCTGCGTGGTGCTCCACGCATTTTCCATTTCTCCTCAACTCTGCGTACCGCCTCCTCAAGCCGCACGCAGCGTTCGGATCTCCCGAAGGCAGGGGGCTCCGAATAAGATGCTTACCTACAGGAGCCCGAAGGCCCCTGTAGGTAGAGCACATCATCACAGTTTAGCAGTACTTCTCGTCGAACAGCTTGCGCAGCTTGGGATTCTCGCGCAGAACATCCAGAGTGATGTTGGCGTGGTTCTTGGTGTAGCCGTTGCCGATGATCATGGTGACATCCTTGCCGATACCCTCAGCGCCCAGAGCAGCCTTGGTGAAGGAGGTAGCCATGGAGAAGAAGTACACCACGCCGTCATCACGGACAGGCAGGATGGCGGACATCTCGCAGGACTCGATGTTCACGCAGCAGATGGACAGATCATACTCCTTGCCGTCGTTGGCAGCCAGAGCAGCCTCCATGACCTCAACGGGCTTGGTGCAGTCGGCGACGATCACGTCGGTGTACACGCCCAGCTCCAGCAGACCGGGAACCTGCTTGGGGTTACGGACAACGCCCACGACCTTGCCCTTGGGGCCGACCTTCTTCATGGCCTCCCAGCCGCACAGCACGCCGGACTTGCCGTTGGCGCCCAGGATCAGGACGCTGTCACCCTCGTGGGGCAGCTTGCGGGCCTGAGCAGGAGCGCCGGCCACGTCCAGAGCAGCCAGAGCCAGAGGCTCGGACATATCCTCGGGCATCTTGGCATACAGAGCGGACTCAAACAGGATGGCCTTGCCCTCGATGTCCACACGGTCGATATCCTTGTGGATGGCCAGGATCTTGTCGATGCGCAGCGGGGTCATGGACAGGGACACCAGGGAGACGATCTTGTCGCCCTCCTTCAGGTCGAAGCCGGGCTTCTTCTTCAGGTCCTCACCGATGTGGGAGACAACGCCCTTGAACATACCGCCGGAACCGGTCACGGGGTTCTGCTGCTTACCACGCTCAGCAACGATGCCCAGGATCATCTCGCCGATCTTCTTCTCGTCGCCGCCGCAAGCCTCAGCGATCTGAGTGAAGGAAGCGGAGTCGATGTTCAGGGAGGTCACGTCGCAGACGATCTCGTTGGAGTAGACCTTGGACATATCGTTATCGACCTTCCAAGCAGCCTGGGTCAGAACGCCCTTGGGCTCGATAACACGATGAGTACCGTACTTGTTGCCTTTCAGCTCTGCCATAATATTTTTCCTCCTAAATAAATGTATGAATGAAAGAGTGTTTTTTACTTCAGGGGCTTGAGGCTCAGGATCTCACGAGCCTCAGCGGGAGTGGCGATCTCACGGCCCAGCTCCTTGGCGATGCGGACGACCTTGGCCACCAGTTCGCCATTGGAAGCAGCCTTCTGGCCCTTGCCCAGATAGATGTTATCCTCGAAGCCCACACGGACGTTGCCGCCCATGGCGATGGCCGCAGCGGCCATGGTCCAGGCGGAACGGCCCACGCCGGACACGGTCCAGGTGGAGCCAGCGGGGATCTTGCTGGCGAAGAAGGCCAGATTCTCCACGGTTGCGGGAGTGCAGCCGTGGACGCCCAGCACGAAGTTGAACTGCATGGGATGGGCAGGCACCTCACCCTTCTTGGCCATGCCAAGGATGGTGTCAATGTGGCCCAGCTCGAAGCACTCGTACTCAGGCTTGATGTTGTTCTCCAGCATACGCTTGCCGAAGGCACGCATGGTGGGCATGGTGTTGTCGAAAATCTCGTCGCCGAAGTTGCAGGTGCCGCAGTCCAGAGTGGCCATCTCGGGGAACAGCTCGGTGGGCTGCAGACGCTCCTCCGGGGTCATACCGGCAGCGCCGCCGGTGGAGGGGATCATGATGACATCGGGCAGCTCCTTGCGGATGGCGTCCATCACCACACGGAAGCGCTCACGGCCCTGGGTGGGCGTGCCGTCGTCCTCACGGACATGGATGTGCAGGATGGCTGCACCGGCCTCGTAGGCGGACTTGGCCTCACGGACCATCTCCTCCACGGTGTAGGGCACAGCGGGGTTCTGCTCCTTGGTGACCTCAGCGCCGCAGATAGCAGCAGTAATAATCAGCTTCTCCATCTTGCCGCTCCCTTACTTCTCGATCTTCTTGCGCTGGCAGTCCTTGGGGGTCACGCAGGTGCCGTGAGCCACGCAGACAACGATGGGCTCGTCCAGCTCGTCAGCAGCGGAAGCGCTGATATCGGTGCGGGCAACGACGACCTTGCGGGCCTCGAAGCGCATGGTGCGGGAGGTGTTGCCGATCTTCTCGATCTCGCCATAGGCCTCAATGTAGTCGCCGGCGTACACGGGAGCCTTGAACTCCACCATGTCGTAAGCGCAGAACAGGCCCTCATCGCCGTCGCACTTGATGAGCAGCTCGGTGGCCACGTCACCGAACAGGTGCACCATGTGTGCGCCGTCCACCAGGTTTCCGCCGTAGTGAGCATCCTTTGCGCTCATACGCAGCCGCAGGGTAGAAGTGATCTTTTCCATAAGTTTTTCCTCCTTCATAAATTTGGGTCGTTTTCATGAAGTTCCGCCGCTGTGGCCATACCGCTCTTTCGGGCATAAAAAGAGCGCTATCGGTCAAGGCTGACCAATAGCGCTCCACGTCTTTCGACATGACAGTGCCGGCGCTTACACCCCGACCCCAAGGCCATGACATCAGACCCGTCATGCCCTTTCGGCGAAGGACCCCTTCCTGCCCCGCTCTGCGAGTGTCTGTCCTCACGAAGCAGTACCCTGTCCCCCGCACCTCTATTGATTGCGGTATGAACTTCTACGGTCCTCATTATATCGTCTCCGCCCGGCTTTTGTCAAGGTGGCATTGTGACAAAAAAGACAGAGATTTTTTGTGCATGAGATAAAATTTCTGCATCGTTTTCTATGGGTTATGCACAAAGCGATATCCCACGAATACAGCGAAAGCGGGGGGCGTATCCGCTCCCCCGCCTTCGCCGGTCATTCTTCCAATTCTGCCGCCCTCCGGCAGCGCATACCGCCCCACAGACGCCGCACGCAGTAGCGGCCAACCACCGCAGAGAGCCTCCGGCGGCTTAATACGCCTGCTCGATCTTCTCCAGGATCTCCGGCTTCAGCGACAGCATCCGGCAGATGTTCAGGGCGTCTCTGGGGCAGTCGGACTTCCCCTCCACCCGGTACAGGCCGTAGTTCATGTGCCGTGCGATGACCTGAATGCCGTCGTCGCCGGTAGCCGCCAGCTCCTGCCGGATCTGCTCCGGATCCACGTCCCGCAGTCCGATGATCTGATAGTGCAGCCGGGCGTTCTCTGCCACCTTGTCGTAATGGGTGGTCAGCAGGGAAATGGCATTCACCTCGTTGAGGTATTTGGTCACTGCCTGTACGATAACGGCGCCCTCATCGGGGTTGGTGCCCCGCGCAAACTCATCCAGCAGGAACAGGGAGTAGCCCTGCTCCACCTCCTCCAGTGCCTTCTGGAACTGCACGATCTCCGAGCCGAAGCCGGACAGGCCCGACTGGATGGACTGCAAGTCGTCAAAGAGCATCTTCACGCTGTAAAACAGCGGCATCCGTGCCTTCTTGGCGCAGACCAGAAAGCCCGCCTGCAAAAGCAGCACGTTCAGGGCCACGGTTTTCATCACCACGGACTTACCGCCCATGTTGGCGCCGGTGATGACGGTGGCCCCCTGCTCCAGCCGGATGGACACCGGCACGAAGGACCGCCCCTTCTGCTCCAGCAGGTCGCACAGCTCGGGGTTGATCATGTCCGTCAGCTCCAGCTCCGTCTCCGTGATCTCCGGCCGCACGCCGCCGTAGCGCACGGCAAACAGCGCCTTCTGGATGATGAAGTCCAGCCGGCCCGCCGTATCGGCGTCCTCCAGCAGATCTCCTGCCAGCGGAGCCAGCGCCTGCCCCATGCTGCGGCGCACCTTGGTCTCCTCGCTGTCCTCCTCGGCACAGACACGGGTCCGGCGGGAGCGCAGCTCCTCCTTCTCGGCATCGGTCTGTGCATGGTGCAGCTGCTCCTCGATCTGCTTCTTGGCCGCACGGATCTCCCTCAGCTTGGGTGTTGCATTGTCGGGGATGTAGAAGCCACGGCTGCGGGTCTTGTCCGGATCCAGGATCTCCAGCGCCTGCGCCGGATCATGGAAGGCCAGCGCCTTAAAGTGGGTGGTCTGGCACACCTGCTGGAACAGGGGGATCAGGCTCTCCAGCCGCTGGAGGTATACCTTGATTTCAAACAGCTCCACATGATCCGGAATTTCCAGCGCTTGGCACCGGCGCAGAGAGCCACGGATGTCCTTCATCTGGCACAGCATCAGCCCGATCCTGTCGTACAGTGGCTTCAGGGCATCCGCCGCCTTGGCGGCCTGCTCCACGTTATACAACTCCGTCTCCAGCTCCTCCCGCTCGTCGGGGGAGTAGTAGCGCAGCTTGCGGATCTTCTCCTGACCGAAGGGGCTGCACCCGTGGAGAGTCTCCAGCGCATACTGCAAGCCGATTTTTTCCCTCTCTTCAAAGCGAATATTGATCATGTCAGCTCCTCCTTCACATTGATGACGGGGACATCCACCGCCTCCCGCATCCGTGTCATAAATTCATCCTTGTCGAACTTCCAGCCGTAGGCGGACACCGGGTTGATGGTGACGCACAGGGTCCGGGCGGCCTCCTCCGTCTCCAGCCGCACCTGACGGGTCTGGAGCTTATCCAGCGCATCACTGCTCAGCAGTACCTTGCTGGGGTCCTTCACCACCAGCCGGGTATTCCGCAGCACGCCGGAGCGCAGCAGGGGCATCACCATAGTATCCGTCAGCGCCCCGGAGATCAGAGCCTCGCCGTGATCCTTCAGGCACTTCTCCAGACTCTCCTCCATCTCCGGGGGCATGACTTCCGCCTTGGGCAGATTCATCAGCCGGTACACATGGGCGGTGTCGGCTACGACCTTGTCGATGCTCATATGGTACGAGGCCCCGGTGCAGAGGATGACCCCCTCCGCCACAGCCCGTGCGCCCAGAGACTTGCGGCCCAGAGCGCCGTCGATGATGGACTTGTCGGCCCCCATCTCGAAGAACAGCCGGGAGACCTCCTTGAGCTGCGTGGTGATGGACGGCCCTGCCAGCTGGACATTGCCGTCGCTGCGGGCCCGGAAGATCACCACCTCCCCCAGCGGTGTGGGGATGCCGGTGGTCTCCATGATCTCCAGCGTGGTGTCCCCCAGCCGCAGCATATCCTTGGCGGTGGCAATGAGAGTCCCCTCCCGCACGAAGATGCCGGGCTTCTCCGTGCCGGTGACCACGTCGGTGGACTCGCCGTCCCGGCCGATGGAGGTCAGGCCCAGCGTCCCCTGCAGGCGGTCGTGGTGCAGCATCCAGTTGAGCATGGTGGTTTTTCCGGCATTCTTGCACATTCCCACGATGGACATGGTCTGAACGCCGTTGAGCAGCTGTAACAGCTCTGCGGACATATCTACATACCCCTTCCGGTCAAATTTCAGTCAAATATAGATTATAGCGCATTTCGCCGGAAAAAGAAAGAGGAAAAACAAATTCTCCCTCTTTTCCGTCCCATTCCATGCAAAATACCGGAAAACCTCTGTCCCGCTCCACGGCGGAGGTTGTTTTATGGGAGAAACTGGCGTATAATAAAATGGAATATGCCAAGAAGTATAAGGAGGACCCTCCATGAAACTGATGGTCATCGACGGCAACAGCATCGTCAACCGGGCCTATTATGGCATCCGCCCCCTGTCCACACGGGACGGGCTGTATACCCACGCCATCTATGGCTTTCTCACCCCCCTCCAGCGGCTGCTGGACGAGGAGCAGCCGGAGGCGCTGTGCGTCACCTTCGACCGCCGGGAGCCTACCTTCCGCCATCAGGCGGATGAACGCTACAAGGCCCAGCGCAAGGGGATGCCGGAGGAGCTGGCCATGCAGCTGCCGTATCTGAAGCAGGTGCTCTCCGCCATGAACATCCCCCAGTACGACCTCACCGGCTACGAGGCCGACGACCTCATCGGCACCATCAGCCGCCGCTGCGAGGCGGCCGGCTGGGACTGCGTCATCGTCACCGGCGACAAGGACAGCCTCCAGCTCATCACCCCCCACACCAAGGTGAAGCTGGTGTCCACCCGTATGGGCCAGACCACCACCAAGGATATGACGGAGGAGACCTTCCGGGAGCAGTACGGCTTCGCCCCCATCCACATGATCGACCTGAAGGCCCTCATGGGCGATACCTCCGACAACATCCCCGGCGTCCCCGGCGTGGGGGAAAAGACCGCCATGGCACTGGTGCAGAGGTATCATTCCGTGGCGGAGCTGTACCGCCTGCTGCCGGAGATCGACGCCAAGCCCGGCGTCATCAAAAAGCTGCAGGAGGGCAAGGAGAGCGCCGAGCACTCCCGGTATCTGGCCACCATTGTCACCGATGCCCCGCTGGACTTCACCCCGGAGGACAACCTCCGCCGCCCCTTTGCCCCGGAGCTCTATGACCTGCTGCTGAAGCTGGAGTTTCAGAAGCTCATCGACCGGTACGGCCTCACCCCCCATCGGGACACGGAGGCCGCCCCGGAGCACACCGTCACCGTGGAGCCGCTGGAGACGGAGCAGCAGGCCCAGGCCCTGCTGGCCCAGTGGCGTCAGGCGGATCATGTGACCGTCTACGCCCTGCCGGACCTCTCTGTCCTCTCCGTCCAGTGGGCTACCGGAGCGCACACCTCCGCCGCAGCCGAGCTGGACCAGAACCACTATACCGGCGACTGGCACGCCCTGCTGACCGCCCTGTTCTCCGCCGATATCCGAAAAGTCGGTCACCACATCAAGGATACCATGCGCTCCCTACTGGAACAAGAGCTTCCCACCGACGGCTATCTGTTTGACACGGCGCTGGCCGCCTATCTGCTGGATGCCACCGCCGGAAGCTACGACCTCCAGCGGCTGTTCGTGCCCTACTATAATGAAGAACTGCCCAAGCCCCTGCATCTGGAGCCGGATGCCTTTGCCCCGCTGGCGGATACCGCTTCGGCGTGGGCGGCCCTCCACAGCTACTGCTCCGCCGTGGAGGCCCTGTATGAGACCCTCCCCCCCAAGCTGGAGGAGCTGGGCATGAAGGAGCTGTATCATACCGTAGAGCTGCCTCTCTGCCCGGTGCTGGCCCGGATGGAGCAGCGGGGCTTTCTGGTGGATGCCAAGGCGCTGTCGGACTTCGGTGAGAGCCTTACCGGCACCATCCGCCGGCTGGAGCAGCGGATCTATGACGCCGCCGGGGCTCCCTTCAACATCAACTCCCCCAAGCAGCTGGGCAAGGTGCTCTTCGAGGATCTCCAGCTGCCCCACGGCAAGAAAACCAAAACCGGCTGGTCCACCAACGCCGACGTACTGGAAAAGCTCCGCTGGCAACACCCCATCGTGGCGGACGTATTGGAATACCGGCAGTACAGCAAGCTGAAAAGCACCTATGCCGACGGCCTGCTGAAGGTCATCGACCCCGACGGCCGCATCCGCACCAGCTTCCAGATGACGGTAACGGCCACCGGCCGTCTCTCCTCCACAGAACCTAATCTCCAGAACATCCCCACCCGCACGGAGCTGGGCAGCCAGATGCGCCGGATGTTCGTGGCGGCGCCGGGGAACCTGCTGGTGGATGCCGACTACTCCCAGATCGAGCTGCGGCTGCTGGCCCATATCTCCGGCGACGAGGTGATGCAGCAGGCCTTCCGTTCCGGGGAGGACTTCCATACCCTCACCGCCTCCAAGGTGTTCCACGTACCGCCGGAGGAGGTGACCCACCAGATGCGTTCACGGGCCAAGGCCGTGAACTTCGGCATCGTCTATGGCATTTCCCCCTTCTCCCTGTCTCAGGACATCGGCGTCACCGTGGCCGAGGCCAAGGAGTATATGGAGCGCTACTTCGCCACCTATACCGGCGGACGCCCGGGAGTATATGACGGAGGTGGTGGAGCAGGCCCGGCAGCAGGGCTACGTCGTCACCCTCTTCGGGCGGCGGCGGGCGCTGCCGGAGCTGAAGAGCTCCAACTTCAACCTCCGCTCCTTCGGGGAGCGGGTGGCGCTGAATATGCCCATTCAGGGGACAGCAGCGGACATCATGAAGCTGGCCATGATCCGGGTAGAGCAGCGGCTCTCCGGCGAGGGTCTGGCCGCCCGGCTCATCATGCAGGTCCACGATGAACTCATCGTGGAGTGTCCGGCAGAGGAGGCCCCCCGTGTCGAGGCCCTTTTACAAGAGGAAATGCAGGGTGTGGCCCAGCTGTCCGTCCCCCTGCCCGCCGATGCCCACAGCGGCCCCGACTGGCTCTCCGCCAAGGGCTGAACAATTTGACAGATATCGAGGTCATCCTATGAACAACATCAAGATCATACCCATGAACGCCGACCATCTGGAGTCGCTGGAGCAACTGGAGCGCATCTGCTTCTCCCGCCCCTGGTCCCGGAAGATGCTGGCGGAGGAGCTGGAAAACCAGTGCGCTGCCTTTCTGGTGGCGGAGGACGCCGTCACCGGCGACGTGCTGGGCTATGCCGGGCTGCTGGTGGCTGCCGACGAGGGCTATATCACCAACGTGGCGGTGTTCCCGGAACAGCGCCGCCGGGGCATCGCCGGGCAGCTGCTGCAGGTCTTTCTCAACTTCGCTGAGGCCAACCATCTGGCCTTTCTGACGTTGGAGGTACGCCCCTCCAACACCGCCGCCATCGCCCTGTATCAGGGCTTCGACTTTCAGGAGGCTGGCCGCCGCAAAAACTACTACGACCTCCCCAAGGAGGATGCCCTGATCCTCACCCGACGGTTTGACGGGGAGGCGGCGCAATGAACATTCTGGCCTTTGAATCCTCCTGCGACGAGACTGCCGTGGCCGTGGTGCGGGACGGACGCACGGTCCTCTCCGACGCCATCCTCTCTCAGGCGGATATGCACGCTCTCTACGGCGGCGTCGTGCCGGAGATCGCCTCCCGCAAGCACGTGGAGGCCATTGCCGGCCTGACGGATCAGGCGCTGGCCGATGCCGGACTCACCAAGAGCGACGTGGACGCCGTGGCCGTCACCTATGCCCCCGGCCTCATCGGCGCCGTGCTGGTGGGGGTCAGCTTCGCCAAGTCCGTGGCCTATGCGCTGGACGTGCCGCTGATCCCGGTCCACCACGTCCGTGGCCACATCGCCGCCAACTATCTGGCCTTCCCGGAGCTGGAGCCGCCCTTTCTGGCGCTGGCCATCTCCGGCGGCAACACCCTCATCGTAGATGTCCGGGACTATACGGACATGGCGATCTTGGGAGCCACACGGGATGACGCTGCCGGCGAGTGCTTCGACAAGGCGGCCCGTGTGCTGGGCCTTCCCTACCCCGGCGGCAAGCCCATGGATGCTCTGGCCCAGCAGTCCCCCGGCGGCAAGTACACCCTGCCCCGTGCCCATGTGGAGGGAGCGGAACTGGATATGAGTTTTTCGGGCCTGAAAACGGCGGTGGGGAAACTGACCCACAATGCCCAGCAAAAGGGCGAGCCTCTGGATGCTGCGGCGCTGGCCCGCGACTTCACTCAAGCCGTCAGCGACGAGCTGGTCCCCCGTGCCATGGAGGCCGCCCGCCGCACCGGCCGACGCACCATCGTGGCCGCCGGAGGCGTGGCCGCCAACTCCATCATCCGGGGCGATCTGGAGCGGGCCTGCCGTCAGGCGGGCTGCCGGCTGTACCTGCCGCCTCTGCGGCTGTGCGGTGATAACGGGGCTATGATCGGCGCACAGGGCTATTATGAGTATCTGGCGGGACATACGGCGGATCTCTCCCTGAACGCCTACGCCACACGGGATCTGGATCGTGGATAAAATTGCACGAAAGGGAGCGACCTCTGTATGGCCGCTCCCCTTCTTTTCGGCTCTCTCCAAGTTATGGTAACTCCCCGTCTACTCACAGGAAAAACGCCTTTACATTTTTACATTATGTAAATTATATTCACCTTTCTGTTCCGGTGTAAAACTGCGTTTGCGCCCTGTGGAAAAACCGGTGCATAATGTGGAAAACCTTTTTCCGACAAGGTTTTTCCCGGTGTGGAAAAGTCTGTGGATAATGTGAATAACTCTTTGTAAAGGTTTATTTACAAATGAATTATGTAAAACTCAGGCGAATCCTCCCCCATCCTGTCGCCGTGTAAAAAAGTCCGGTTTTTCATGGATTCTCTCCTCTTTTCCGCACCATTTTCCAAAGGGGCTTTTTGGCTGTTTTGGACGGGCTTTGTGGATTCTGTACGCACCGGGGTTTCTTTTGTCGCAAAACTTTGGTGCCGATTACGTTATGTATTATTCACCCCGGAATTTTTAGTTGACAAATCCCAGAAAATGTGGCACAATACGATGCGTGGCTGTGTCCTGCGTGCGGTGCAGTATACAGCCCACCCTCCTATTTTGCTTGTGTGGCTCAGTTGGTAGAGCAGCTCACTCGTAATGAGCAGGTCGCCGGTTCGAGTCCGGCCACAAGCTCCAAAAGAAGGCATCTGTCCAAATGCAGATGCCTTCTTTTCTTATACCCTTTTACTTACCTATGCAGCAAGAAGCCCCCCCCCCCCCCCCCCCCGCCCCCCTTTTTTTTTTTTTTGTTTGTCTGGTGCGCTTTCA
>ERZ859776.386-NODE-386-length-23821-cov-4.691408_pt1 | contig 23821 bp, 20 predicted proteins | sample MGYA00509987_ERZ859776 | MGnify/ENA primary metagenome ERZ859776 (study PRJEB30046, sample SAMN00715146) | human gut metagenome | study: EMG produced TPA metagenomics assembly of the A metagenome-wide association study of gut microbiota in type 2... | reverse complement strand
GATACCATATAATTTGCTTCTTCTGATCACGCCATAATAATCCGCCAGCGATCCATCCGGATAAGTTGTATTATCTTCTGAATTTCTTATCTTGATACCATTATTTTTCAGTCCCAGCTTTGCAAGCTGCTCGATGATCTTGGATGCCACCACAGAGCCCTTGGAACCTGCATCGTTGTTGTAATTACTGTTTGGGTAAAACACCATTGCACCTGTTGCGGTCGTAGCACCGACACCTGTGGAATTGAAGTGGATGCTGACATACATATCCGCGCCCACACTGTGTGCATAATCGACTCTGGCTGCATTATCATCTGTCGAAGATGTGCCCGGATGCGGACATGCACCGCTTGTTCTTGTCATATACACAACCACATTTGTATAATTGGCTTCCAGATATTCTTTGCAATAATTGGCAACCTTGATCGTCATGGATTCTTCTGTCAGACCGTTTGCTCTGGTTCCCGCATGAGAATCATCGTGTCCCGCATCCAGTACCACAACGACGCTTCCTGCAGAGATCTGATCGCTGTCCAGATCGTCTGCTGCCTGCACTGCAGCCAGTCCTTTTGCCCGGGCGATCGCCTGCGCAAGCTGCTGTCCGGTCGTCTGTGCATCGGTGCTTTGAGAGATCCGCACGATCGGAAGCTCTGCTGCTTCTTCTGCTGAAATGCTCTGTGTATCTGCCTCTACCTGCGCATCTGCAAAATCCTCAAGCGCCACTGTATTTTCTACTGCTACTTCCCGGTCAATACCGAAACAGATATCTTCCATTCCCGGGATCTGGGTGATATCCATATTTCCCGCATAGGAAACCGTACCTTCCGCAGTTTCTTCTTCATATGTATAAGAGAGTTCCTTGATCTGATAAATACCTGCACCGCATGTGCTGCTATCCAGTGTAAACACAAGATCCTTTCCCGGCTCTGCCAGAGAAGCTTCTGTTGATTCCCCTGTTTCTTTATTTTGCATAGTCAGAACAGCCTTTGTAAACTGCTCCTGGCCGCTGCCTGCAGACACATAGATTTTTTCTGCTGCAGGGCTTTCTATGTACATATTTTCCACATATAAATAGTTGAGCAGAAGATCTGCCTCTTTCACACTCGCCGGCTGATTCCCGGAAAGTGTCTCCTGCTCCGTCTGTGCGGAAGTATCGGCACCGGATACTGTTTCCGACACATCTGTCACAGTCACTTCATCCGTTCCTTCTGCCAGTACCGGAATCGCTGTCAGCGGTGTTTCTGCAAACAGACACAGTGCCAGCAGCATTGCCAGTATATGCTTCATTTGGTTTTTCATGTTTTTCTCTCCTTGTTTTTTGTCTTTTTCGACATCTGTTTTTATCTTACACGCCTTATTTTCAGATTGCAACGCGCAACATATGAAAATTTATCAAATTATGAATATCTTAAGAAAATAAAGCCGCAGCATTACATTGCTACGACTTTATAGGTATATTTCTTTCCTTTTTTTCTGGTCTGATCTTTAAAGCGGCATTTACCGGATGCGGAAACTGTTCCGATACATTTGAAGGCACCTTTATTCTGCTTTCTGTATACCAGATAGGTTTTGGCATTCTTGACCCGTTTCCAGCTCAGCACTGCTGTCTTTTTATTCCGTAATATGCGCGCCTTCAGTTTCTTTGTCTGCCGGCTGCTGCACTTGATATACTCTGACATATCACTGGCATATGCCCCGTTTCTGCCCGCTGCTGCAACCTTATAATAATAAGTCTGGCCAATCTTCGCCGTCCGGTCCCGATAGGATATATTTTTTGTCTTTCCTATCAGTTCATAGCCACTGTTTTTCCTTGTGCTTCTGTAAATCTGATACCTGGCTGCTCCGTTTACCCTTGTCCATGACAGCCGATATCCGATCACATTGCCTTTTTTCGTCCGTGGAAGTTTTTTCCCCGTTGTACACTGCAGATTCTGTGGTGTATGCAGCGTCACACAGAGCACAAAACTTGCGCTGCTGTCCGGATTATTCAGATCCATTACCCGGATCGTCGTCTTACCGAGCGTTTTTGTATGGATCATACCATCTGCACCCACTTCCGCTACCTTTGCATTGCTGCTCCTCCATTCCATCGCGTCACTACAGTATTCCGGCAGAATACAGATACTGTCTCCCAGTCCTGCTTCATATTGTTTTCGTCCGAAGGACAATGTCTTTGTAACATACACAGTACAAAAGCCCTGCCTGCCATCCGCTGCCTGCGCCACGATCACAGCCGTACCATTTGAAACTGCAGTAATCTGCCCTTTACTGTTTACCGTTGCAACCGCTTTATCCATTGAACTGTATTTCACGGAAACCGTGCTGTCCAGCACCTGCATATTTACGTTTTCTCCGACAAGCAGATATTCCTGTGGTCTGCAGCTTGTTGTCAGAACCGGATCCCTGACCAGCACTGCAATTCCTTTTTGCACATTCTGCGAAATCCTGGCTGTCAGCTTTGATGCATCCAGATCCGGCAGATTCCCAAATATCTTCTGATAAAAGCAGCATGCTGCCACAAAATATCCAAGCTTTGACGGATGTTTTCCGTCCTTGCTCAAAAATTGCTGATCTGAATAGAATACGCTTGCCCTTTGAAACTGCATACCGACCGGAACCACGTCGATCCCGTACTCACTTCCGATATGCAGATAGGCCGCCCCCACTCTTTTCTGCAGCTCACCCGTATGGATCGCCGCCTGGTTTTTATCCCCCGCGAATTCATATGCGTGCGTCATATAAAGCAGAAGTTTTGCCTGCGGACGCAGCTTACCGATCAGCTTCTGCAGGGAAGCAACCGCCGGTCCCATTTCCGCATCGGCCGAAAAGGCAGGTACAACACTCTGCTCCTGCAGCACGACATAGTCCCATTCTTCCTCCATCAGCTTTGTCACGAGCTGCTGATAATATGTTTTGTATTTTGCAGACATACCGGCATAATAGCTCAGTTTGGCAGCTCCGTTCGTCACACAGTCCGCCATTACCTTTTTTCCTGTCAGGCTTGCCAATTCCTGCAGCTGGTTCGGTACGGAGTACCGTACATCCATTTTGTGATATCTGGTAAAACTGTTTCCCACAAACAGGATCTTTACCGTATCCGCATCATTCTCCGAAATACTGCTGCTTTCCGTATCCAGTTCCGTGTTTTCACTGACCACCGGCCGGTTATCGCTGACTGCGTATTCATATGTCGCAGAAGACTCGTATCCTATAGAAGAAGCGGAAACGCTCAGCGCCGTTTCCGCTCCGATTTCTTCTGCAAATATCTCTGCCGGCGCAAATAATACGCCAAATATACAGATCACCAGCCAGACTGCCAGATAACTTTTTATTTTTTTCATACAAGCTCCATTCATCCTTACGATTTAGAACCACAGTATCATACACGCATCACTTAAATGCCCATAATTTATTCATAATAAAATTAATCGGAACACTAAATAGTAAATTGATCACCGGTGCTATAAATTTGGAGATACCGAGCTGTGTGATCCATACCCACGACAATACATTATTGAGAATGATCCCTGTAAAGCCGTATGACAAATAGGTCTTAAGAAGCGCTTTCCACACGGATCTGTGTTCTCCCTCTTTTACCGTAAACACAAACCGGTTATTCCAGTAAAACGACCACAGCACACTGAGCACAAATCCCACTATATTTCCTGCGAAAAAATCCCAGGATACGGAAAAAGGTGCCAGTATGAGCAGTACTATGACATTCAGTATATAACTGAGCAGTGTGTTGGAAAGCCCGATCACTCCAAATTTCACAAACTGCATAAATCCTGTCCAGTTTTTTTCCAGTACAGACAGATGCAGCACTTTTACAACGATCACATACAGCAGATGCTCCAGCCAGTCCCATGCTTTTTTTGCAAATTCCTGCATATGCACTCCTTTATCGATACCGCCAGATGCAGTAAATTGCTCTTAATCCATCCTTAAAGCCGATCTTCTTACCTTCCTTGGTCGTACGCGGATGGTAGGAGATCGGAACCTCATGGATCCGGATCCTCTTTTTGGAGATCTTCGCTGTGATCTCCGGCTCAAAACCGAAACGTTTCTCTTCAATATCAATGCTCTGGATCACGTCCCTGCGAAATGCTTTATAACATGTCTCCATGTCTGTCAGATGCTGCCTCGTAAACAGGTTGGAAAGACAGGTCAGAAATTTATTCGCCAGACGATTTGCCAGATAGCCTTTTGCCTGCTGGTTTAAAAAACGGGAACCGTAAATAACCTTTGCTTTTCCCGCAAAGATCGGCTCTACGACACGCGGATAGTCTGCCGGATCATATTCCAGATCCGCATCCTGGATAATGACAACATCACCTGTCGCCTCTAAAAAGCCTGTGCAAAGCGCTGCGCCTTTCCCGCCGTTTATCTCATGATAAATGATCTTGCTGACAAGCGGACGGATCTCTGTTTCCAGGATCTCCCTTGTTCCGTCTGTGGAACAGTCGTCCACAACAATAATTTCTTTATTTGGGATCGGAGAAGCCTGTACAAGCTTCACGATATTTAAAATGTTGTCCTTTTCGTTATAGCAGGGAATCACGATAGATAATACTTTGTCCTCTGTTACGCTCATGTCGTCCTCACTTTATCCTGTTTCTTTTAAACTGTTCTCAGTTTTTTACGCTGTACAGCTTCGCTCTCTGACATATATTTTATGCCTGTACCAAGAGAATCGTATACATTCTGGATACGCTTGTTGAGCATGTCCATTGCATGAACCTCAAGGCTTGCCTTCTGGTCACTGCCCCACATATCATGAGAAAGAGTAACATGTCTTTCGATACAGCAGGCGCCAAGTACAACCGCTGCTATCGTCGGTTCCAGATTTTCCTCATGCCCGCTATAGCCTACCAGACAGTCAAAACGATCTTTCAATGTCTGGATCATGCGCATATTCAAATCCTTGACCGGCGCCGGATATGCACTGTTTGTATGCATCAGAATATAATCACCGTGTCCGTTTTTCTCCAGCACTTCTACCGCATGGTCGATCTCATCCATTGTTGTCATACCTGTGGATAATATAACAGGCTTTCCGGATTTGGCTGCCTCGGCGATCATCTCATCCCTTCCGTTGGATGCACTGGCGATCTTGATATACGGTACATCATACTGCAGTAAAAATTCCAGAGACGGCATATCCCACGGAGAAGCACTCCATGTCATTCCCTTATCCTTGCAGTAAGCATCTATGATATCGTATTCCGGTTTCTCAAACTCTACTCTGTACTTATATTCCAAGTATGTCATATCGCCCCATGGAGTTGATTTCGGAACGCTTTTCTGTGCTTCCGGAACTGCCAGCTCCGGTGTACGCTTCTGGTACTTCACATTGTTCCAGCCTGTCGCATTTGCTGCATCCATCAGCTTCTTTGCAATATTAATATCTCCGTTATGATTGATTCCGATCTCTGCGATCATATATGGGCGACTCGTTTCACTGATCACATAATCGCCAATATGGATTTCTTTATTTGCCATGTCACTTCTCCTAACTGTATATTCTATTCTGCTTCTTTTCTCCGCATTTTATGTGCAGAGCCTTCTGTATGTATCATACACCAAAAGACTGCCTTTTGTAAATGACTGCCTGCTTTTATTTCATATCCTGTAAAAAAGGAGATATCCCCGCCAAGTCGCCTCCGGGTATATCTCCTGTTTGTTCATTTTGCCTGTATATGGTACTCCTCCATGAATGCCAGATGAACTGCGTCTGCAACTCTGGCAATATATTCGCTGTTCGTCGGTCTGCCCTTTCCGGAATGCGCAGAAAACCCGAACATTTCTTCCATGGATTCAATATTACCTCGCATCCAGGAAACCTCTATCGCATTACGAATAGCCCGTTCCACCTTTTGTACGGATGTATTATATTCCCTTGCGACATCCGGATATAACAGCTTTGTCACACTGCTTACTACTTCTATGTCCTGTTCGGAGCGCAGGATGGCTGATCTCAGATAATGATAGCCCTTCAAATGCGCCGGAACACCCAGACTCAGCAGCAGCTTCGTCACATACATTTGTTTTTCCAAACTTTCACACATTTTTTTCATACTTCTCCCCCTCTATTAATAGATAATGATGTCGGGTCAAAAGCCCGGGCTTTGATGTCTGCGGATTGTTCCGTGCTCTGCACTCCCACAATCCTGCCCAATATTCGCATATCGTGGGATTAACATCCCACTTTTATGCTCATATCGGGGCGGGTCCCAAGGTCTTTCAACCACTTATGAGCAAGCTCATGTGGTTTTAGACCTTTTAACCCTGGCATCATAGATAATAGATTAAAAATCAAATTGCGACTATAGGATATATCATACATTTTTTGTCATAACTTGTCTAATCGTTTTCATCGACAATTTATCCGCCGTTTAATACATTTCTTTACTACATAATTTTTTTCTATTCCTCTCGTTTCTGCAATTGTAGTTTTGCAAAGAATGGGGTATACTGGAGAATGTATTGGAATTTTGAACAAATGAGGTAAAACATGAACTATTTAGAAGAACTGCTCCATAATACGATACTGATCAATGCCGTGACCGGATGGCTTTGTGCACAGATCCTCAAAACCATCACACATCTGATCATAAACAAAAAATTTGTCTGGGAACGACTGATCGGCGACGGCGGAATGCCAAGCGCCCATTCCGCAACTGTCTGCGCTCTCGCAGGTACGACTTTTCTCCACTGCGGGCCGGCAAGCCCGGAATTTGCCATTGCCGCTATTTTTGCGATCATTGTCATGCATGATGCCATGGGTGTCCGCTTCGAAACAGGCAAGCAGGCAAAAATCCTGAATGAAATGATGGACATTTTCAAGAGTATGGGAAACAGCACGCTGACCGCCGAAGAAAAATTAAAGGAATTTGTCGGTCATACCAAACTGCAGGTTGCCATGGGCGCCCTGCTCGGTATTGTCATCGCTGTCATCCTTGGTTAAATATCTATCTTATGTTTTAAGCAGCCTTTATCAGGCTGCTTTTTTGTTATGGTGACGAGGAAAATGCACGCATTTATGCGGTGCATTTGACGACTGCTAATCAGAGCGAGATTCGCAGAGCGTATCTCGTCTCTGTTATGGCTGCGAATCAGATTTCATTGTATCTGTCTGACCGGATTTTTCCACATGGTCGATCAGGTAAGGCGGTCTGTTTCTGGATGCATCCAGTGCACGCCAGACATACTCCCCAAGCACGCCCATCATCAGCATCATGATACCAAAAGAAAACAATACAACACACATGATGGAAGCCCATCCAAGGATTGGTGTTCCGACCGTAAATTTCTCCACGATCACCTCAATCATCATAAGAAGCGCAATAATAAAGAAAACAACACCCACACCGGACATAAACCGGATCGGTGCATAAGAGAAACTCATCATGGAATCCATGGCAAGCTTTACCTTCTTACCGAGTGTCCAGCGTGATTTGCCGATCTCACGGTCTCTGCGGTGGAAGTAGATCTGGTCGGTCTGGAAGCCTGCCCACAGCACCTGAAGTGTCAGGGAAGAGTTTTTCTCATCCAGTCTTTCCAGCACTTCAATGACCTGTCTGTCGATCAGATAGCAGTCACAGCCGCCTACAGGCATTCTTTCCTGTACGAATTTGTGTATGATCACATAATACATATGTGCAAAGAACTTTTTGACCGGATTTTCATCACGTTCCTTCCGCACTGCCAGCACGACTTTATTGCCCTTTTTCCAGCTTTCATACATTTCCAGAATGATCTCCGAGTCTTCCTGCAGGTCAGCCTGCTTTGTCACGGCGCAATCGCCCGTGCAGACGGAAAGTCCCGCCAGAAGTGCCGCATGTTCTCCGAAATTACGGGAAAGCTTGACACACTGCACATTCTGATCCATTTTGCGGATATCATTCATCACTTCCCATGAGTTGTCACCGGAACCGTCATCCACAAATACAAGCTCGTAATCTCCGAGCTTTCCAAGAATCTTCTGCTTCATATCCTCGTACAAAAGCATCAATGTGTCTGCGTTATAATAAACCGGTATTACAATTGATATTTTGCTCATTTATTTATCCTGTTCCTTCTCTTCCGAAGCAGCAACGGAACGCACTTCCTTCAGATATTCATTATAGTCCCGAATATATTCACTGCCGTCATAGTGTTCGCTTGCCAGGCAGAGCAGCACACTGTCGGCGGAAAAATCATACATATCCTTCCAAAGCATTGTCGGCAGATACAATCCCATACGCGGCTTATTCAGCTCGATCACGTCTGTTTCATAACCGTTATCGACCTTTACCTTGCTTGTCCCACTGACATTGATCAGCACAAATTCCGTCTTACGGTTTGCATGCTGCCCACGGATCACCGTAGCATCGGATCCATACATATAAAAGACACGTTTGATCGCAAAAGGGATATCCTTTCCGTTTCCTTCCGCTACTACAAGATTTCCTCTCTCATCCCCATATTCTCCAAATTCCAGAATCTTATACTGCTCTTTTATGTTCATTCATTTCTCCTTCATTCTCTGAGGTCTTTTAAGGTCTGAATGCATTCAATGCCCCGATCACATAGGTCTGTTCCTCTTCCGTCATTCCATTGTACATCGGAATAGAGAGCACCTCATCCGCATAAGCTTCTGCGATCGGCAGATCGCCTTTGTGATAGCCGAGGCTTTGATACGCTTCTGACAGATGCGGCGGGATCGGATAATGGATGATCGTTCCGATCTCCTTTTTATTCAGATAATCGATCAGCGCTTCTCTATGCTCCGTGCGGATCACATACTGGTGATAAATATGATTGGCATGCGGTCTTTTCCGCGGAAGCGTAAAGGCTGCATTGGAAAGCTCCCTATCGTAACGCGCTGCGATCTCTATCTTTTCCTGTGTCAGCTCTTCCATATGGGAAAGTCTGACACGAAGAAGCCCCGCCTGGATCTCATCCAGTCTGGAGTTGGCTCCCACCACTTTATTATAATACCGTTTTTCGCTGCCGTAATTACGATACATCTTCATATCTGCCGCAATTTTCGGATCATTGCAGGTGATCGCCCCGCCATCGCCGAAAGCGCCGAGATTTTTAGACGGATAAAAGGAAAAACAGCCGATATCACCAAAGCTGCCCGTCATTTTGCCGTCATACACGGCTCCATGCGACTGCGCACAGTCCTCGACCAGATACAGTCCGTGTTTTTTCGTGATCTCACAGATCTTGTCCATCTGACATGCCTGTCCGTACAAATGTACCGCCAGCACAGCCTTTGTCCTTGGTGTGATCTTCTCTTCTATCTTTGCTGCATCGATCCCGTAATATGCATCCGGCTCCACAAAAACCGGCGTTGCACCATTGATCGTAATGCCCATGACACTGGCAATATATGTGTTGGACTGCACGATCACTTCATCCCCGGCTCCGATCCCAAGCACACGGAATGCCAGCCAGAGCGCATCCAGTCCGCTTGCCAGCCCTACGCAGTATTTTGTGCCGACATAAGCTGCAAATTCTTCTTCAAAGCTGCTGACTTCTTTTCCCAGCACATACCAGCCGCTGCGCAGCACTTCGACCGCTTTTTTTTCAAATTCTTCCTGATATTGATAAAACCCCCGGTCGAGCCGGTTTGGCATAATCTTCATATCCGTACCTCACTTCTGCCCGCTTTCTGCATAAAATCACACAGGGTACAAAGCATATAGATATATCTTATCATTTTGATGCCTATATTGCAATCGGAAATAGACCCATGTATTGAAAGAAGAATCCCGGTCGTGCTATACTATGTCATGCATTATTTTTCGAAAAGGAACAATTTATGAAAGAAACCAGTAAAAATAAACAGCTCATCATCAATATGGCAGCCTCCCTGTTGTCCTGCCTCGTCAGCTTAGGGATCAGCTTTCTGATCACGCCGACCGTCATTTACAAGCTCGGCTCTGAAGCACAGGGCTTTGTTACCATGGCAAATAATTTTGTCAGCTATGCGGCGATCGCCGCCATGGCACTCAATTCCATGGCAGGCCGCTTTATCACGGTCAAGATCCACCAGAATGATGCAGAAGGTGCCAACCGTTATTTCAACTCCGTCATGTACGCCAATCTCGTGATCGTGGCAGTTCTGCTTTTGCCCTGCACGCTGGTCGTACTCTATCTGGAAAAGCTGGTTAATATTTCCCCGGCACTTGTAACAGATGTCAAGCTGTTATTTGCGACCATGTTTTTAAACTTTATGGTCACGATCATCGCAACGACATTTTCCACGGCGACTTTTGCAGCCAATAGACTGGATCTGTCCGCGCTCCGCACGATCGAGTCCCAGATCTTAAAAGCTGCACTGCTGATCGTTACCTTTACCCTTTTACCGATCCATGTCAGCTACATCGGCTATGCAACACTGCTTGCCAATGTGTATCTGTTCATTACTTATATTCATTATACGAAAAAGCTTCTGCCGCAGATCGTTGTTTCCCGGAAATATTTTGATATCCGTACGGTCATTGAAATCCTGTCCGCCGGCGTCTGGAATACGATCATGCGCGCGGGACAGGCTCTGACAAACGGAATCGATACCCTGATCACCAATCTGTGGATTGGCAAAGCGGAGAGCGGCTATATCGGTACTTCCACAACGATCGTGACAGCAGTCAACACTCTGTATGAAACGATCTCCGCTGTCTTTACCCCTTCCCTGACGATCAGTTTTGCCAAAGGGAATAAGAAGGAACTGACAGAGGATCTGAAATCAGCCATGAAGCTGACAGGCTTTTTTGCCAATATTCCGCTCTGCTACATCATCGGATTTGGGATGTCCTTTTACTATATGTGGCTGCCAAGTGAGCGCGAGATCCTGTCTGTCTACTACAGGCTGACCGTTCTGATCATGCTCGGTACGCTGGTCGGCGGTGCGATCAGCCCGCTTTTCAATGTTTATACAGTTGTGAATAAGTTAAAATGGAATTCGATCGTCACACTTTTAATGGGCGTCCTGAATGTCATTGTAGTGTTCATTTTTCTGGAGATCCCGGCATTTCATCCGTATGGGATCTACTTTATCGCCGGAACTTCTTCGTTCCTTGGCATCATCAAAAATATGACATTTACACCGATGTATGCGGCGCATTGTCTGGAGCTCCCCAAACGCGCCTTTTATCCGACGATCTTTCGTTACATTTTTGTAACGCTTCTCATGTCAGCAGTATTTGCAGGCATGAACCACTTTATTACGACGACAAGCTGGGGCATGGTCATTGTGGATATTCTGCTTTGCGGTATTGTCGGTTCTCTTCTGAATTTCTTCTTACTGTTTGAAGCAAGAGAACGCGCCATTTTCCTGGATAACATCCGCAGAATACTGCACAGTGCATGACCGGAAAGGAACGATATATGCAAACGCCAAAAAGAAAGGTACTTGCCGTTGCCAGTACCAGTTATCATCTGATGGTCTTTCTGTTTATCAAAGATGCCTTCCTGCAGGATGCGCAGGTCGATCTTGTCCTGACGGACAAATCCGCCTATTTGTATGAGCTGTATACATCCGGCAGGACAGACCGCTATTTTCACCATACCTTCTTTGCCGATGCAAAAAAGATCAAAAATCCCTATAAATCCGCACCTGTGAATTTATGGGAAAGTTTTGTATACAATCCAACCGTAAAAATCATGCTGGCAAAAAAGGATTACCCGGCATTTACCGCCTATGATGATCTGTACTTTGCCTCTCCGGGTGTGCCCGATGAGATCGTCAAAGAGCTGATCAAAACCTGTATCAAAAAAAATAAAAAACTCAGGCTCCACCGCTTTGAAGATGGGTTTGCCAGTTATACGAAACCGCCCGTCAGCTCAGTTTCCACTGTCATGGGAAGACGCCTGTACCAAACGATCTGGGGCTATGATATCCGCAGGCAGGAGCAGGAGCTTTACTTATTCGAGCCCTCTCTTGCCGAAAAAAACGTAGCAGACAGTGCTGCAACCGGTTTTATTTTAAAGCAGATCCCGAAAACGCCGGAGCGGATCGCACTTGTCACGGAGCAGATCCGGGATATCCTGCAGTTTCAGAGCCAGCGTTTTCCGCAGGAGTACCTTTTTCTCGGACAGGGCACTGCCAATGGCATGCAAAATCCCGATACATACCAGAGCCTTGTCTATGAGATCGCTGCCCATGTGGGCACAGAGCATTTTCTTGTCAAGCCGCATCCGCGCGGACAATATGATGCCTTTGACGATACGATCTCCGTTTACAGCGATACGTGTCCGTTTGAGCTTGCTGTCGCAGACGGGACAATGGAGGATAAGACACTTCTTTCCTATTATTCCACTGCCTGCGTATCCGGAAAGCTCTTATTTAACAGCCGCTGCAGGATCATCTTCCTATATCCGCTGGCAGGAGATTCCTTTAACGAAAAGTGCGATTACGAAGATTATTTTCACACATTATGCAGTCTGTACGACAATATTTATATCGCACATACAAAAGAAGAGCTTTGGAAGCTGCTGTCCTGATCACAGCCTCCAAAGCTCTTTTTATCGTTTTTATATGCCAAGCACAACGGCAAGCAGTGTCTGGTCCAGTGCCAGTCTTCTGTTCCACGGATTCAGTATCACACCCGCCACATCCGCTTCGCGCGTCGTTTCAAACAACTGCCGGATGTCAGCAAGAAATGTTGACTTTACAGCCCCGCCACCCTTCATTTCTTCCTCAAAAGAAGTAAATGCCGCAAACCATCTTCTGCCGTCTTCCGTCCTGACCGTGGCAAGCTGCAGGTTCTGCTCCTTTGCCACAGCCTCAACCGCTACAACTACCTGTCCGTTTTCCCGCATCCTTCTGCGCAGCAGTGTCAGTGTATGTGCCAGCTGCTCATCCGACGGTGCTTCCTGCAGTTCTCTGATCGCTTCTTCTATTTTATCGTTTCCCTGTAATCCCCGGTCCATCTTGGTTCCTTTCTGCTTTCATTCAATGCAATTCATTTTAAATAACATGTGTATTTTTCATTTATTCTGTCCTGCGCTGATCGTGCTTCCGATCTCTGCGCGGAACGGGATCAGCACACTGTCCGGTGCTTTTTCGGAATCCGCCGTAAATACACAAATATATGTCTGTCCGTAGAAATCAAGTGTATCACCGACCTCCAGCCGTCCTCTTTCGATCCAGAGGATGCAGTCCGGCGGGTTCTGCGGCTGCCTGCCCTGCGCTGCCATGCGGTTGTCATCCACAAGAATATGCCGCAGTCTCGCTGTCGGGTATTCTTCCCGGTACAGCTTCCAGAGCGGGTAGTCATAACCGTCTCCCGATATCACAACACCAATATCCGTTGCCCCCAGTTTTTCTGTGACATCTTTCAATTGTTCATAAGTATCATAACGTTTGTTATTTGTAAAATACAGTTCCATCCGGTTTGTCAGACCGCTTGCCAGATAGGACTCTGCCACCTGCATATTATAGCGGATCGGCGCAATGCAAAGTAGAAAGCTGAGAGCTGACAGCAGCAATAAAATAACGGCATTCTTTTTATTTTTTCGAAGGACATGATCCAAAATGTGTGCTCCCGCAGGTATCATCATGGCAAGTGACGGATATAACAGACGTGAGCCCCATGGCTGCCAGCGCAAAAGTGCCATCATGAAGCCAAAGCTGAGCCAGGCAGATACGATAAAGCCATAAGACAGTTTCGGTTCATCCGCTGCCTGCACGGTCTGCTGCGTCTGCTTTTTCCGTTTCCACTGTCTGACCAGAAGTCCAATTACACAAAGCACCAGAAGAATGCCTGCCAGCAGCGCAAAATATGCTGCAAAAGCACTGCTCGTCCTGTCGTGGCTGTACATATCGTCGCCGGTATTTAAATACGTAATAAAATCAAATCCGTGGAACGAGATCGCTATATTATTGACCTCTACATGCAGAAGGGCACCCACATGAATGGCAATCCGGTATATAAAACCATTCAAAGCTGTCCAGAAGTGCTGAGTGATCAGCAGCGAATAATTTTTCAGGATATTGACAATGATATAGCTGACATTTTTGGTTGCCACCATAATATCGCCGCTTGTCGTATTGGCGATAAAGCTGCCACACGCCTGATACGTGCGGATCAGCGTTTCCGCAATAACAAGAAGCATGGCAGAGCCGGCAAGTACGCCCGCCTTCAAAAGCTCTGTCAGCTTATCTTTTCTTCTGATACAAAAGAGCAGTATCCATGGCATAAACATGAGCATGCTCGCACAGACACTGACCTTCATCAAAAATCCGAATCCTACACTCAGTCCGATACAGACAAGCAGATTCCGCTGTGGGGTGTTTTTCAGCAGATTTCCGAGCTGCAGGCTGTCCAGTTGTATAAACTGCAGAACCAGATAAACAAATACGGAAAACCAGAGCGTTGCAGACAAGTCATTCTGCGTCGTGATACTCTGTGTGATCGTCAATGGCATTGTCAGAAAGGCAAATACACCAAAGATCGCAAACTGTCGTCTGGTGCCCAGAAGCCGCATACTGCGGTAAAAGAAAACGGCGGTCAGCAGCATTGCCAGATACTGGAACAGGTTCAAAAGCACATCACATTCTGTCAGCAGCATCGCAAACAGCATATTATATTCACTTAAAACAGGAGAATACAACTGCCTGTCAATGTTTGTCACATAATAATCCACACTACCGTTATCGATCCAGTGCCCGATCCTTGCCAGGTGGTACGTCATGGAATCATAATTATACGGTACGGTGAACAATGCCAGAAACAGCAGGAGCAGGCAGAGAACCGTCCCTGCAGCAACCAGGATCTTCTCACAGATGTTCAGCCGCTTTATTGCTGTGATCCCTTCCCGGAAAGATGCCTTCAGGTCTCTGCCAAGCTGCTTCCAATAGCCTCTCACGCCATCCGGAAACAGCTTCCCTCCAAGTAAAGTAAACAAGATAATAACAAACATCCAGCACAGAAGTGCTGACCAGCGGTTTAAGCTGTGTCCGATACTGCACACATTGGCAAATAAAACCACAAACAGCTCAAACCATAAAAGGCTCTTTGCCAGAGCCATCACAATATCATTCTTTTTCTGTCTGCTCCATGCGTAAATACTGCAAAAAGCAATCGGCATTACTATGATCATATATCCACCCTTTATCCTGTTCCTGTCTTTTATGCTTCACATAGTATGATGTATGACATCTTTTGACGCCTACATCATAGTATCTTATTTTCAATCCTTATCTACTATAACAAAGTTACCCTGTCTCTGCAAGCCGGACACGCTTTCCGTAATATCCATCGGTAAATCCGGTATTTCCCATGAAAAATGCAGTCATATTGACCGGGCGGCAATTATAGTTTATCCTAAAACCAGCTAAAGCTTTTATGTAGCTCCCACTGCCGATGGCAAATCTCAATGGGATGCTCTTTAAAATATGAGGAAAACTATGTTAAACATGATACGAAACAAGAAAAAACATCTGGTAACAGCCGGTCTTTCCATTTTGATCTGGCTTGTTACCTTTTATACCGATACGAAGATCTTTTCTGCAGACGGACTGAATATGAACTGTCTTCCTATCGACACGGAAATGGTTCTTCCCATGCATATCCTGACAAAGATTCTGGTACTGTTGTGTCTGTTCGGGCTGTTTGAATTTCTGGCATATGCCTGTCAAAGACCATCTCTTTTACTGCCTTTTCTCGGCTTTCTGGCAATTTACGGGATCGGTCTTATGCTCACCTGGCCCGGCTATTATATGAGTGATGATCCGATCATCTTTGCCTATGCGACCAGATACTATCCGGTCTACTGGCATAATTATCTGACTTCCTTATTTTATATGACGGCAATGTCTCTCTTTCCTGCCTCCGCAGCTCCGGTTCTGTTATCGGATGTCTGCTATGCCATGACCTTTGCCTATATCTTTTACAAAGCAAAACAGCTCTATGCCTCCAAAGCATATATACTGCTGCTTGCAGGTATTTTACCGTTCACATTGCTTGGTGCACTGATGTGTTTCCGCCCGGCGATCTACGCTTCATTCTTTCTGTTCTATTTCGCCTATTTATTCTTTACATGGAAGGAACAGAAATACATTAGCCCGGCAGCATTCGGTCTGCTTGCTCTTTTGACCGCCGTACTTTCTTTCTGGCGGAGCGAAGGTATGCTGATGCCTGTTCTGATGCTGCCGGTTCTGTTTTTTGTCTATCGGAAGAATTGTGCAAATATTAAATTCATATTTAAGTTTTTGTTTTCTTTCTTTTTATGTACCATCGCATTGCTCATGCTGATCAAAGTGCCGCAAAATCACGGGGAAGCAAAGCATTACGGAAAAGACTACCTTATCATTTCCACGACCAGACCGCTGACTGTCATTGTACACAGAGAACAGACCTACCCCGGTGCAGAAGAAGATCTTGCCAATATCAATGCGATCACAGATCTCGGCTATCTGAGCAACGATTCCCTTTCCTGCAGTGCTTATAACCGCTATAATACAGATCACAACGAAGGAAAATATACAGAGACCGGTGCGGATGCAGAGACGCAGAACGCTTATATCAAGAGCGCCATCCGTCTGATCCTGCACAATCCGGATCTGTATCTGGGAGAACGGCTGCAGCTCTTCTGCGTGACAAACGGGATTTTTTCCTACGATCCTGATCTGGTGCTCTCCCTGAAGCCTGTCGTATCTACCGATTTCCACCTGTATGAGCATGACCGCTCCTATGGATTTGAAATGCTGGATGCTTATAAAAGACTTCCATTGAGCGATCACGAAGGCTATGCACTGTTCCTGTTTAGGTGCGGCGGAGAAGCCTATATCCCGATGCTGCTCCTGCTTCTTGGTATCACAGTGTATGCAATCATCAGAAAGAACTGGTTTGTTTTCTTCGTCTCTCTGAATTTAATCGCAAGAGAGGCTGTCATTTTCCTGACAGCCCCTGCATCCTTTATCCAGTATTCTTATCCGATGATGTACGTCACCGCGGTATACCTGCTCCTGCTTTTTGTCGATCACATATCTCAAAAGGCTTTCCGAACAAAAGCAGATTCAAAAGCTTCACTTTCCTGATCAGGAAAATCGTGACCGCCGTCAACACAGCCATACAGGCAAAAGCTGCGAGCAGCCAAACGATACCGCGCAGCGAATAAAATGTTAAATCACGATTTGATAATTTCAGAATTCTTGCATAACGGAAATGGATCACATAGATTTCCAGTGTGTATTGTCCCAGAAAGCTCAGCAGTGAAACAGCCCCCTGTTTTCCCTGTTGCAGCTTTTCTTTTTTTTCTGCCCATGCAGTCACGGCGAAATAAATAACAGTCGTTCCCAATAAAGATGCCAGCATTTGCTGAAGCAGAGTCATCACACCGTCGACCGGCTTTGTCAGATCCTGTGTGATCACCTGCCAGAGAAACAGTGCAGTTAAGAGCACACCTGCTATCCCGACGCAATATGGTCTGCGCTGCCCGATCCGCTCGATATGTTCCGCGATCTCCAGATAGCCATGTCCGAAATATCCCAGAAAGAAAAACGGAAAATACTGCACCGTCAAAGAAGGGCTCAGAAATGTATTGCCCCTTCTGCTCTGTAAAAAGAATAGCACATACAATGCAAAGGAACCAAATGCAAATACAAGTGCTTCCGGAACCTTTTTCCCCGCTGTCAGAAGTACAGCCAGCGTCTGCGCCAGTGTTACCATCAGCTGTATGACAAAAAGCGTTGTCAGGAACCACAGCCCTTTATCCGTCTGGAACAAAAGCTCTTTTCCTTCTGTCAGAAAGCTTTGCAGGGAAATCGCAGCTTCCCATGCATGTGTCCATACGTAAACAACCACAAACCAGGAAGTAAACGGAAGCAGGTAAGAAACCACGCGCTTTGGCAGCTTCTTGATCCCGTACCATTTGTCCTGTCTGTATTTATGCAGGGAATAAGAAGCAAGAACACCACTTACCAGCATAAACAATGGCATCTGCACCGATTTGATCACATCATAAATATAAGGATCTGTCTCATTCAGCCCGTTTAATACAATGCAGTGTCCCAGCATCACAAGCAGAATGGCAACGCCCTTTACTGCATCAACCGCCTTGTTTCTTTGCATAGAGCTTCTCCTTTCCATAGCCTGCAGCCGTCAGAAGCACAAGTACCAATAACAGTTCAAACAGCTTCGGAATGCCCGGCCAGACTGTTTCCAGAATCGCAAATAAAAACATATGATAACACATCAGAACAAGTGTCTGCCTGCCTACCAGCGCAAATCCCTTCCAGATATGCTTTTTAAGCTTAAAGCCTGCATACATGGCAAGTATAGAAGAAGCTGCTGCATTATACAGTGCCAGGATGATGCTCTTTCCATAGCTTGCAATCGAAAAATTCGCACTTCCGTTCCAGATGCCGCACACGATCAATAGTCCAAGTAATAAAACTAGTGTTATCTTATGCTGATCCAGATAATAAAGTATCGCTTTTCTCCGGATAAAATAGCCTGTCATGAAAAACAGCAGAAAAAACGGAACAGCATCCAGACTCCATGGAAGCAAAACAGGAAACAGATAGCGGTATAGAACGGCAAGCAACAAAAACAGCCCTGCAACAAACCACATCCTCCGGCCGTTTTTATCCGTTACGCGAATTAAAATTTCAAACGCGATAATGGTCAAAAATAAAGCCATTAAAAACCAGGTAGGTGAGTTGAGTATCGTCATCAGATAGACATTTTGATTCATCTGCGGTAAAAACAAGGTCAGGACATCCCAGCTCAAAAGCTGATTTCTGGCATAAAAAATGCCGTATAGGATTTTCAGTTCTTCAGCCGCACTTATGCTGCCAAGCAAACTCTCTTTGACAAAGAAAAACACAAACAGAATTGCATTAGCAGTTATATAAGGAAGCAGAAGGCGTTTTGCCTTCCGCTTTAAAAATCTCCCAAATGTTTCTTCTTTTGTATGATATGTATAGCCGGACAGCAAAAAGAAGATCGGCACAAAAAACATACCGCCCCAAAAGCTGAAACCCGGTATTGTCAGTCCCAGATGGTTCATCATAACGATCATAATTGCTATGCATTTTAAACAGTCAATCCAGTCTTCCCGACGTTTGTTTGCCATTTTTATCTCCTTATAATTCCTTGCACCTTGCTGCGACAAGTCCCGCAAGCTGCATACCCGGTTTTTCCACAAAACGATGTATCAGCCAGGAAAGGAATACTGTCACACCAAAGGATAATACATAGTTCAGTACGGCGATCAGATGATAAGGCAGTCTGTCCGCCAGTGTCAGATAAAAACCGCACGAAACTGTACAAAGCACAAAGAAATGCACCAGATAAAAGCCGTAGCTATATCGATTCAACCATGTCAGCGCACGGCTTCCAAGCGGTTTATGGAGCTTTGGCAGATGGATCACACCATAGAGCACAAGACTGGCACCGATGATATAGTAGATCAGCACCTTGGCCGGTATATACTGATAGATTGTTCCTGTCAGCCGCTCACCGATCGGCGGATAAGAACCTAAAAATACACCAAGCAGCACCGCTATCCACATAAGCCACTTCTGCTCAGACAGTTTTTCCACAAAAAGAGGCGGCTGATACGTCAGGTCACACACAACACAGCCGAGGATAAACGGCAGAAAATCTGTCCGGATGCTCAAAATAGCCGCGATCGCATAAGCAACATAGCGCACTCTGCTCTTGCCGACAAGAGAAAGAATTGCCGCAACAAGCAATGTTCCGAAAAATTCATAGTAAATAAACCAGAGCGGCCCATTATACTGATTGGCTCCTGTTGCAAAACAGCCCCAGACAGCTTCTTTTACCGCGCCAAAAAGACTTGGCACAAACTGGTTATAATTACCGAAGAAAACGCTCGTCCCTGCCAGTGCGGAAGCCTCCGCATTCCGGAACAATCCAAGCTTCATCAGTGCAAAAATCGCAATGTTGGCAGTCAGGATCGGAAAGACCAGACGGAAATATTTCTTGACAGCACCGCTGCCCAGACTGTGTTTATCGCCCGTCAGGAAAAATCGATAGCCGACAAAGAAACCGCTGATCGTCATAAACATACGCACACCAAACTTGCCGCCCATGATCAGGTTCAGCGGCGTGCTTCCGATGATCCATTCCAGATGTTCTGTATGGAAATCCGCCGGATTTAAAGAATAAAATCCGCAGTAAAATGCATTGATAAAGTGGAAGTTAAAGATCATCAGACAGGACAGCACCTTCAGTCCGTCTATATAATCCAGTTTTTCTACCTGTTTCATACGCTACCAGTCTCCTTCTTATCTTGCTTCTTCCTGCTGCACCTTAAATACATGGTCCACACGCCGGATCGTAAGCAGCAGCACAAAAAGCTCTGCCAGCGCGACCGCACTCAGCGGGATCACACTTTCTCCGCGGAAGTAAGCAGAGAATGAAATATAGGTAATAATCACCTGTACGATCGCCAGATAATAAAGATCCGGGTGTTTCATGGCAAAAAGCAGATACAGTACGCAGGATAACAGCCCCGCACGCTCATCCATCTGTGGCATGACATATGGGATCAGAATTGACAGCACGAGTCCCACATACCAGATACCTTCTCCTCTCATTTCCCAACTGCGCAGAAGCACAAGCATGATGACAAGCAGCATCAGTGATGCAGCAGCCACTTTTGCAACAAGGGAATACTCCTGAATAAATTTATCTGTACCGATCATCTGGAAAATATTCGGCCAGTTCTGGCTCAGCAGTGATTCACCGCGCAGCTTCACAAACAGCCTCTCCATTTCAAAGCTCGGAACCGGCAGATAACCGGACTGATGTACGATCCCGTTCCGGAACCACACCCCGCAAAGCGGAAAAATAAAGTACATAAGTTTATTTTTTTTCTGCATAAATGCAATCGCATAGACCGGCAGAAGAAAAAAGGCATATCTGCTTAAGAAAAGACTGATCCCATAGCTGACCAGTGAAGCATTTCCTTTGCCTTTCATCAGCAGATACAAAGAAAGCACTGCAAAGAAAATATAAATAGAATCTCCCATGCCCCACATAGCACAGCTTGCACACAATACCGGAAGCATCAGCAGGATCGCATATGTCAGAAAAGCTCTGATCTTCCGTTCTGTCAGGTCATATACGATCATTGCGCCCAAAACTGCCAGCAGCAGATCTGTGATTCCAGTCACAATACTGAGCATATTGCCGTATTTTACAAATGCCGGAAGCTCGATCGCTGTATAATCCACAACACTGATACGGATCATGACGGAAAATACCGCCGCTGCCACGAACAGAAGCAGATCGATCGGTGCCAGCATCCATTTTCCTATTTTTATTTCTTTTATGAGAAAATCCGTTATCTTTTTATCCATGTTCTACTCTCCAACTGCTATTTTCCCATCCTGCATGCCCTTTACACAGGCACGTGCATGATCCAGCATCAGAAGCAGGAACAGGATGGTATACACATACATCGGAATGATGTTATTCTGTGCCAGATAGACTGTATATCCTGCAAAAGAACACAGGATCGTAAGTACCGGTATATAGAGTTTCCTGAAATCAAAAAACACATAAACGATTGCCATCACATCAACCAGAATTGCATAGCGTTCATGCATATGCGGCAGGAAAAATACGACAGTCATAGTCAGAAGCATACCCATACGCAGCAACAGACAGGCATTCATTTCATATTGTTTTCTGGCAAAGCAGTACATCAGGATCATCAGTGCACCAAGTGTCACCCAAATGCCCGCATCCGCATACTCAAACAGGAAACTGTCCGTTCCGATCAACTGATAAATGTTCGGGAATTTATGGGACAGTGCATAAATATCCATCTGTCCGTTTGCCTGGAAAAAATAGACACTGATAAGCTCCCAGAAGCTCTTTCCGGCGAGCAGGGAAGGGATCATCCCAATCACATACATCAGTGGCAGGAATAAAAAGTGTTTCAGTTTTACCTTGCCCTTCATCCAAAGGATCACATAAAGCGGTGCCAGAAACAGGGTCTGCAGCTTAAATGCAAAGGCGATCCCATAAAATGCCATCGACCAGACAGGTTTGTCCTTCAGCATAAAGTAAAGAGACCACAGGACAAAGCTTGTAAAAATGATATCACACTGTGCCCACATTGCTCCGTTTGTCAGAACAGTCGGTACCATCAGAAGTGCACCATAGCCTAAAATGCCGTAGGTCATGTTTTTTGTTCTGTCATATACGATCGCCATGACTGCAAACGCTGCCACAAAATCAAAAAAGATCGATACCAGCTTCATCAGAAGCAGCGTATTTAAAAATGGGCAGATACTGATAAAAGACAGTATTGTCAGATACGGGGTTGTATAATCCACATATTCAAACTCCGCGGAAAGCCCTTTGATCCCGCCGCCTGCTTCGCGCAGTGTGGCTACCCACGGTTCAAAGAACATTTTATAATCTCCCGCTACTACATTGCGCAGCGCATAGCGCATGATGAGCGCAAAGCCTGTCAACACCAGAAACAAAAGTATATCCATGACTGTGAATGTTATTTTTTTTACCGATATCTTGTGGGTCAGGACAGACCTGATCTTATCATCCATGCATCTGTTTCCCTTCTGTTTAGTACTCAATTTCTTTTAAATATCTGGAAAGCGCATCCTGCCACGTCGGAAGAGGCTGGAAGCCATTCTCGGTGAGTTTGCTCTTGTCCAGACGCGAATTAAACGGTCTTGCCGCTTTGGATACACCATATTCTGCCGTCGTGACCGGTGTTACCTTTGTGGAAAGTCCCGCCTGTTTATAAATCTCACAGGTAAAGTCATACCAGGAAATATAACCGCCTTCGTTGGTTGCATGATAGTAACCGTATTTATCGGTTTCTGCCATATCGACAAGCAGTCTGGAAAGGTCATAGGTATAGGTAGGTGTTCCAATCTGGTCGTTTACCACTCTGACCTCATCATGTGTCTTGCCGACAGAAAGCATTGTCTTAATAAAATTCTTACCATTTAAGCCAAATACCCACGCAATTCTGACAATGAAATATTTGGAAACTGTATTGCTGATCGCAAGTTCACCTTCCAGCTTTGTTTTGCCGTAAACATTCAGCGGCTGGTAATCCTTGCAGTCAGGCTGCCATGGCTCTGTACCCTGTCCGTTGAATACATAATCCGTACTGATATAAATCACCTTGCAGTCCAGCTCTTTACAGACATCCGCAATATTCTGGGTGCCCTTCGCATTGATCGCATATACTTTCTCCTTTTTATCTTCATCTTCTGCCAGGTCAACCGCAGTCCATGCAGCACAGTGCACAACTACATCCGGCTTCACAGAAAGAATCGTCTCTCTGACAGCCTTTGCATCTGTAATATCCATCCCAACGTAAGGCATGGTGGTAACACTGCTGCCATCCTCAACGCCGCTGTACTGCGGTGCGATATCGCTTCCGACTCCTTCGTATCCTCTTTTTGCAAGCTCGTTCATGACATCATGTCCAAGCTGTCCTGCTACACCTGTTACAAAAAATTTCATGATTGTTCTCCTTATATCTCAATTCTGTTTAGGCTTGGTCTGCCAGACCTCTGCGTGCATGGCCTGGTCTGCACGGGAACTTAACGCCATGCCCCATTCGCAAAACCGGTGCTTCGCACCTTTCCTTTTGCTCATGAACGGCGTCCCGCCGTATATATACCTCGTCTGCCAGACCTCTGCGTGCATGGCCTGGTCTGCACGGGAACTTAACGCCATGCCCCATTCGCAAAACCGGTGCTTCGCACCTTTCCTTTTGCTCATGAACGGCGTCCCGCCGTATATATACCTCGTCTGCCAGACCTCTGCGTGCATGGCCTGGTCTGCACGGGAACTTAACGCCATGC
>ERZ859776.370-NODE-370-length-24732-cov-2.927909_pt1 | contig 24732 bp, 33 predicted proteins | sample MGYA00509987_ERZ859776 | MGnify/ENA primary metagenome ERZ859776 (study PRJEB30046, sample SAMN00715146) | human gut metagenome | study: EMG produced TPA metagenomics assembly of the A metagenome-wide association study of gut microbiota in type 2... | reverse complement strand
CTAAAAAAATACCATATGCTTTTTTATTATGCAAATTTTAACCGAAACAACTTTAAATAAAGAACTAATTCTAATTTTTCTATATAAATCTACCCACATTTACTGATGAAGAGCCAAAAAAATTATATTATTGAAGGAAAAATTGTCGATGCTTCTGATTATGGGGTTCCACAAACGCGTCTTCGTGCAATCATTAAAATGCACCCAATAAATACCAGTTGGCCATGGCCAAAGCCCATTGAAAAAAAAATTACTGTTAGAGAAGCAATTGGAAATTTACCTTCACTTGAAGCTGGTGAATCATCAAAAATCAAATGGCATTTTGCACGTCAACACGATCCTCGCCATATATTGTGGATGAAACACACACCTACCGGTTGCTCTGCATTTTCAAATAAAATTTATTTTCCAAAAAAGAAAGATGGCACAAGAATAAAGGGATATGAGTCATCATACAGACGAATCAAATGGGATGAGCCTGCGCCAACAATTACAATTCGAAACGATGCAATTAGTTCGCAAAGAAATGTTCACCCTGGTAATCTACTTGAAGATGGAACTTACTCAGATGCAAGAGTTTTAACTCCATATGAATTAATGATACTTGATTCTCTTCCGGCTAATTGGCCAATTCCTGATGACACACCTGAACTTCTTATACGTCAGGTTATCGGAGAATCTATCCCTCCACTAATGATAAAAAGAATTGTAGGTGAATTGCAATGAAAATTAAAGCTGTATCTCTTTTTGCTAGTGCTGGTATCGGAGAATTGCATCTTCCAAATAATATAGAAGTAATTGTTGCCAATGAATTATTGAAGCAAAGAGCGGAATGCTACAAATTTTTTTACCCTAAAACAAATATGATATGTGGTGATATTAATTCAAATCAAATAAAAAATAAAATCATTTCACTTGCTAATGAAAATCAATGTTCGTTACTTATCGCAACACCACCATGCCAAGGACTAAGTACTTTAGGTAAAAATAAAAAACAAAGCCAATATGAATTAGATAAAAGAAATTTCCTGATTTTTAATGTTTTTGATATTATCGATAGTTGTAATTTTGATTACATTTTAATTGAAAACGTCCCAAAATTTTTAGATATGTATTTTCCATATGAATCATCATTTAAACACTTAGACAAAATACTTCTTTCAAAATATGGAAGTAAATATATCATTGAAGCAAGAATTCTGAATGCAAAAGATTATGGTGTACCTCAATCTAGACCACGAGCTATTATAAAAATGTATAAAAAAGGATTGAAATGGGGATGGCCAAATACTGAAGATGAAATCTCACTAAAAAAGGCTATTGGCTATCTTCCATCATTGAATCCTGGCGAAGATTCAGGAATACCATGGCATTATGCTAAAAAACAAAATAATCGAATAATTACAGCTATGCGCCATACAGAACCTGGGAAAAGTGCACTTACAAATGAAATTTATTATCCAAAAAAAGCTGATGGTAGCCGAATTAAAGGATTTCATAACACATACAAACGTATGGTATGGGATCAACCGTGCCCTGCTAGAACTACTTATAGTGGCAGTATAAGCTCACATAATAATGTCCATCCTGGATATTTACAACCTGATGGAACTTACTCTGACCCCAGAGTCCTCACATTACTTGAAACTTTTATTGTTTCTTCTATTCCAGAAAATATAGTGTTTCCTCCTAATTCAACTGAAACATTTATTCGAACAGTCATTGGAGAAGCTATTCCCCCTCGTTTAATGGAAAAAATTATCGCAATGATAGGAGATGATAACAATGCCTATAATGGTTGAACGAGAAAAATGGATTCTTTATAAACATACTAGCAACTTTGAATTAATTAAAGCTGTTGCTTTAGATGTTAAAAACAGTTGTGCCTCTAACGTAAGTGAAATAGAACGTTATCGTATGCAAAAACGTCTAGAGGCATTAGATTTATATAAAAAAAGAAACCCAAAAGGACATTCTCTTGATTCTATAAACCACAGAATTAATACACTTGAATTCTACATGTTTGGATATGAAGATGATAAAAGAAGATTTATTTTTAGTCCTCTAGGTAATTTGTTTTTGAACCATATTAATGATGAAGAAAAATTAAAAAAAATATTTTCAACAATGTTATTTGGAATTCAATTTCAACACTGGGCTAACGGCACTCCTGTATCATTTCAATTATATCCATTTAGACTACTTTTTCAGTTAATGTCCGATGATAGATTGGAACGAAAATTATATAGTACAGAATATGCATATATAGTGGCTTTTGTACATAGTGTAACATCTGAAACCTATGAAAGCATTGTACAAAAAATATTAGAATTTCGGAAATTAAAAAATGATAGAAAAATGGATCTTTTAAAAAAAGATGAACACACTTATGTAAATTGTATATATGAATGGCAATATTATACTCAAAAACTACTTTCAACAGTAGGGATTCTTGAAGTAACAGAAGGAAATTCTTTAGGAAAGCTATATCATCCTCGTAAAGAAAATAGTAAAAGTCAACCAACAAGTAGAACTGTAAAAAGTGGATATGCAACACTTAAAAGTGATATTAGGACATATATTGAGAAATTACTAAATCAGTATCCTTGTACTGCTGTTCCTCTTCGCTTAGATGATGCCTATAGAATGCAATTAGATGTAGTTAAAGAGATTTATTCATTTTATCCTAATTGTTTGCTAGAAGAAATTGGCGAAAAAACAGATGAATTACAAGAAAAACTTCTTAAATTACCTAAACTGATTGAAGAGTATTCAAACAATCCTGATAATGAAACTGCTTATTTATTCGAAGACGTTCTTACTGATGGGATGAATATGTTTATCAATGTCAATGCAAGAAAAATCGGTGGTGCAGGTCACACCGATATAGAATGTCTCTACATAACAAAGCATAAAAAATTTGCTGTTGAAGCAAAATCGACAGCAAATAAACTATCTGGTATAAACGCTGGTAGATTAAGAGAACATAGACAACAAATTGGTGGTGAGTACACAATTGTAGTAACACCTAGATATGTCCCTGCAGCAAAAAGAGATATAAAAGACAACCCTATTGTAATTATCTTAGCTAGTACATTTAGCGAGTATCTTTATAATCATATTTATCATGATATAAGAGAAATAGATTATAAAGATTTTGATGAAATCGTTATCAATAATTTAGGATCTGATATTAGCAAATTAATATCAAATATGACAATGGAAAAATTTGCAGCCAAAAGCTGATAAGGAGATAACAATGGAAAAATTTAAAGAGTGGTTAATTCAAGAAAAAGGATTTTCAAAAAAAGGATCTAATGATGTTATTTCAAGATTAAAACGAGTTTGTAGTATATTAAGTATTTCTGAAATTTCAAAAAAAAGCATAAACTCACTTGAAAATAATTCTGAATTTAAAACATTATCTATGTCCGTAAAATCTCAATTAAGAAGAGCTATAAAACTATATGACGAATATTCTTCTTAAATAAAAAAATACATTTATATTAATCATCTCGCAATAATATAATTTTTATAACTGTATCTTATTCAATAATTTTTGATAAAAGATATAAATATAATGAATGGAGTTGACAACCGTGTATATTGCAAACATTAAAAGTATTCTTTACTGTAATGAACAAGAAGAAAAAAAACATAACCAAGAAATACTAAATATTTTAAGTAACCTAAAAAAATATCCAAATTATGATTGTGCAGCAATCATAAAGTATTTTGATGACGAAAATAAAGATAAAAAACCAATCATTAAATCATGCAATTTACATAATTGTGAGGAGATGATTGAATATGTTGATTCAAAAAATGGTGTTGATATTGCAATAATAGAAGACTATTTAACTTTTATTGTTTATGGTCGAAGTTATTCTAAAAATGGGAAATTACATTTAACTCAAGTTGGGATACAGATTAGGCCATATGATAAAGATCGTAATTTCATAAAAAATATACTTCCTACAGAGGTTATAGATAATGGTAGATAATATAGAAACAGTTATATATACTCTAAATTACGTTATTCCAGGGTATATAATTCTAAAAATAATTTCTACTATTACACCTACTACAAAGCAATCAGAAGCGGAAATTATTGTTCAATCAATAGGCTTTAGTATATTGAATAATGCAATATGGTCTTTTGCTTTTTCCTTAATAAAGAATAATTTCTATAAAACAAATATTGTTTTATTCAATTTCTTTACTTCTTTAATATTTATACTATCTGGGGTAGTAACAGGAACAGTTATTGCACTTCTGAAAAAATATAATGTATTGGGAAAAATGTTGAATATTTTGAAAATAGAAACAACCAATCCAATTCCAACAGCATGGGATTATGTTTTTTCGAAGTATGAAAGCTATTGGATAGAAATAGAAGTATCAAGTGGAAAACAAATTAGAGGCCTTTTTAGTAACATGTCTTATGCTTCTAGCGAATATGATAACAGAGATATTTATTTAGAGGAACTTTATGAAAAAAAGTCGGAAAATTCTGTATGGGAAAAAGTAGAACGAACTAAAGGTGTATGGATTAGTAGTTCTGATATCAAACACATCAAATTTTATGAATTAGAGGGAGATGAGCAGAATGACGAGTAACAATTCAAATAAAGGTAAAAAATCTGAAAAATTTGGATATCAGCCAGTGAAACCGGAGAATAGAGGTTACCAGCCCAAATCTCCAAAACCATCCACTGTTCCAAAACCGCCAAAAGGAACACATGGAAAAGATGCATAAATCTAGAAAGGAGTGATTTAAATGAAAAAAGCTCTTTGTGTGGGAATCGATTGCTATGAACATATAAATGATTTACATGGTTGTGTAAATGATGCTAATGAAGTTAAATCAGCGTTAGAACGAAATGGTGATGGTTCACTTAATTTTGAGGTTAAACTTTTATCAGCAACCAGTGAGACTACATATATAACGCGAAGAGAATTAAAAGATTCGATACAAAGTTTATTTAACACAGAATCAGAAATTGCATTATTATATTTTGCAGGTCATGGATCATTTGATGCATTAGGAGGATACTTGTGTACAAGTGAAGTAGAGAACCCAGATGATGGTGTATCTTTAAATGATATTATGGGATTTGTTGCTCAATCAAAAGCAAGAAATAACATTGTAATTTTGGATAGTTGTCATTGCGGTTCTATCTCTAATTATCCAGAGATGCAAAATTTCTCTGTTCTACATGATGGAACAACAATTCTTTGTGCATGTGGACCTTCTGAATATGCTGCCGAAAAAAATGGTCATGGAATTTTTACCTCTTTAATGGTTGAAGCACTTTATGGAGGAGCAATGAACCTGTTAGGAGAAGTAACGCCAGGTAGTATTTATTCATATATTGATAGCTCTTTGGGGGCATGGGATGAACAAAGACCATTGTTTAAAGCAAATATCAGTAGTTTTGTTTCTTTAAGAAAGAATGCACCGCCAATTTCAATTACTGACTTACGAAAAATAACACAAATATTTAAGTCTAAATATGAAGAGTATCCCTTAGATCCAACTTATGAACCAGATAAACATGAAGCTGATAATAAAGAAGAAAATAAAGAACATGAAGTTATTTTTTCCATATTACAAAAATACGTTAAATTAAACTTAGTTGTTCCAGTTGGAGAAGAGCATATGTATTATGCTGCAATAAATAACAAATCATGCAAATTAACCGCACAAGGACAACATTACTGGCAATTAGTTGATAAAAAAATGATATAAATAACGAGAGGAGAATGCAAAATGATTAATGTTTTTATACCCCATAGATGGAATAATGATGATTATGAAACAATAAGTAGTTTATTGGATAGAACAAAATATAAAGTTAGAGATTATTCTGTTCCATCAACATCACCTTTTGATGAAATTGATAGAAGATATAATGTTGACCCTAAAATACAAAAACAAATTCAATATGCAAGTGTCGTTATTTGCTCTAATCGTCCAGCAAATAACAATGGAATGAGCATTGAAGAAATCAAATATGCTCTAAGTATTAATAAACCGGTAGTTGCGGTATCTATTACATATAGTACTAGCGTATATATTTCACAATTAGGTATCGACGTGATACCTTGTAGAAAAGATTCTTTAGAAAATTGGATTTATAAACACATTTAAAATTGAAATGGATGAGTAATTTGAAGAGATTTAATGAAGGAGATGTTGTTTACTTTATTTCCTCTTCTGTCTTTATCAAGAAAGCTACTGTTATTCGTAATGCTGGTGGATTCTGTACAATACGATTTTCAGATGGTAATTGTGGTGCTTCTGGAACACGTGTTCGTGAAAGCAAATTGTATCGTTCAGAAGAAGATGCAAAGAAAGTTGTTGAGCAACATCAAAATGCAAACAAGTGGAGATGATGATTTCTCCACTTTTACATTGGATGGGTATGTCAAGTAAACTGTGTAAGTTTTTTTGAAAATTGTAATTTAGTTGGTGCAACGCCTACCAAACTTAAAAAAGCAGCCCGCTCTGTAGAAGTTATCTAGAGAGTGGACTTTTTTGGTTATTCCATCCGAAAAAGACCGGGCTTATTCTTGAATAAGTCCGGTCGGCCATGGAAAAGGGTCCGCCTGTTTACGGTACAGGGCCGGCGTAAAGGGCCAAGAGCAAAGCAGTTAGCTTATCGGTGGCGAGCTTATGCCGCGAAAGCCGCTTGATAGATGGGTGTTCTCCCTGCTACACTTGTGTGCTCCGGTGTTGCCAAAGGGCATTATTTTCGCCAGCGGAGCGCTTTTTGTGGGTGCAGGGAGAGGGCCCCGGCTGTCAAGCGGACGTGGAATAACGAAGCTATCCGATAAGCAAACGATACAGATCGACGGACCGAAAAATAAATACGATTAGTGAATTGTATATGGACCTATACGCCGGATATTGTCGAGCGGACTTGTTCTGTGGATAGATGGACCTATTACGCGGAACGTTGGACTCCATCTTAAGGAATAATCACTTTTTTGCATATATAATCGAGAACGCAGTCAAGATTCCGAAGAAGCATAAGGAACGACCATTCGTGAGTGGTAGCGGACTGAGTGGTCTTGACGGAGTGAAGCGCAACTCTGCCTTCGCAAGAAGGAAAAAACACTTTTTTCCTTCCTGCCTCCTGGCGAAGAGCGGGGTCTGGGGCAGGCCCCAGTATTAATTCATTTATCAAATAACACAAAAGCGAGTCAGTACTTTTTGTACGGCTCGTTTGTTCTATTTCGTATTATTTATTTCAGCGTGTCAGAAATTTATTGATACGAGCTTCAAACTTATCGTTTACAAGAAGCTGATTCAATACCAGTGACCAGTTACGGATATGTCCTTTTTCCCACTTCTTCTGCAATTCTGTTACGCGAAGGTACAGTACTTTATAGACTGCATTCTCATTAGGGAATGAGCCTTTCTTAACTACCTTACGGAAGCTTGCATTTATGGACTCTATGGCATTTGTTGTGTACATTACGGAACGTACATCACTGCCATAATCAAATAACTGCTCTACATGTTGGAAATTGCGTTTCCATACGTCTACTGCACCTGGATACTGGCTCCAATTCTTCTGGAGATTTTCAAAAGCTGTTCTTGCGGCGTTTAACGACACAGCACCATAGACCTTCTTCAGATCCGTTGTAAATGCCTTGTAATCCTTCGTTGGTACATACTTGATGGAATTTCTGATCAGATGCACGATACAGCGCTGTACAATCACACCAGGGAAGATTGCCTTAGCGCCATCCTCTAATCCAGATACACCATCCATGGAAATGAAGAATACATCTTCAACACCACGTTGCTTGATTTCGTCAAATATCTGCATCCAGTAATTCTTACTTTCAGCTTCTCCAAGCCAGATTCCAAGTACTTCTTTTTTTCCTTCAAGATCATATCCAAGGATTGTATATACAGCTCTTTCTTCCGCATTATAATCGCTTCTGACAGACACGTACATGCAATCCACAAACAAGAACGGATAGCACTTCTTCAAAGGCCTGCTACGCCATGCGTCCACTTCAGGAAGAACAGCATCTGTTATCTGGGATATCATTTCATGCGATACGCTGAAACCATAAATATCTTCAATCGTAGCAGAGATGTCTCTTTGACTCATACCACGTGCATACATGGTAAGAACCTTACCTTCGATCTCTGATACATCCTTTGTGCGTTTAGGAACGATCTGTGGAGAGAATGTTCCATCTCTGTCACGAGGGGAGTTGATTTTAACTTCACCCATGCTTGTTTTCAGCTTCTTTGGAGTTGAACCGTTGCGACGATTGTCTGTCTGCTTAGGCTCTTTAGAGTTATTTTCATAACCAAGATGGTAGTTCAATTCACCCTTGAGCATACTTTCAAATAAAGGCCCAAAGATGTCCTTCAGAGCAGACTGCATATCCTCAACGGATTCAGGTTGATATTCTTTTATAATCTGCAATGCGATATTTTCAGCAGCGGGGTTGCGCTTAATTTTAGCCATATCCATATTTCCTTTTTACAAAACCTCTCAATTCTATCATGGATTTAAAAAATCTGTGTCCATTAAGTGAGCCGCGCGCTCTCACCTAACTTACACAGATTAGTTTACACTCTCAGAGTAGATGAAAAGAAGTAGTCATAAATGATAAATGACTACTTCTTTTTTATATTTCTTGATATTTTAATTCAGCTTGTCTAATAACTTGTTCAACTGCTCCTTCTCTTTTTACAGGAGGATAGTTATATTTAATTAATAATCTTCGTATATTAACTCTAATTCTAGCTCTAGCATCTTCTCTCTTAAATGCATCTAATGTTAAATTTTCATTTATAATTTCTACCAATTCCTTAGCTATTTGAACTAAAGTTTCATCTTGCATTAATTCTTTTATTTCACTATCTGCACCTAAAGCATCGAAGAATGCTTTTTCTTCAGATGATAAATTATATTCATTACCTTTTTCTAATTCTTCTTCTATTTCTTTCTTTAAGTTGATCATTTCTTCAATTATCTTCTCTATATCAGCTAAATCAGTTCTCTCGTTATAAGCATCAACAATTTTATTAAATTTAGTAGAGAATTTTTCTTGTAATGTTAAGTTTATTTTCCCAATCTCACTGATAGTCGATTTTTATATTTAGGATTACGATTTCGGTGTACTTTTTGCAACTTGTTTTGTTGGTTTTTTAGGGATTGTTCAGATCCTTTGATGATTTCTTTCTTTTCGTCCGAAACAAACCTTACGAATACATCATATAAAGCAATCCACCCTTCATAGGAAATTTCAGAAATAGATGAATTTATCAAAATTTTTATTTGTTTACAAATGCGTTTCTGCTGCTCGTAAGTAAATAGTTTCTTGGTTTTTTCCTTAAAAGTGTTGCCTGGAGCTGCAAAAACATATGATAGAAAATTTTTATAATCTTTGCTGTCTGCTACCTTTGGATTATCTCGCTTGTGAAAATGAACAAAACATATTCTCGCATTGGGTGCAGGACGAAAGTCCGTTGGCTTAAATTCATGGATTAATTCTGAAAAATACCAAGGTTTATATAAAAGAGAACGCATGCTTTCACTATAATAAGGTTGACCTGCATACTTTAAAAACGCTTCATATTGCATTATAAAATATATGTCCGTTGGAGAATTTTCAAATTCAAGTACTTTTTTCATTATATCAGCTGTAAGATTGAAGGGGATGTTTGCACAAATTTTATATTCTCCGCTATTTGGCAACTTATATTTAAGAAAATCTTGTTCGATAATTTGTATCTTTGAATCTTCTGAAAAAGTTTCCTTCAACGAAGCAGATAATTTATTATCATATTCAATCGCTATAATTCGTTTGCATTTTTTAGATAATTCCTCTGTTATAATTCCTTTACCGGGACCTATTTCGATAACTGTATCATCATCATTAAGATTAGTCTTATCAAGCAACTCCGAAACAAGTTTTTTGCTATGCAAAAAGTTTTGTGAATGTTCTATTCTCATAGAGTGTACCTCCTATTATTGAACTTTTATTATATCACAATCTCTTAGAAAAGTCAATAGATTTCAACAAATATTCTCCCTTGTTCTTCTTTTACACGCTCTTACCTGCTACATATCCACTTACAAATGCAAACGCAAGATTGTATCCGCCACATTGACCATCAACATCTAATATTTCTCCAACAAAATGCACCCCAGGCAATACAAGAGACTCCATATTAGTGGGATTTATTTCACTTACAGGCACACCTCCAGTACACACTTGTGCTTTCTCGTAATTCTCGGTGTCAATAATAGGTATACGAAAATGTTCTATTACATCGCAAAGAGATTGCCTTTGAGAATCGTTCATATTTGCCCAAAACATGTTGCGATTTACTTTTGCTTTCTCAAACAAAACAAACATCAACTTATAGTTAAATATGCTTTCGAGAGCCGTCTCAAGAGTCATATCTTCAAAATTTGAACAACGCGTATCAAACCACTCGTAGAATCCCTTCTCTAAATTGGGCATAAAGTTAATTTCAAGTTCTGTGCTATCACCTTGATGAATATGCTTGGCAGTCAGTCCGCTTATGTTGAAAACGCAAATACCACTTACACCTTTTGATGTGAGTTGAATTTCGCCTGTATCACTTTTGAGAGCTTTTCCGTTCACTATAAGAGTAACCCTGGCATCAGAACGTATCTTGTCCCAATCTTTCAAGAACTTTCCATTTGAAATGAGACCCGTAAGTGCTGGGAGTGGTTGGTTGACACTATGTCCCAAATTGGTAGCTAACGAATACCCAATACCATTACTACCTGTTTTCTCATAAGCTTTAGACCCCGTAGCTATTATAATTTTATCACAAAACACATTTTTTCCTTCAGAAGAACAAATAGAAAATCCAGTATTTTCTATTTTTATTTGTTCTACTTTAAATCCAGTATAAAACTTTATACTACTATTTGAAATTTTCCTTTCAAAAAGTTCTCTCACACTGCTTGCCTGATTCGAGTACGGATAGTAATGTTCATTCTTAATTCTTGGATAAATACCAATGTCGGTAAGCCACTTAAATGTTTCGGAAACATTTTCAATACTTAATATTCTCTCCAACGAGCCAAAGCAATCAGTATTGTATCTATCTACTGTTATATTACTATTCCAGTAATTACATCTTCCGTTGCCTGTAAGCAATAGCTTTTTGCCACATCTGTCGTTGCCATCGATTAAAATCACTTTATGCCTTTTGCTTGCCTCTATTGCGGCAACCATCCCTGATGCACCTGCACCAATTACGGCTATCGTACCCATTTTTCTACTCCTTGCAATTCCATAAATTTTCAATTATAGTTTTCTTAAAATTTTTTATATAATTAGATCCAAAAAACTCGCATTATTGAGTTTTTATCAACTTTACAACTACAATATTAATATGATTATTATACCATACCTTTTTATAGTTGACAATGTTAATTGCAACTTTTCTACAAGTTCATCAAATATATTGCGGAAAAATGAAAAATCTAGTTGTCTAAACTTGATGAATGTGAGAACTAGAAAATCTTCGACATCAATTTAATAAAAGTCCACATAAATATTGCACATTCAGAGAATATTCATGTGGACTCTATTTTATTTGGATTCAAACAATAATTTCCTCGTGAGTATAAATAAACTATTATCTACCGATGGAATATCCCTCGACAAAGGACCTTTCACATATTCCATTTCAGGATTAAATGCTGGATTTACAGATTGATAAATCATATTTCGGGCATTGAACTCTGCTTCTGCATAAGTGATTTTGCCGGATTTGGATTGGCAAATACAATACCACCCATTCTTGATCTGTAGTAATCAAGAGTATACGTGTTGGTTTGCCAGTCCTTTTTTGCATCTTCAAACGTATTAGTAATACCATCATAGTTACCATCTTGGATTGTAATATTGTTACCATCTACTTTTAAAACAATGCCAACATGATTTTTACCAATACCTGAAAATACAGCTCCTGCTTTTGGCGTGGAAGATCTTTCAAATTTATCTGGATGTGCTTTTATAAGTTGATCTACACAATCCCATCCATTTCCAGTAAAGCTTGGATCATAGCCATAGAGTTCATAGAATCTTCCCCAGGCAAACCAAGTGCATTGGCCATATAAGCCTGCTTTAGCATATGGATTTTTCGTAATCCATGCTTCCACGTTATTAAAGTTAGGATTGGTTCCACCTCTAAAGGTAATACCAACATACCGCATAGCATGATCTACATAAGATGGATCTCCATATCCAGATACATTTAATTGTTGTTTCTTCATATCTGAAAATTGTTGTGCATTGTATTTGGAATACCCTCCAAAATTAGAAAGTGCCCAATCAATATATCCAGATCCATAGTTGTATCCTTGCAAAGCTAGATAGATGTGTTCTGTATCTGATGGATCTTTTACATTTGCCTTTTTAATACAATCCGAAAAAATATGTGTACCAACATCTATGGAATACTCCGGTTCTGTAATACCATTAGGAATACTAGGATATTTTATATTGTATCCTGATTCACTAGCTTGCATAGGATCATTTCCTTTACCTCCAGATTCCTGCATCATAATCGCTTGAAGTAAAGATACATAATCTTCTATATCATATTCTTTTGCATATTTACGAATGGTATCTTCATATGCAATAACTTCTTCACTTAAAGAAACAATTTCACTATTAGATCCACCATCTTGTGCTAAAACGCTAAATGTGCCAATAAACAGAGTAATCACAATCAATAAAATCAATCCTGTTCCAAAAGAAAAGAGTGTATTCAATGTAGATACACTCTTCTTAACAATATGAAATGATTTCTTTATAGCGTGTGTTGTATTTTGGACAATAGGCTTGGAAACAAATTGTTCTGTAGATTGTTTTAACTTTGAATTATTCATCTTATTCACAACATGCTTCTTTGCCTTGGATACATAAGAAATTCTTTGTGGTTGAATATCATGATTTGATTCAATAATCGGATTCTTATTAGCTGATTTGATCTTATATTCATGATGCTTTTGCTTAACAAACTTAGTAGCACGATGCTTAGATTCAATTACAGTTTGTTTTGCTGCAATACTCACTTTATTTGTAGCTAGTACTTGTGGACTGGATTTAACTGAAGGATCTTCTTTTCGTTCAACATTTTTATTATGAATTGTTTGTTGCTTAATAAAATGCTGAATACTTTCCTTTGTATCTTTTGTTTTAATAGTTTGCATTTTTTGTTTAGTTTTTATATCTCTCAAATTCATCAACTCCTTTGTATGTAAAAAAGCAGAAATTGAATTCTGCTTAGTTCAAAAGGAGTTTTCTGTCTCTTGGTTTAGTTGTATTTAAATCATACAATAATCCTTTTGGCATCTTGTTTACAAAAGGTACAATCGAACCACCATACTTGATTAATCCTGATCCTGTTGGTGCATTTGTAATGTATCCCATCTGTTCTTCTGAAATATTTAAAAGTCTGGCTAAATCTTCTCTATCGTTGGCGGATTGGTTTAACATCACAATGAATTCAGAGTTTGATAGCATACTTGTACCTTGTTGAGAAGAAAGAAGGTATTTTACATTTTGTGTAATACCGGTAGGATAGGCATCTCTTTTACGGAATTGTCTCCAAGCTGATGCAAAGAAGGTTGCACTTTCTTCATTTTCAAAGATAACGTGAATCTCATCAATAAAGACATGTGTACGTTTTCCTTTTCTCCAATTTTCATTGACACGATTGATAATAGCATCTGTAATTACAAGTAATCCCATCGTCTTTAATTGTTTTCCTAAATTAAAGATGTTGAAAGATAGGATTCTAGATTTGATATCTACATTGGTTTCATGGGCAAAAATGTTCAAGGATCCATTTGTAAATAATTCGAGTTTGATAGCTAATGATTTAGCTTCTGGTTCACTTTGTTCAAGTAACTTGTTGTAAAGATGTTTTAATGTTGGAACATAATTGTTTTTCATGGTATCTTGATAAACCAAAGATACACAACGATCGATAATAGAACGATCAATTGGAGATATACCACCATGATTTGTATCTAACTGTTCAAATAAGGACATGATAAATTGTGATTTATCTGCAATGGCATTGCCACTATCACCATAGCCTTCGGACATATCCATGGCATTGATATAGTCTTTACTATTTGTTCCAATACGAATAATTTGTCCACCTAGTGCTTTAATGATTGGATCGTATTCTCCTTCAGGATCCGCAATAATGATGTCATCATTGGTAGATAGAATTAAGAATTCTATTTCTTCTTTTGTTAGGAAAGATTTACCAGAACCAGGAATACCTAACAAGAAAGAATTTGGATTTTGTAATAAAGCTTTGTTACAAAGAATCGGATTATTGGTAATCGCATTCTGTCCAAACCAAGTACCACCTTTTTGCATGATTTCATGAGCACGAAAAGGAATAAATACAGCTGCACTTTCCGTTAATAAAGTACGAGTGATATTCAATTTATTAACACCAATTGGCAAAACAGTTTGTAGTCCATCTAATTGTCGTTTTGAAAAATATAGTGTTTCAAGCTCACAAACATATTTACGAGCAACAGCTTTTAATGTTTCTGTATCTTTATCCAGTTCTTCTAAAGAATCTGCAAGATGAACAACCGTAATATTACAAAGCATCATTCTTTGATCTCGTACAATTAAATCATCTAAGAATTCTTTACATTCCTTACGTTGTAGCTCCATGTCATAAGGGATAATAGCTGAGAAGTTATTGTTACGATTTTGCTTCATTTGCCAATCGGTAATATTCTTTTCTACACCTAAAAACTTATTTTCTACTTCTCTAACTGCTTCATCAGTAGGAATTGTAATAATGTCCATGGAATACATGAGATTCTTGTTTAAATCACAAAGTTCGGATACAAATTCATCCTTTAAAAAGCCAGGATAATTGCTTAAATAAAGAACTCTTCCATATTTACCATCAAATTCAAAATATTTGTTGTGGTATTTACTCATTCTGGGCGTGATCAAATCCTTAAAAGAATGACCTTTCTTAGCTAAATCATTCATGTCGAGAGAAAACTCTTCCGTTTCACTACGATAAAAATCATGAAGCATTTTTAATCGTTCTTCCGCATTTAATTCAATGCAAGATGATCCAAGTCTTGCAAATAGGGTAGAGAATTCAGTGGTGATTCTAGAAAAGGTGAATCTTGCTTCCTCGATGGTATTTTTGAAGACAGTCACTGTAATGTATTTTTCCTGGATAATATCATCACTTTCGGATAACTTATCTAAAAGCATATTATTGTATTCTTCACGATATCGATCTAAGTTATCTTGTTTTAATGGAATCAAGATATCTTCTTTGAATTTCTTGATATCCACTTTTCGATTATTGATAGTTATCTTTGTCATAACAGAAGAATCAAAAGAATTCAGTAAATCACTATAGCTTAAAAAGAGATTGTTTTTATCTTCTCCAGAAGCAATCTTATAGTTGATATCTAAGAATCTGTAACTCTTTGTATATTTATTACCGGATTTAAAAATACCATCCTTATAGATTGTATCTACCGGGATGGTATCCTGAACGGTTCTAGGCACTCTTGTTTTTTCTTTGTTGAGCTTTTTCAATCTTTCGTAGCTTTTTATCATGTACAATCGACTCCTTTCTTGATTGATTTATAAATGGTTCAAGTATTTCATAATAAAGATTAAATGGCACATTAATAAAATTCCTTGTAGACAAAGCAAAAGAAGATATTGCCATCTTCACAATATCTTCTGTATACATTCCTTGGAAACGAATAAAGCCAAATGCTGCAAATGGTGCAGCTCCAAGCATACATAGCCAACTAGTCACTTCTGTACCAAATCTTTCTTTGAATAAAAAATACAAACCACACGCAATAGCGCAGGCAATGATAGAAAAGATACTTTGTCGAAGTGACAATCCAAAGAAGATACTTTCCGTATAATCACGTATTTCCTTGTTAATCTTGATTTCAAAATTAGATTTCATCATCTAAATCCTCATGAATGACATCTAGTGGAATAGAAGATGCAAATAAGATATTATCGACCGGAATAACCATCTTTCCACCATCACGACGAACAATGATTTTATCCTTTTCATGTTCCACTTTGTACATCAATTTTTCTGTTAATGGTAAAGTTGAAGATTCAACAATATCTAATGAATCTCCTGTTTTTAATACAACTTTATTTAATATATAATCTTTCATGTTACATTCCTTTCCTGCCAAAAAGGCATAATAAAAGCAGGAACAATATGCTCCTGCAGTAGTAATTAAAATAGTAATGATAAGTAATCCTGCCTTGAGTCAAGTATTCTAATAATTTCAATATTCTCTTCATTGACATTATAGAATACAAGTTGCTTAGATACGATTAAATAGCGAAATGGTGTATCTATGTCGAAACGATCTAACATTTTAGGACCTAGATAAGGATTATCTTTTAATAATGAAATTGTATCTACAATATTGTTTTTAAGTTTTTTTGCGGCTTGATCGTTATGAAACTGATTAATAATATAATTTTCGGTATTAAGAAGATCATCAATTGCTGCTTTTTTATAAATAATCTTCATTTTACAAACCTAACATCTTTTTGGCTTCTTCTTCTGAATAAGATTCAGTACAATTCATACCAATTTCTAATTCTTTCATTAATTTAGATAAAGCTTTTGCTTTCATCTTTTCAGCATTATCTTCGGTCACAGAAAATGGAAAACCACCTGTATTTAATGCTTGTTGAAAAAATACATTTACGGCATCTGTTAAAGTTAACCCATTTTTCGCAAAAACTTCCTCTAATTCACTTTTTATTTCTGAATTCATGCGGATTCTGAATACATCATCTTTTTGGGCATTGATTACGTTACGCATAATTAACACTTCCTTTCGTATATATTATAATCAGTTTTTTACAAAATATCAACAAATGTGGTAACTGAGTAGCTACATATTATAGTCCCATCATTTCTTTAACAATTCTGTCTGACATCTTGATTGTTCCTACTAGAACTAACATGTTGAATATCAATTCTCCAATATAGCTCCATACCATAGATACACTAGATGCTGTTGAATCTACTACCGGTGGACTTGATGCAAAGGCAGAGAAGATAATACAGGAAAGGACGATAATAGCTCCTTCTAAACATACTCCTGCATAGCTTTTAATAAATGTAAAAGCGATATTTTGTGTGCTTTCTCCTGCAGCTGCTGCAAGCGGAATTGGAGATATAGCTGTATACATGTACAGTTTAAAGAATCTTCCATATACTGTTAAAATCATCACAAAAGATAATGTTGTGATAAATATAGATCCTAGTAAGGTCACAGCCCATAATGGAATAGATTCTAGAAAACCCGTATTACTTACTGCATCTACAATTTCCTGTGGTACGACTGTTTCATTAGATACGCCAAGTCCTACAGTTTCAGTAATAGATTGAATGATTCCTTGTACAATTTCAAAGATTTTCGTCATTAGTTCCATTCCATAAAGTACTAAATTTCTTGCAATGATAAATCTTAGAAATAGTTTGAAGGCTTGCTCTGGACGTTTGACATCCTGCCAGCTTGTACAGGTTCGTATTAATCCCCATACAAAGAAAAGTACAAGAAGGGCAAGACCAATAGCTTGTAAACCTTCATGTACTTTTACAATGATTTTCCATATATCACCACCTTTAAATGAATCTGGAGATTCAGTCAGTAACAACCATATTTCAGCAAGTTTAGAATTCCAGGTATTGATTGCACTTGTTAGGTTATCGATGATTCCATCCATATATTAACCTACAATAATATTCAAAATCTCTTTAGCAAAGGTAATTACAATACCACCAGCTACTGTCATAAATCCATTGGCTCTCTGGCTTGGATCATGGCTTTTTAAAGATAAACCAACCTGTACGATTCCAAAGCCTAATAGAATCATGCCAATAGCACGTATAAGTCCAAACATAAAATCACTGAAATTATTGACTACAGTGACTGGATCATTAGCTGCATAGACAGGTGTTATAAAGCTTGTGATGAGTATCAATGCTGTATAAGCATAGAACACTACTTTTCTAATTGTTTTTGTTTTCTTCATTTTCTTTGATCTCCTTTACATATTTTTCTACTTCTTCTTGATCTAACAATTCATATTCGTTATCAGTCAAAAGAATATTTTGCCAATCATCAATGAAATGATACGTTTGCCCATGAATATAAGGCTCTCGTCCTCCATCCAATGTCTGCTTAATATTTGGATGTTTTAATAAATCATATTTTTTATCTTTAACAGGGCGTTCTCCCTTAATAAAAAGAAGTCCATAGTTGTTATCCAACAATCGAACTTCATCTGCGGTTAAAAGCTCTCTTCCTGTCTGTTGATAATTTGTAGAATAATTACCACTTCTTCCTTCAGATTTGCCATACGTATTTGTATCCAATGTTTCTTTTCCCAGCAATTCACTGATGTATTTATGTGTACTTTGTTCATTACCACCTAGGTAATACGTTTCATCACAGTTACCTAAAATGGATTCCCAGCTATCCTTGTATAAAGCTTTGATCTGAGCCAGGTTCTGTAAAATAATGGATACAAAGATCTGTCTTGAACGCATCGTTGAAAGAAGTTTATCAAATTCATCTGGTAAAGCAACATTGGCAAATTCATCCATCAAGAAATGGACGGGTACAGGAAGTTCTCCACCATGTACATAATCCGCCTGGTAATACAACATTTGAAATAACTGGGTGTACAACATTCCCACTACAAAATTGAATGTGGAATCGTTGTCTGGAATAATCGCAAATAAAGCCGTTTTTCTTTCTCCAATCTGTTCTAATTCCATCTCGTCATATTTGGTTAATGATGCAAGTTCTTCCAAATTAAAAGCAGCAAGTCTTACACCAACCGAAATCAAAATCGATTTAGCGGTTTTACCTGCTGCCTGTTTATATATTTTGTACTGTTTTAAAGCTAATGAATTTGAATCTATCATTTCCAGTCTTTTAAACAATTCATCCAAAGGACTTTCATAATCTTCTTCATCCTCTTTGACTTCTGCATAATTGAGCATCTCCATAACCATAGTAAAGTTCTGCTCATCTTCTGGAGCATAATGGTATAGATACAACATCAGCGCTTCCAATAGTGCTGTTTCACTCTTTTCCCAAAATGGATCATTTGTAGATGAACCTTTGGGTGTCGTATTACTAATCAGATTCGTGATTAATTTAAGAACATCTTTATCACTTTGAATATAGTGAAATGGATTATAGCCAAGTGATTTTGACATATCGATTAAATCAATGACCTTTACTTCGTATCCATTTTCTTCCAATAGATATCCAACACTACGAATAATTTCACCTTTTGGATCCAGTACGACAAAGCTTGTATTACACTGCATGATATTTGGCTTGGCATAAAATCTTGTTTTGCCAGCACCAGAACCACCAATAACCAGTGTATTTAAGTTTCTACGATGTTTCTTGCCATTTAAGCCCATTCTTACATTTTGAGAAAAGACTTTATTCAACAAGTAATTCTTATCGGCATATTTCTTACATACCCGAAAAGGATTAGCCCATCTAGCGGATCCATATTCTTCATTCCTTCGATAGTTTTTGGATGATGATAAATAGATACCAACTGTAATTCCATATGTTAGTAAACATAGTCCTATTGATTTTAAAGTGTTATTTGTCCATTGGATTTGAAATGGATGGGATATGGCTTCATTTAAATTGGGTAGGGCATATAGTAAACCTTTATCCATGTATGGAGCAATTAATAACCCAAACCAAATTACAGGAACGATTAACAGTATTAGAAATACAATTTCATCTTTTCTTTTATCAATATATATCACCTACCTCTGTTTAAGCTCATTGATTTATCAGAATCAGCATCACATACTTTGACAATCAATGAATCTAGAAAATCATAGTTCTTTTGAGCTAATCTTTGTTTATCTCTAAGATCTGCAAGAGCACGCACAATGATTCTTCTTTCCGTATCATCAACTTGGAGTTCAATTATTTCATCATTTTGTTTCTTAAACCAGTTACGCATATTTGTCATCTCACTTTCTTTTTGGATTTCTTTCTTACCGGATATTTTGGTGCAGAAGATTTTAACTGTTCTTGCTTAATATCTTTTAGCTCCTGACGAACAGATGGTCTATCCGTAGTAGCTGTTGATTTTTTTCTTTCGACGGTTTTCTTCTTGTTTTCTTTCTTCAATGTTTTTGAAGATGGCTCGAACGGAGTACCGTCCTTGCTTGTCCGAGCCTTGTTGGGGTTTGATTTTTCATCCATCAGTTTTGATAACAATGCATCATGTTCTTCATCACTTAAAGGCTTTGCATCTTTGATCTTTTGTTGGGATAAAACCGATTCACGAATTGCTTTAGTATCAATGGTAGCTAAGTCAAATTTATCTACCATTCTAGATATCTTAGAAGCATCTTCTGCTTTGACCATGATATCTACGATCCCATCTGTATTGTTCTTTTCTTTTAATACAGAATAGAGGACACCATAGTGTTTAGCTTCTATACAGAACTTTTCTAAATCTTTATGATGAATCGCAAAAACTTTTAATTCTTTCCCAGACTTTAATAAATTATCTAGATTTGTTTTTCCTTTGATTCTCTTATTATCGGTAATGATGGCATACAAAGTAACGGCTAAAGATTTTGCAGCTGTTCCACCAGTTTTTAATCCAATTTCAGCAGCTACCTGAATACCTTCCAATGTCATTTTCATCATCTGATCCGCCGTATCGGCACTGTTCATAAATTCAAGCTCCTTTCGTATTCTTTTTGTGTTTGCATACGCTCTGTTTCTAATGCGTTTACCATTTTTAGTTTTTCTTCAATATCAGGCACTCTCTTTTCTATATCTTCGCATATTCGTATTTCCTTTTTCCCATGTGCAATTTTAGAAGTGAGCGTATCTCGATCTTGCTCTAATTGTTGTTTTAAATCATGATTACGACATCTTTTAATCTTGTTGTAAATGGATCTTCTTTGATTCATCCAGTTTTCTATTTGATTGTTTAATTCCAATTTAAAAGCAAGCACATCTTCCACTGTGTCAAGATTGTGCTTGCCAATGAATGTATTTTCATCTGTGATTTTGTCCATATAAATCAAATCCTTTCTAAGAGCTGGACTTGGATATTTTTGTGGTATGCCTTTTGGCTTTAAGATACCTAATTCAAAACAATATCGAATATACATCGCTTTGATTCCTTTTAATTTTCTATGATTGCCTTGATATTCTTTACAGGGTATAACATCTGGAACAGATGACTGCATAGGAAATAAGAAGTTACTGTTGATACGTTCCATTAAATGTTCTTCATCATACCGATTATCACGAGTTAATTTATAAAAGCGGAATGTACGCTTGGATTGAGGATGTTTTAAAGTCCAATGCTTTCCACTGAGGTTAACAACATACCCGATTTCTTCAAGTGCAGCTTTAAACTGTCTTGGAGTTCTTGCATACAATAAAACAGAATCTACATCGTAACGAATCAGTTTTCGTAAATAGGTGGAATCGTTCTTTTCGGCTTTCCATTCGCCATAATTCATCGCTTTGCCTTCCGGTTTTGTGATGACAGTTAAACCATGCTCTTTACAGATTGCATCATTTAATTCACGGAAGTGATCGATATCAGCTTTCTTATTGTCATACTTTTTACCATCTACCCAGGAAACGGAGTTTACCACGAAATGATTGTGAAGATGTTCTTTATCCAAATGAGTAGAAACAACCACTTCAAATCGGTTGCCCCACATTTGTTTAGCAAGCTGAACACCTAATGCATGGCATTGTTCTGGTGTCACTTCACCTGGTTTAAAGGATTGTACAGCATGAAAGGCAAGGCGACCATCCATCTTGTTGTAGGAAAGTTTAGTGTTCATCATCTGTTTTAAGGCCGTACGAGATTCACAATTGATTCCGGTAATAAATTCTTTTTCATTGGTTTTATAGCCTTGGGTGGTGTAGGTTAAAACTTCTTTTAAACCATCACTCATATCTTCTTTGGTTTTATCTGGATTTTTAATATAGTTAAGGACACGATTTAAATCATCTTTTACTGCCCATATTTTGGTAATTGCCATACTTCCTCCATATTGATTGGTTGTCGAATCAAAATCATAATCTCATTAATTTGATCTTGCAGCTTTTCATAGTTTTCCATGTAAAAGGATTTATCAATTTCATTTTGTGTATAAACAGATATCGCAATTTGATTCATATTTTCAGCAATCTCTCTTAAAATTTCGATTACTTCGATGAATTCTTTAGTAGGCGCAGGTCTAGGTAACAAACCGTTTATACACATTCGAAGGTAAGATTCTCGTGATAGATTTGATTCTTTAACCAGATTGTTAAGATGATCCAAGTCATTATTCGTTAATCTGACTTTGATTTCTTTTTTCTTCGATTTTGTTTTCATTGTAGAAAGCACCCTGAACAAATAAAACTGTACCCATTCCAATCATTCCACCACCAAGGAAACTGATAAAACATAGTGTTATACTATTAAACATTTTCATGTACCTCCAATTTTAAAAGAGCTATCAACAAATTGTGATAGCTCAGGGTCTTAGGGATATTCCCTAAATACTTGTCTTTTGTCCCCAAAAGACGTTGCTTGTTACAACTGTAGACATTAATTGGCTACAGTCTTTTTCTTGTCCGAAATCAAATCTGCAAGATCTTGATCCATTTTTTCTAGCATTTCCTTCTTTTGATTCAATAATTTTAGATTCGCAGTTAGAATATTGTTTTCATCCGAAAGTGCTTTGATTCGTTCTTCATTTTTGATTTTTTTCTTTTCGATATTGGCAATTCTTTTAATGATATCTTCGTATTTTATCATTTTGAAATCCCCAATCTCTAATGAAGCAATTGCGAATATTTATGTTTATTGATTCGCTTTTCATAGTCATCTGCTTTTTCTAAAATGTGTTCGTCTTTATCGTAATGATACAAATGATCAGATAGCTTTTTATCAGGATCGACCATCTCTGATTTGTTAACTGAAAGAAGCATTTCTTTGACATGATCAATATTTAAAGATGGCGAATCACATAATGCAATACACTCATCTGTTGATGATGGAATAATATATAAGTTATGTTCTAATTTTTCAGCCAAATCATTTAAAACCCCTGCATAGAACATTGTGGCTGCACCATCTGTCTTGTGTTCATTTGTCAAAACAACAAGTTGATGTTCTTTTTCTTCTAAGGCTATATCTTTTGGAATTCCCATCAACATGGTTTCTAGTGGAAGAATTTCAGGCTTCATCATGTTTGGAGATGAGATAAGTGCATCATTATGAAGTTTATTTACATCGATTCCATAGGCATCCATCAGTTGATTTGTAACCTTGGCTGCACAAAAACGTTCATCCGTAGTTTTGATCATGACCTTATAAACAATCGCAAGATCTCCAATAATGGTGTGAGGCATAGTGGTTAAATCATTTTTATTTTCTTCAGCATTGATAACTGTCATAAACAAATAATCTTTCACAGCATTGTAATCAAGCAGAGCATTAACATCATCTAAAACTTTGTCGTTGCGTACCATTTTTCACTAACCTCCATCTTTAAATTCTTAAAATAAAAAGCCAATCTTTCTAGATTAGCTGTACTGAATTCCATAGTTTCTATATTATTCATTTTCTAAGTTCTCCATTTCTTCATACAATCCATAGAAGGGATCACTGGTATCTATTTCATTTACTTCATCTTCATAACTATCAATCGCAAATATCATGTATTCAACAATATCGTTATACATATTTCGTTTTGCTTCTTCTAATGCATTGATTCCTTCTTCAAAGGAAATTGTTTCTAAAGTATTTGTGGAAGTTTCTTTTGCATATGTGTAATTTGTAATGGTATCTTCTACAGATTCCAACATGAGTAATTGTGCCTGTACGATTTGTTTATCTTTTGAATGTAAGTTTGCGTAATTATAAATTCTAGTGTTGTAAGTCATTGTTCTTTCCTCCTTTTGACTTTGGCTTTTCCATATCCATTTCATCGAGTTCAATGGAATAAACTCGTTCATTTTGTTGTTCACCAAAAAGTTGAGCCATCAATTCTGAATCGTTCTTTGTGGATTCATAGGCATTCAAATATTCATTATCCACAAGATGAAATTTCTTCTTTTGCGTTTTTTCATTTTCTACAAGTTCTGTAGCTGTAATCTTTAATGCAGCTTCTTCATTAAGTTCCAAGCTATCTGGTGTTTTATTTAAGTCCATCAACAACAATGTTTCATTAAAAAGGATTGGTTCTTCATCCTTCAATGCTTTCATCTGTTTAAACATGATATTTAAAAATTGTTTCTTTACCTGATCATTAACCAATACTTCTACAGGCTGATCTAGAATATCTTTATAATGTTTTGATGGGACAACGGTCGGCTGCTTTGTGTCTGGATTGATATAGGCATAGGTCATACGACTGATATTTTCACAGACTTCTTTTATCTTCATTTTCTGAAATAAATCAAATTGTTTATTCAAATTGCATCACCTTTACTTTCTAAATTTGAATAATAAAAAAGAGAAAGTATCTACTTTCCCTTAATAATAATCACAAATTATATTTTTTCGGATTTCTTTCATGCATCCTCATCTTTCCAAAAGAAATGGCGGGGGGGTTTCCTA
>ERZ859776.360-NODE-360-length-25799-cov-2.368280_pt1 | contig 25799 bp, 26 predicted proteins | sample MGYA00509987_ERZ859776 | MGnify/ENA primary metagenome ERZ859776 (study PRJEB30046, sample SAMN00715146) | human gut metagenome | study: EMG produced TPA metagenomics assembly of the A metagenome-wide association study of gut microbiota in type 2... | reverse complement strand
TGTTTATATCAACATTGATGTATTAATTTTCTAATGTATTATAGAAATACTTCCTTCAAACCATAATAGTTAACCACTCATCGAATCATTTTTTATTAATTTCAAAAATAAGCAAAAAAAACTGATTAGCTGCTAAAGCATTTCCATCTTGCCACATTTTCAAAGGATGTAAACAATTAATTCATCACTATTTTACTACAATTGAATGAACTTTCATACGCTGAAAATTCATAAATCTGCAAAGAGGTCAAAAGAAAAATTTATTCCCACCGCAAGGACTATATCAAAGTGTAATCAGAAGTGTACATTCTTAAACGATCATTTATATACATATTTAGATTATCATTTATATGCCAAAATGTATCAAAAAATGGGTGTTGACTCCTATGCAATGGTACAAAATATCTCCAAAATCAGCAAATTAAGAGTTCTTAAACCAATAAACAAGTATGATCCCATTTTAAAAATTAGAGTTTCAGATGAAATCATGACAATACTTGATAATAAATTAATAGAATTATTTACAAAGTAAATCTTTTGACTTTAGAGTTATGAGATGTTAATATACTTATGAACAACGGCCTTAGCGCTATATAGAAAGTCACTGATTTATTTTAGTGACTTTTTTTATTATCAAATCTATGGATGCTTAATTAATGCTGAAGAAGAGATTTTGAACGCAACTTCAAATTTTTAAGACATAATTAAGATATAATTCAACATAAAATTATTAAATCCCCTTTATATAAAAGGGGATTTTGCTTAGTTAGTAAATTTTTCATAGAACTCCATACTTTCAAGTACACTTGTATCCTGGATTGGATTATCATCTAGACGTAAAGCTTCTAATAATTCTAGATCTTTTAATGGAGTTACATCTGTGATGTAGTTTGCCTTCAAAGTAAGTGAACGCAAATATTTAAGTTTAGATAATGGAGTTAAATCTGTAATCGCATTGTGATCTAAACGCAAATAAGAAATAAACTCTAAATGTTCTAATGGTGTAAGATCCTCAATAACATTGTTGTATAGATCCACATCGCATAGGTTTGTAAGTTCTTTTAATGGTGTCAAATCTTTGACATTGTTGTTTTCCAAAGAAATGATTTCCAATTGTTTCATATCCTTTAAACAAGTAATATCCTTAATATCATTACGACCCACATTCAAATACACCATGTCTTTGGCATCCTTTAAAATACGAATATCCTTGATTCGGTTTGTGAATAAATTCAAATGCTTCAATTGATGCGCATTCTTTAAGAAATTAATTTCTGTTAACTGACAGAACTTCGCATCTACACTTTCCAAATGCTCAACATTTGTGAATTTTTCTAGGTTCTTTAAACGGTTTTTAGAAACATTCAATTCTTTTAAATCACCCAAGTTATTCAATAAAGACATGTCTTTAAATCCAGACTGTTCCATAGACAAAGATTCCAAATGATTTAATTCCTTCAAGAATGTAAAGTGTTCTGGTTCATTATAAGAAATATTCAAAGATTTAAGATTTGAAAATTCCTTTAATACAGAATAATCCTTTAAATATGGACAGTTTGAAACATTCAATTTCTTTAAGTTCTTCATTGACAACAATGGACTTAGATCCGACATTAAGTTTGTGTTTAAATCCAATTCTTCAACATTAGAAAGATATGTTAAATCTTCAATATTGAATAAACGCATACCACCCATATCCAATTTCTTTAATTTCTTAAGTACACCTAAGATGGCATAGCTAAAAGGACCATTTTCAGTATTGATATGAACCTCTTCTAACTTCTTACAATGCTCTAAATAAATCAAGCTATCAACTTTCGCCTTTGAAAGATTCAATACTTCCAAATCAATCATTGCAGCAACACTTGAAATATCCATTGTATATAGGTTGTTTCTTGAAATATTCAATTTTTTAAGTTGTCTAAAACCATGTAGAGCTTGCAAATCTCTTAATTGATTTCGAGAAACATTTAAACAAACTAAATTATGTAAATCCTTGATTGGATCCAACGTCTGTAACTTATTATTGCTCGCATTCAAAGTTTCTAGGTTTTCAGCATACTGCAAGCCTTCTAGAGTCTCTATTTCATGATCCTGTACTTCTAAATGGATCAATTCCTTCATCAATTCTTCAGTTAGTTCTTCTTCTTTAACACGCAAAGTACGCGCAATCACACTACGTAACGCATCATCTTGAATAAGCATAAAACAAATGCCCTCCTTTATATATTCATTATAATCAAAATATAACATAATAACTATATAAAAATGGTTTTTTTAATGACAATGTTGTTAGAAAATGCTAAAATGAAAGCAGTTAAGGATTAGACTCGTATTCTGATTGTGATAAATGCTATTGTATGCAAATACTTTCTATTTTAACGGTCAAAGGATATTGGCTTAGTCCAGGAGGTATAGGCATGAGCACAGGTAAAGTAAAATGGTTTAACGCTGAAAAAGGTTATGGATTCATTACCAGTGAAGATGGAAAAGATGTATTCGTACACTATTCATCAATTAATTCTGAAGGATTTAAAACTTTAGAAGAAGGACAAACTGTTACTTATGACGTTGTTGAAAGCGATCGTGGACAACAAGCTAACAATGTCACAGTTGTAGATACAGCTGCGTAGAAATTTGTTCGAATCAAGCGCACATCGTGCGCTTTTTTCATGAAAGAGAGGGATTTTATGTTAGAGCGATATGAAAAAGTAAAAGAATATGTATATTCTCAATATGCCAAAATTTATAATGAAGATTTAAAAATAGCCGCCCTTACCCATACAGCTAGTGTGGACCTTTCCATTACATTTATTGCCATGGCAAGAGGCACCAATCTAGAACGAGCTAAAGTAGCTGCTCTATTTCATGACTATGCACAATTTATTGACAACTGCCCACATTCTCAACATGCCAAATTATCAAGCCTTCACGCCTATAAGTACTTAAAAGAAAGTGGCCTATTTAAAACTACAGAAATTGATGATATTACTTATGCGATTCGTCAACATTCAAAAAAAGACTCTTTTGATTCACCACTATGTGAAGCCTTAAAAGACGCTGACGTATTAGCTCGTTTTCTAGAAAATCCAGAAAAAGAAATCACTGGAATGAAAAGACAGCGCCTGCTTAACGCCTGCGCTGATATTCAAAGTCATTAAAATTTTTGATAATACAGTTCGACACTCGCATCGAGCTGTTTTTTTAATTGGTTAAACACCTTCATGAATACATCTTTATCATACACGATCCAGTCAATATAGGAAAAGCTCTTACCAATAGCTCCCCCAACCACTTTACCTGCATGCACCTTAGAAATAGCTTCATCCAATTGTTTCGATAATTTCTGACGATACAAAGCATCTTCTTTATTATGGAAAGGATTTGAATAATACACATAGCCAAACTCACCATCTTTACTCGATAGATCCGCAAGCACTTCTTCCTTTTCCTCAATCGTTTGTTCCACCAATAAAGGATGCGTAGTAAAAATAAGCTTCATATCTTTTCTTAAGGCATCGTGCGCAAAATCCTGAATTGGCTCATATACCGAATAAATATCAATTGGCTTATCATATACTTTCCAATGATTCTTTTCTACCAATCCCATAATCACTTCATAAAAATCAATCATTTGACAGAACTTCATATCTGAGTCTGGTGTATCGATAAAATCAACACGACAAATATATGCCTCATACGCAAGCTGCCCAATCGCAAGCTCCACAAGATACATACTCATTTCTTTTTTATTTTCCGGATTACCAATCAAGTTAAAACCAGGACAATATACTTTACAATCCAACATATCATTTTCAATTTGATAGAAAACATGAAAATCTGCCAAAGTATATTCCTCATTTTTGATCTGAACCATAGCCTGAATCGCCTTTTGCGACATAGGCGGTAAAGTCGCATTCATGATCCAGTTTTGTTTCACACTCTTAGGTGCAATGTCACAAAGCATCTGACATAAATATTGTGTTGTCTTATTTGGACCAGTGTCAAAAGTCATCTCAAAAGAATCATAAAAGCTTTCGACAAAGAAATGGGCACCACTAATTTCCATCACCTCTTCATCCAATTCTTGAATCAATTCGTTTAATTCTTCATATTGTTCGGATTTTAAATAATTAATAATCGCACCCTGTTTTTCTTCAAAATGCTTCCAGAACGCTAAACCATTTGTATAAGCACTCATTGATGATCTCCTTTTCTTATAATTCTTTAATAATAGATATTAAGGCATCCGCCACAAGTGTATGACCCTTTTCATCCATATGGATCCCATCCAAACTTCCAGCTACAGCACTCGTATCAATCACTTCTACATTCAAACCAGAACAACCCTTTTCTAAGTATGGCTTTGTATTTTCTAATATATCAAATCCAGCTTGACCAAAATTACTAGCTGTTCTTTCATTTTTTAATCCATCCACATTCATTTTAGGTGGACACACCACAATAAACTTAGGTAACTTAGATCCATCACGATAAATTTCAGGATTTAAAGCCTTATATAATAAGGTACGAATACCCTTCTCTAACGATATAGAATTCGTTGAAAATTGACGCTTCGCATCATTCGTTCCCAACATAATAAATACAACATCAATGGGAGCATGCGTCTTTAAAACCATTGAAATCATTTTTGCCCCATTACGATCCTCATCATATGGATCATCCAAACACAATGTTCGACCACATAAACCTTCCTCAATGATTTCATGTTCTTTAAAAGACTGCTTAATCAATTGTGTAAAACGATTTTTTTGTCTAGATGCATCCATGGCATCATAACCCCACGTATTACTGTCCCCATAGAATAATATCTTCATTTTAGAATCCTACTTTCTGTAATAATCATATCTAACTTAATATCGGTTGGTTTAATATCAAAATTTGTTTCCTGCACATCAAAAGCTACACCAATCTTCAATGCAGAACTTTTAATTAAATACCTGTCATAATAGCCTTTTCCATACCCCATTCGATATGTACCAAAGAATCCAACGACTGGTACTAAAATCACATCTAAATCTTTTACTTCCTGTATTCCAATGGGTTCAATCGTTGAAAATGGACCCTTACTCTTTTCTTCATGATCCGAATAAAAGGCAATCGTAGTATCATCTAACATCTTAGGAATATATAAGTCAAATTTATCACGAAACATTGTATACACATCCACTTCATAGCGAATTGGAATATACGTTCCTATTTTTCCTTTTAAAAAAGGCAAAACACAATTTGTGATTGCCTTTTCCTTTTCAATTCTTTTAGAATTTGTTAATGAACTACGCCTTTGAATACACTCTTTACGCTTATCCAATGCTGTCACTCATATCTAGCTTCAACATTTGATTCAACTCAACCGCATATTCCATTGGAAGTTCACGCGTAAATGGTTCTAAGAATCCCATAACGATCATTTCAGTGGCTTGAGAACGCGTTAAACCACGAGACATTAAATAGAACAATTGTTCTTCACTAATGTTTGAAACTGTCGCCTCATGCTCAATTTGAGACGTATCATTATAAGATACATTCATTGGAACTGTATCACTACGTGATTTCTTATCTAAAATCAAAGTATCACATTCAACTTTACTCTTGGCATATGCCGCATTTTTAGAATGTGTTACCCAACCACGATAGTTTACTTCACCACCATTACGCGCAATAGATTTAGAAATAATTGTACTCGAAGTATGAGGAGCCAAATGAATCATTTTACTTCCCGCATCCTGAATCTGGTTTTCACCGGCTACCGCAATCGAAATCGTTGTTCCCTTTGCGTATGGCTCAGCCAAGATACAAGCTGGATACTTCATATTTACATGCGAACCAACGTTTCCATCGATCCATTCCATGTGTCCATTTTCAAATACTTTTGCACGCTTCGTAACTAAGTTCAAGATATTACTTGACCAGTTTTGTACCGTTGAATAACGACATTTCGCATTCTTATGTACATAGATTTCTACAACAGCCGCATGCAAAGAATCCTTTGAATATGTCGGTGCCGTACATCCTTCTACATAATGCACATCAGCACCCTCATCTACAATAATCAATGTTCTTTCAAATTGTCCCATCTGTATAGAGTTAATACGGAAATACGATTGAAGTGGTTTTTCCAACTTCACACCCTTTGGTACATAAATAAACGATCCACCAGACCATACAGCCGTATTTAAAGCTGCATATTTATTATCTGTATAAGGAACAAGTTTACCAAAATATTCCTTTAATAAATCTGGACATGCCTTTAATGCAGAATCCGTATCCAAGAAGATAACCCCCTTCTCTTCTACTTCTTCTAACATATTGTGATATACAACTTCACTCTCATATTGTGTAGATACACCGGCTAAGAATTTTTGTTCCGCTTCCGGAATTCCTAGCTTATCAAACGTATTACGAATCGTGTCTGGCACTTCATCCCATGACTTTTCTTGTTTATCACTTGGTTTGATGTAGTATGTGTAATCATCAAAGTTGATTTCACTTAAATCTGGACCCCAATTTGGATTTTGTTGCTTTTCAAAAGAATGATATGCATCAAGTCTTAGCTGCAACATCCATTCAGGCTCATTTTTGATTTTTGAGATTGTACGAACTGTTTCTTCATTCAATCCCTTTTGGGTTTTATAAACACTGACATCTTCATCATGAAAACCATATTCATATTCACTAGAAAGTGCGATATCTTTTTCGTTACTCATCTTTTCCATCCTCACTTTCCTTAATCATTTCACGCATAGCCTTCCATCCAATTGTGGCACAATTGATACGATTGGCTTGTTTTCCGACATTTTGAAAAGCTATGGCCTCATCTAAAACATCTTCATCATATTCTTTTTGATCAATCATTTTGAAATAATTGTCCATGATTTCTTTTGCTTCTTGTGTTGTCTTTCCTTTTAATAATTCAGACATAATTGAAGTCGAAGCCGTTGAAATCGTACAGGCAACCCCATCAAAACGAATATCATCAATTTTTCCATCTGAAATTTTTGTCTGCACCGTAATATCATCAATACAAGAATCACTCGCCATATGACGTGACATGTAACCACTGTCTTTTGTCAATTCTTTATTACGAGGATAGTCATAATGATCCATAATAATCTGGCGCATCAACATTGGATCAATATTTGACATAATTAAGCTTCCTTCCTAAAAGAAAATGCTGACACAGTTTTCCACTGTCGCATTCTTCAAAGCATCAATCAATTGATCGACTTCTTCTTTTGTGTTGTACAAATAGAAACTTGCACGACAAGTACCCGGTGTCTTTAAAACTTCCGGAAGCAATTTAGCACAATGCTGTCCCGAACGAACGGCAATGCCAAACGTATTTAAATAGCTTGCGACATCTTGCGCAAAAATCATTTGATCTTTATCCTTCACATTAAATGTCACAATGCCACTCTTCGCATTTTCATTGTATACAACGATATTTCCTAAAGCTTTCGCTTTTTCTAAGAAATATTCCTTCAATTCAACTTCATGCGCATGGATATTCTCTTTTCCAATCGCATCCAAATAATCCATGGCAGCCGCCATACCAATGACACCCTCAATAGGTTGTGTTCCAGATTCAAACTTTAATGGCGTTTCCTTTAAAGTTAATGAACAAGACTTATCAAAGCGCGCATTACTTTCTCCACCATAGAAAATTGGTTCTAACTGATCCAACCATTTTTTCTTTCCATATAATGCACCTACGCCTGTAGGACCACACATCTTGTGGGCACTAAACGCATAGAAATCACAATCTAAATCTTGCACATCAATATTTAAATGGGGTGTACTCTGTGCTCCATCAATCACTAATAAAATGCCTCGTTCATGACAGATCTTGGCAATTTCCTTAACAGGAGCTACAAAACCTAAAACATTGGAAACCATCGCAATCGCAACAACTTTAACTTGATCGGTTAAGACACTTTTAAAGTTTTCAACTGTAATCTTACCCTCTTCATCCAAAGGAATATAATCAATTTTAGTTTCTTTTTTCTTTCCTGCCTGCATCCAAGGCAAAATACTTGAGGCATGTTCACTTTCATCACTTAAAATGACATCCCCTTCATGTAAAAGCTGTTCTGTAACCATCATCGCTACAAGATTCAAGCCTTCACTCGAACCTGATGTAAATACGATTTCTTCTTTGTGTTTCGCATTTAAGAATTTTTGAGTACGCACACGAGCCCCTTCAAAAGCCGCATCGACCTGTGCACTCATTTCATAATCACCACGGTGAGCATTGGCACCAAGGTATGTATAATAATTTACTACGGCATCAATCACGGGTTGAGGCTTTAATGTCGTAGCTCCGTTATCTAAATACACTAGAGGTTTGTCTGACATCTTACGCGTTAAAATCGGAAAATCTTTACGTATTTTATTGATGTCCATATAATCCAACCTTACTTTCCATTTCTTGACGAAGATTTTCTTTCAATTCTTCATCTTCAACTAAATCAATAACTGGCAAGAAATAACCAACACTTAACAATCCAACAGCTTGTTTTGTGCTCAATCCACGAGACTGTAGATAATATAGCTGATCAGCATCTGGCTGCCCAATGGTTAGAGCGTGGCTTGCCTTTACATCATTTTCATCAATTAATAATAGGGGAATAACTTTTGTCTTATGTCCCTGACCCAAAGTTAATACACGCGTTGCCTGATGAGACTGCGCATCGAAACATCCCTTTTTGATATTTCCATTGGCAACCATTTGATATTGTCCATGATCAAATAAAACGGCAAAGTTTTTCATTTGACCATTTGTATGAGGCGCATTATGTCTTACTTCCATATCACATACTTTTTCAATGTGTTCCTGACATAATTGACCACTTAAAATTTCATATTCAGCCCCCTGCTCTTTTAGATCCACATAGTGATTCCATTTCAATGGGCTTTTTTCTAGATCCAAGACACCCATTTGGCAGTTGGCATCTTGTTTAAGTACCATATTAATATTTAATTCGCACGCACTTTCAGCATGGTTTAAAATAAAGAATTTTGAAAAAGAATTTTCTAAACATTCCACATTCAAATCTAATTTTGTACAATCTTTACTCAATTCAATTAAATATGATTTTTGATCATGACGATCAACTTGAATGTTTAAAGTTTCGCTATTGTGTACTTCCTTGCGATTAAGCATATTTTTTAGCTCCACAAGAACCTAAAGAAATAGGTTGTTTATCATCTTCTTTATTTGCGGTTACGTGGTACTCTTTTTCAATCCATTCATATCCATCCTGGTCAACTTTTTCAACTAAACTTGCATCACCAGATACAACGATTTGTCCATCCATTAATACGTGAGCATGTGTTGGCTGTAAATACTCATAGAAACGTGCATAGTGAGATACGATCAATAAACCAAGATCTGTTTGTTGCTGACATTGGTTGATGGCATCTGAAACAATACGCAATGCATCGACATCAAGTCCTGAATCAATTTCATCCAACATCGCAATGGCTGGTTTTAACATCATCATTTGAACGATTTCATTACGTTTCTTTTCACCACCACTAAAACCATCATTTAAGAAACGATGAGCCAAGTCAGGTTTCATTTCTAATTGTTCAATAGCTTTATCCATTTCTTTGATGAATTTAAATAATGAGATTGGTTTTTCTAAACGTGCATTGATGGCACTTCTTAAAAAGTCAGAGTTTGTAACACCAGAAACAACACTCGGATATTGCATACCCAAGAAAAGTCCGGCTTTGCTTCTTTCATCGACTGACATTTGTAGTACATCTTTTCCATCTAATGTGATTGAACCTGATGTAACTGTATATTTTGGATTACCCATAATGGCTGCAAGCAATGTAGACTTACCATTTCCATTAGGTCCCATTAGGGCATGACGCTCACCTGATTTTACAGTTAAGCTCAATCCTTTTAAAATTTCTTTATTCTCCACGGATACATGAAGATCCTTAATGACCAAATCTGCCATACCTTCTACCTCTTTTCACTGCAATATAATACCAAATAATTATTAAAATCTCAATTAATACGTCTCGAGCCTTCATTGCAATTTAAAAAGATATCTCGTATAATTGAAAAGACATTCTCAAGGAGGTTAATTATGACTGATATTTTACGAAATAACTGGTTTGTCGTACTTATTGCCATCATCATTATTGGTTTTATTGGCTACTTTACCTACGACACCAATAAAGATAATGTTTCCGCAAAAACAGCGAACAACGAACAAGTTGTTGCTTCTATTAATAAGGATGACATTACTGCTGATGATTTATATGATGAATCCACACCTTATGATGGCTCTACTATTTACAATATGTATAAAAATGCCGTTATTGATCAATCCATCAAAACTACAAAAGATTTAAAGAAACAAGCTAGCACATTAGAGTCTAACATCAAATCGAATGCATCGAGTCAAAGCGATGACTATGAATCCACACTAACAACAGAACTTGCTAAATATGGTTATGCATCCTATGAAGAGTTAAATGATTATTGCTTAACAAGTGTTAAAGAAAAAGAAATGAACAAAAAATACATCACGAAACATTTTGATGAAGTGAAAAAGGCTTGGGAAGAAAAAAGTCCAAGAACCGTATCTATTATTAAGATGGAAGTTAGTGATGCCGATAATCTAACAGAAACAGAAGCGAAAAAGAAAAGTAATATTGATAAGGCTTTAGAAAAAGAAAGTTTTGCGGATGTTGCCAAAGCCTTCTCTGAAGATTCAAATACCGCTAATAAAAAAGGATTTGCAGGATACATTGATTCAGACTCTACAAGTTCGGATTCAAGTTCAACATCTACGGTTCCTGCCGACGTTGTAACAGCCGCCATTGCTCTTAAAAAAGGTGAAACAAGCGACTGGGTTACAGTTACAAGTTCAAGTGGAACAAGCTTATATAAAGTATATGTAAAAGAAACAAACGCAAAGAAGATCTTCAATGCGAAAAGTGACACTGTTTCAAACCAAGCATTGTATGCCATCTTAAACAGTGATTCTTCTCTTTCATATAAGATATTAGATTCTTATGCGAAAAAATTAGATATCAAATTCAACGATAAAGACACAAAGAAAAAATTCGACAGCTATGTAAAAACAACTTATGGAGGTGATCAATAATGAAAAAGACACCTATATTATTCGTATGTGCGGCTATGATGTTGACAGGATGCTCTGGAGCAACCGCAAATATCAAAGATAAAGATGAAACAATCATGACTATTGGTGATACAAAATACACTAAGGGTGATGAATATGAATTATTGAAAGTATCGACAGGTACAGATCTTACAATGGAACTTGTAAAACAGGCTATCTACAAACAAGAAGTCAAAGTTACAAAGGAAATGAAGGAAAAAGCACAAGAACAAGTTAACAACTACAAAGAAAACATGGAAAACTTTGATGAACAAATTCAATCCTTGGGCTATAAAAATAGTAAACAATATATGAATAAAGTTCTAATTCCAAGTTTACAAGCAAGTGAATTAACTGAAAAATACTTCACAGACGCAAAGAAAGACATCCAAAATACATACAAACCAAGTAAAGCTCGTATCATTCAATGTGAAAATAAGGCTACAGCTAAAAAAGCATTGAAAGCATTAAAGAGTGGAACAGATCCAGAAGAAGTCGCTCAACAATATATGATTGATTCTGCAACATATTCTGGAAAAGAAACATTGGTAACGACAAAGACAACGGATTTATCAACTCGTTTGATCAATAAATTGTCAAAGACAAAAAAAGCCGGAGTTATCGATGAAGTCTTCACAAACGAAAGCAGCGGAAATACATATGCCTATGTTGCTGTATTAGTATCCAATACATACAAAGACATTAAAGATGAAGTATACACTACATTAAGCAGTGATGATGACATCACAAAAGAATGCCTTGTTTATTATTTAAAGAAATATAATTTTGAAGTACACGATCAAGATGTATTCAATAATTTAAAGGCAAACAATCCTGAATATCTAGTCTCTAGACCAGATTTATCTGAATCAAACGACTAAAAAAAGGCCATTAGACATTAAGTCTAGTGGCCCATTTTTTTCATCATTTCATCCAGTTCAAACCGAAAATTAAATTCTTCTATATCCTGTAACCCTATATAGAACAAACAATCTATATCCTCATGATCAAATACGTAACAATGCTCCTTATCCATGTAGCCTTCTGGCCATAAACATCCCGCATAATCATAGAGCTTTTTGGTCTTCACATTTTGTTGAAGACGACCAATGATCATTAATTTCTTTGTCCCCTCTTTTAAAGTGACGACACTACCAATCGGTAATAAATCTTTCATGCCTACTCCTTTCTAATAACTTACGTTGATTTTAAAGCCCAGTCCTGCTATAAAGCCAAGTTTTGAGCCGATTTCCCACTCTCGGCTTGAAAAATGATAAGAGAAATTAGCCTCTGCACTACCTACACTTCCCTGTGCTGTTAAAGTGACTTTTGCGCCAAGAATGTTCAATACACAACGTGTCTCGCCTCGTAAGGCTGCAACACCAACGCCAGCTTCAAACGACTGCTCTTTGGCAGAAAAAGCGGCTTTACAAGTCGCATACGCAACACCGACTTGACCCGTCGCCCTTGCACTCGCATAGACTTTTGAATTTCCAATACGCGCATTCACTGTAGAAGATAGTAACGAAAGACTTGACTCTGCATTTACAACAATACGCGGATCAAATTTCTTGTTCTTCCATATCCTTGCACTGATACTCGATTTGATTTCTCCATCAAGCAGTGTGGCATTAGCTCCTACATGGAAATAAGGCTTTGTGTAATTTTTATTCCACTCTTTAAATGACTTTGTATAACGAATAGATCCATACGAATACCGACTCTGTTTTGTCAGTTGTGAAACTAGATTTAAGTTTGTATACTTGATCAAATTCACCTTTCCAGGTTTCCAAGCACTTTGTTTGTGCTCACAAGACTCAATTAAAGAAGCACTCTTCGACAAATAATTCGCAATATCCATGATTTCTTTGGCAATACGATATTGCCTTTCATTGATTGTCGGATCTTTCGAATAAATCTGTCGAGATGCCAATGCCTTATATTCAAGACTTAGATTTTGACAAGCTGCACTATCTGCGTTCACGATTCATGATCCCCTGAATCTGAATTTGAATCAAATATTGAATTCGATTGATTTTTTGATTCACATAGACAAACTCTTCATTCGATACAACATTTTTTGTTTGATTTAACAACGCATTTAAATCACTAGACAAAGCATTGTAGAAATTCAACTCATTCATAACGCATTAAAGATTGTTCATTTTCCTGATATAGATTTGCGGTTTGATGCAAGTATGTAGAAAAACGCGCTAACGTATCTAAATACGACATCATAGCTGGATTCAACTTTTGAAATTCTTCCATAAAATGCTTAGATGCAGGAGATTGCCAAATTGATTCCACATAATACATTCTAGATTCAATTTCGTTAAATACAGTTCGAATCTCATTGGCATACGCATCCACCTGCTTAGAATATGCCATTACATCTTCACTTGATATTTGAATTTGTGCCATACTTTTCTCCTTCTACAATAACAGCCTAGCTTGCGCAACACGATCTTGCTGAAGCTGTTCATAAACCGAAGCTGTCTGCTTCAATACATTGCTGTATTCTTGAATCACTTGATACATTTCATTTAATGAAGGTCTGAATTCTTCGAGTTGATTTTGAAAAGCTAAGTGATCCACACCTTGCCAGATACTTTGCATCTGTTCCACCTTTTTGTATAAATTTTGAATTAAATCATTATAGCTATCCGCCTTGTTTTTCACATAAACACTCGCTTGATAGACTTCAGAATAATCCACTGATATTTTCATTTTTACCTCCCGTAAATTAAGATATCGCCATGAGCGATTTGATTTTCTTGAAACGTTTTATTTAAATCTAAAAAATAATTTCCTGTCACATTAAACACATACAGTACTTCATAACCTAAAAACTCATTTAAAAACATTTTCACTACATACAATTGAGATACATATACCATTCTTAGATCAAAAGACAGATATATTCCAACCTCATTCACAAATACCAATCCCTTCATTTTGATCTTTAAAAAAGACACAATCAAAATGTTCATATGGAAGCTTACGCTTTAACATATATCCATATTCTTTTAAGCCATAACCAACCCATACAATCTGGGCGTTGTATAGTTTCTTTTGAAACACCTCTTGATTTAACAGCTGCATGTCCACACACACTACATATACATCACTCTCTTTATGCCAATCTCTTGTGATCTTGAGATGGGCTAAATTTTCACATATGCGATTGACTTCCAATTCATACTCCGTATGCATATACAAAATGAATAACTTTTTTGTTTCATCCATAAAAACCGGTCGATCACTCTTACATTCAAAACCAATACAGTTTTTTTCCTTATTGAATATCATTGATTTTGTATCTCTTGATTTCAAATCTGTTTCTTTGATCTTTCGATATAAAATTTCAACATATGCATTGTGATATAATGTCAAGTTTAGATACGAAGGCAGATGGTAGGTGTCAAAAAATATTCTTTTATCATCTAAACTCTCTATATCAAATACATACTTATTTAAGATCCATTTAAAATTTGTGTTTTCATTATTCGTAACCACAAACGAAATTACATGTTCATCCAATTCAGAAAGATCCAAATTCTCATCTTCGAAAATAATACAAACACCCTCATGAATCATTGAAAAATAACGAGATTGAAAGAAACTAAAATCAACATATGAATCCAACCTGTTTGTTCCATATACATAGATTGTTTCATTCTCAAAATACTTGATCAAACGATATACAATATCTAGACTTTTTGTATACAACAACTGTAATGGCATGAATTCAATCTCACATTGTCTTTGTTCAAAAGGAAGATCTAACACACCGAATACATGTTCAGGAATGTTTTTAGGTAATAACACCCATTCTCTTACTTCCTTTAAATCATGAATTTGATCCTTTAATACATCTATAACACGCTTACCCGCATAATGGTTTGAATGCAATACTTCCTTTTTCTCATTGATTTCACGCCAAGCTATTTCATCTATGGAACTCTGTAAGTAGAAACTTCGACAAGATTGATTTTTTTGTTGGTGCAAAAGAATCATATCTCCTGGATTTTTTAAATGATACGCCATTTCATTTTGAAGCATTTCCCGACTATCTTGTATGCTGCTCACATGAAAACAAGCTCGCCAAGTTGTATTTGACCAAACTTGATCATCAATGATGCCACTAGGCTTTTGTGTACTTAAAACCAAATGGATGCCAAGTGATCTTCCAATGCGTGCAATTTCCTGTAACTGCGACATAAATTGTGGAAAGCGCATTTTTAATTGGGCAAATTCATCCACAAAGATCCATAAATGTGACATTGTATGAATCTTATTGTAAGAATGAATATCTGATACCTTTTCTTTTAAGAACAATCTCTGCCTTTTCTCCAGTTCATAATTCATGCTCTGAAAGAAACGTTCCATAGATTGTGCATCTAAATTAGTCACGATTCCTGCACAATGCGCAAATTCATAAAATGGTTGTCCAAAGGCGCCGCCTTTAAAATCAATCAATATATATTGAAATTGTTGAGGCGTATTATGCCATATCAGCATCATTAAAAGAAAACTAATAAATTCACTCTTGCCAAAGCCCGTCATACCTGCGACTAAGCCATGAGGACCATACGTTTGAAAATCCATATATACAATTTGTTGGGTATCATCGATTCCTACTGGTACTTTCATTACATACTCAGATTTTCGTATAGGACCCATTTTGATCAATTCATCATAGAAATCTGTATATTCATTTCGTAACACAAACCGTTTTCGATCGAAGTTTAATTCTGTTATCGCAATTGTTTGAATTTGGTAGTCATAATGGAAAGATGGTTTTTGGTTTCCCACATAAATCAAACAATAATACGACTTAGGAAGATATTTTCCTTCTACATCAACGACAATTGTATCCGCATCGATTTTTTCATGAATTGCACAATAAGGATTTAGAAGAATTCGTTTCATTCCATTAAATTCCTGCAGCCATACCCATTTGCGCTTTTGTTTGGAATACCACAAATAATTCTCAAATAAAACCAAGCTGTTCTTCACATCGCCTTTGATCCAACAAACCTCTCCTTGTTTCAAAAAGACTGGAACTTGAACAGATTGATTTAAGTTTGAAATCAACTGTTCTCTTTTCTGCATCAAATCATTGAGTGCATATTCATACGAAACTTCACGATAACTGACTTCACACCACTTGTCGTATGTACACCCCACATAGATCACATCTCTGTTTTCGTGTTGATATGTATCTATATATTTAGAAATATATTCATCAATCTTCTTTTCAAATGCTCCTTTAGATACAGCACCCTTTTCATACATCTTCTCAATGTAGGCATTATACATATCGATACTTTTGGTGCTCTCTTTTACACTTAACTTATATTGATAATTCCGGTTATATAAACCATACACCATAAAAGTAAATGCCATTGTCAAAGAACTGATCATACTTGTGAAGAGGGTTTCTATTCTTTGTTTTTGAAGATATCCAATTAGAATGGAAGAAATAAAACCCGAACTTGCGATCATACAACTCGGTCCTATCGCACTAAATAGACTTTGTTTTTGCACAGTACGCATAATTTGCGGCATCTGAATATCAAACTTTTGAACCTTTGGCATTTCAACATTTAAATCAGACGGATAATACGCTCTATTTTTACAATCTAGCTCTGCATTTATATACGGATTATTGACCATATCCAAAAGTACATAGTCTTTTAAATAAATCATGCGAATATTCGCAAACACGATTTCATCCTGCATACAAAGACTGCAACATTTTACTCGTTTTGAATTGACATACGTACCGTTTAAACTATCAAAATCCTGTAATACACCTTCTTCAATTTGAAAATGATATCTAGATACGCCATTTGTACATAATTGAATCTCACACGCATCACTTCTTCCAACCTTTATCTTTTTAGAAATCGGAAAATGACACATTGTACTTTCCTTTTCTTCTAGATAGAATAAAGCTTCTTCTAAAATGCATGATTCGCCATACCGCAATAGTTTTTTAGATTGATTCCATACGATACACACACCATTTTTTCTTTTTTCAAAGGAATACTTTAAAAATGACTTTATGCAGTTTAAATCAAAGTAGTGACAGGATGAATCTGTGTATACCCATAGTTTGATCATAATTTAAAGATTTGTTTAAACCACATCCGTATTTTCTGCATAAAAGTGATTCTCACAGCTGACCTTTTGATTTCCTCTTTTTTTAATGCTTCGCGATGCTTTGTCTTTACCTCAATCGACGTCTTTTTCTTCTTCAAAGAAATTTCAACATAATCGTGTCCCACCACATCTTTTTCAATCAAAATACGCTTACCATTGACTAAAACATACTCGATCTTATCTTCAGACCATATTTGTACCTTGTTCTTTTTACGCATATAGTGAATTTCGGGCTTAGAAGCCTTTTGAATATGCTTCGTATTCTTTTTTAAGACCACTTCATTGTCTTCATTCACAACCCAGACACGTTCAAATTCAACCACTTCATCTTTTTCTAGAACTTGTTCACTCTTTGAAACCATTTCAATTTCTTTATCCGGACTAAACACAAATTCATATTCTTTCTTTTCTAGATTCATTAACGCATCACTTGTATATGTCACAATTTTTAATACATCATCTTTGACCATACGATTAAAGACTTTCTCAAAATCCATATCCATGAACGTATCATTTAAATAATACTCCACTCGCATGTACGCATTTGAATCATCAAACTTGTACTCTAAACTTGGCAGCTTCTTTAATTTCATGCGATCCACAACTATTTCATTATTCATAAACAATTGACTCGCAGGGGCCTTTTTATCAATTTGGACATAGATTTGATCACTTACCTCATGTCCATATATATCTTTGGCATATGCACTCACACAATAGATGACATCCTGATTATGTATGGCTGGTAAACGAATTGTTTCATTGAGCGCATAGCGCGTCTTAATACCATTAAGATCTACATCGATATATCCTCTTTCTAATTTAGATACATTGCGAATCGCATTCACGATAACATCCTCATTGGATAGCTTACTTGAAGGCGTTAATGTGACTACTGGCAAAATATTCGAATATTCAATAGAACCTTCAATACGTTTTTTAAATTGTGGATACACTTTGTGTTCTAACTCAAATGTATACTTTCCATTTTTTGAATGATCGATTACCACTTGATCTTTATCTTCTAAATCAAGCGAATAGTAATAAATGCCATCACAATACACGTGCAAATTAAACGCCTGTTTACATATCGATTCAAATTGAAGATTTGAATGATTTTCTTTTGTATACACGGCAGAATTTAATAGGCATTCAGGATATTCAATAGGTAAGATTTTAATTTCTCTTTCCACCTTATTTTGTGCAATATCCGTACAAACGATTCGTAAAGATTGATTTTTAGATGTAACATCCACATCAAATTCAAGACCTTCACAATCTATTTGTTCATCATCTAAATAGACCTGAATACTTTCGACGTTTTCTTCGAAGATCTTTACATGAATGGTTTCTTTATCTTCTAAAGGAAGTACATCTAGAATCTTTTGATTATTTGTATTCAATACAATATCTGGCCTTGTCGTATCTAATAGAATCGTCTTCTCACCTTCCTGTAACGCATAGCCATCTATATCTTTTAAGATGAATACGAGTTGTGTGATTCCTTCTTTTTGAATGTCGATAAAAGTATGTTCATTATTTAAATCAATTTCTTTGCCATCATAAATAACTAAACTAGAATCTCGATCCACTTTTTCATCAAAGAACAACTCAACATTTCCTGTCGCAGAGGCCACACCATTTATAAAGCTTTCTGTTTCCTGCCAATATATAAAATCTGTATATTCAACATCTTGTAGAGAAACAATCATAGGCTCCTCCAAAATTCATAAAGATCTTTCCATCTTTCACTTTTTAAATTGTCAATAAAAACCACTGGAATTTCCATATTTTCACTCTCCTTATTTCGTAATAAAAGTACATATTCCAAGTAATTACATCCTAGATTTTCAAATTCGGCTTGATACGTTTTTAATGTCTCTGGATTTATACTTTCAATCCATTCTTTAATCGGTTGAATCGAAATTTTAATTTCTTTATGCAAACCAAACTGAAGACATTGATTTAAAACGTTCAATTTATCTTTTAGAAGCAAGTTATTTGAATTCACCAGCTTAACACACGTATCAATATGTGCGGCATCCGGATTTAAATACACCAATACAAGTGCTTGAAGCTCTGGCCATTTATCTAAAGAAACACGATCATATACATATCGAATCAAAGTAGCATCTTTTGTCGCTATTGCCTCCTCCATTAAAAATAAAGATGCTTGTTCATTGACATATACTTCATCCAAGATCCATCCATTAGAGATCCACGTATATAAACGATCTTTTTTATCAGATTCTTTATACGCTTTTTCAAATAAGGCAATTTGATGATGGGTGTAGTACGCATCAAAGACACTTTTTGTACTTGTACGGAAGACAGACAGAATACATATAGAAAGTACAAGCAAGATTCGAATGATGATATGTATAAAAATCAAGTTCTTAAATGTGGATAATCGAGATATTCTTCGCTCTTGTTTTTGATGACACAAAAGAACTATGGGCATCATACTTATGCCAAAAAGTTCTTGAATCAAAGAACCAAGTGCATAGATATCACAACGAATATCCTTTTCACTCAATGTTAATAATTCAGGTGCACAATTGGATTTTGATGCCATCACTGCCACATGCGAGTGATTTTCAATACATGCGTTAAAATCAATTAAATAAAAATGGTTCTGATAATAAATAATATTTTCAAGTTTTAAATCAATATAGAGATAGCCAATCTGATGCAGATCTTGCAGGACTTTTAAAACATCAATTAGCAAGCGATACTTTTTGAATAAACAACGATGGTTTTGAAAGTATTGTCTTGCGTTGATTCCTGGAATATACGTTTCGACAAAACATTGTGCAAAGTCTTCTTCAAAACAAGTGATCAAGCTAGGGACATGGATCGAATTTAAGTTAGAGAGCACATTGATCTCTGTTTTAAATTGATGTTTATATCGTTTCGTTTCATAATCTGGACAGATTTTTAAAATATAAACACACGTACTAAATTCATCCATAACACGATAAACATTGGCATTATAGGTATGTATGACCTTATATCTATTGTTCTTTAAATTCACACACGACATCACCAAATCGTATCGTCATGCCATCTTTTAATCGCATCTTACGTTTCACTTCTTTTTCGTTCAGATACGTCTTATTCGTACTCTTTAGATCTTGTATATAGTACCGATCATTTTCACATACGATCTTGGCATGTTTTAAAGATATACTCGCATCCTGTATACGGACATCACATACCATCGCTCTTCCCACTAGATTGATTTCATTGCACAATGCATATTTTTCCTGATCGCATAATAGGTAGGCATAAAAATCTACTTTTACTTGTAAAAGCTGTGTTTTTTCTTCCAAAACAGATTCAACAGGCTTCTCTTTATGGAAAGCTTGTATGGGTTCTTTGACTTTAAATGTCTGCATTCTCTTGTTTTTAAAGAAAGAAAACTTTTTCGGATAATATAAATTTCGTATATTATCCAGACCTAAGACAAGATTGGGTAAACTAAACTCAGCACTCTTTAAAAACTTCAATAAAAATCCAGGGATTTCAAAAGCGGTTGTAGTCTGCATTGTTTTTGCGATGTACTCCACCCATTTTTCTGACATATCCTTTTGAAACATCCAGTTTGATATTTGAATGGGCACCACGACAAACGCAAAGCGGTCTCCAAAACTAGAGACAAATACGTAGTCTGGGTCAAATAGAACTGGTTTATTGCGATTGGATGCGATGGCTTGTTCAAATAACTGATGCAAGAATATATATCCTTCTTCTTTTTCAAACACATACTGACTTAAAAAATCATGTAAAGGAATATAGCCTTCTATCGCATACACCATCGATGCCGTTTTTTCGTTTGTCAACATACAAGGCAGACAAAAATCATCGTTCGATAATCGATCAAAAATGGATAGGTCGAGTAATTCTGGATTTTTCAAATGAACATACAAGTGGTTTTCATCCATGTGATCTTGTTCAATCCATTCGGACATCTCATCACCTCCATACTCTTAAACGTTTTTTTTAGCACTTTTTCCAGAAAACTTTCATTATTTTTTTGATTTTTTGAACTTTTTTGTCTAAAATGAAACAATGATGAAATTTCTAACATATATTCACGTTTATTTAATCCAAGCCATCCTGAATTTCCTTCCATTTTGCTGGATTGACGTCTTCTATGACAATCAGACTTATATAGGAAATCAACTACATCACCCCATATATTTATTTCTATGGGCCTTTAGTTCAGCCATTGGATTTTATTATTATTCAAAAAAAATATGGGAGAAATATAACGTAAATTACAATAAAAAAAATCATACCCTAATCTGTTTAGGCATGATTCTTTCATGTAGTATTCCCTATAACGATATAACACTTTTAAAAGACCTTCACGTATGGCTTTCCATTCTTTTTGTAGCCTGGTTTATCCTTGAATGGTTTCTTTATATTCCGGTTCACTTAAATAAACTCAATCCTGTTTTTTATCAACATCGGATTGAGTTTTGTGTTCACATTTATGTTTGGCCACATTACCAGCTTTTGTGAAATCTATTTTTCATTTACTACGAATATTCTACTTCATCGCTGGATGTTTCAAGATTGATCTTTTCAATTTTATCTAAGTAGTTTTTCGCTTTTTTCACAAAATACATACGATTTCCGAGCTCAAGTACTTTTTCAAAATACAAGCGAGCCAATTTATAATCTTCTTCTACAAATGAAATCAGAGCAATGTAGTAACATGAATCTACTTGCTGGAAAGGAAAATTCGCTCTTTGTAGACCTTGTAAATAATATTTCTTACAAGTATTCAAATCCCCATCCATTAGATGGATTTTATTTTCAATGGCCGCCATTTCTTCACTTTGAATCATGACACCTGCACGTCCATAATGAAGACGAATATTTTGTGCCTCTTCTTTACAACGAGATAAAGCCTCTTCATCCTTCAACATATAATAGATGTAAGACATCAATGACCAATATTGTAAAGAACTCGATGCATCCTTACGCGGATAACTAATCAATACATCTTGAGCCAATTCAGGATCATTTAAATAAATCAAGCATTGTGCAAGCAATGTGTGCTGGCTCAAGCGTGTATGTCCCTTTGAATTTGTGCAATAGTAAATAATGGCACTCGCACAAGCCTCCGGATTACAATCTTCATATAATAATTTTGTGATTGGTAAAAGTGATACAGCACGATAACGTAACACTAAATTAAACGCAAATAAGTAGAACATCAACAATACAGCTAGAAGCATCATGTTATTTACGGCAATTAAAATCGCAAATAGGGCAACAATACCTAACGCATAAATACCTGTTAATTTACGCACATTTTTACGACAAGTCTTTGCAAGATCCTTATAAGACTCATCCAATTCATGATGAATCTTATACATACGAACCAATTCATCATCACTTGTAAAATTAAATTCGCGACGTTCTTTCGAAATGTTTTTACGTAAACTTAACATTCCATAAATACATACAACAAATGCAGGCACAACCAAGATGGCACCTATATAGATCATGTATTCAGGTAAAAAGAAAATCAAACACATAACGATCCATGGGCTGATGTTGAATCGTGATGTTACATATTGTCCAATATAAATGATATTGATGATTCCTGAAATCAATAAGGCATCACCCACATATAAGATCCACATATTATTTTGTAGATACGTTAAAACCTGTTTCAGTGATTCTGTATCTACACCTGGCACAGAACTTAATGAACTCGACAACATATCCGAACTCATATCTATACCACTCGCAAATACAACCGCACTTAAGCAAAGTCCAACTAAAAAAGCTACAACTAAAGCTATTAAATGGGATTTACAACGATATTTCCACATACAACCACCTATTTCTTCTCTATAATTCTTGCAGGAATACCTACTGCAGTTGCCCCTTCAGGAACATCTTTTAAGACGACCGCATTTGCCCGTACACGACACCCCTTTTTCAAAGTGATATTTCCTAAACATTTTGCGCCACAGCCAATATATACACCATCCTCTAAAGTTGGATGTCTTTTGACATGCTGCTTTCCTGTACCACCAAGTGTGACACCATGATAAAGCTGACAATCATCCCCGATAATTGCCGTTTCACCAATCACAACTCCCATACCATGATCAATCATCAAACCACGACCAATCACAGCACCAGGGTGAATTTCAATTCCTGTCCAATGCCTAGCTCGATTACTTACCCAACGCGCAATAAATGTATGATTATGCACCCAAAACCAATGGGCAATACGATGTAAACCAATTGCCTTAATATGTGGATACAACCAAAACACTTCCCATTTTGAATGTGCTGCCGGGTCTAACTGCATTGTTCTTTCTATGTTATATAATCCATCACGGATAAAAGATATCTTGTTTTTTTCTGACATGATAAAATTTTAGTTTATTTATGTCTAAATTTCAAGTTTAGTGTTTATTTCACATAAACTTCACATAGTGAATCATCTAAAACCTTACCAATCGAATCATGAATCACAAGATCCGCCTTTGAATCCATATTCGTACTATCTTTATTGATCAAAACCAAATGTTTGCCATGAAAATAGTTAATTAAACCAGCCGCAGGATATACAACAAGACTTGTACCACCTACAATTAAAAGATCTGCCTGCTCAATCGCATGAATAGCCGAATACAATGTATATTCATCTAAGCCTTCTTCATACAAAACAACATCTGGCTTAATGATGGCACCACACTTGCTACATCTAGGAATACCTTCATTATCTCTTAGTTTCATCATATCCTCTAGAGAATATTTTGTTTGACAATGCGTACAAGTATTTCTTAAAACACTTCCATGTAATTCATAGACCTTTTTAGAACCTGCCATCTGATGTAAGCCATCAATATTCTGTGTCACAATCCCTTTTAGCTTTCCCATTTTTTCAAGCTTTGAAAGAGCATAATGCGCCTTATTCGGTTGGGCATCTGGATAAATCATCTGATTAAAGTAAAAATCAAAGAATTCTTTAGGATGACTTAAATAAAAACTATGTGACAACATAATCTCTGCCGGATATGGATACTTCTTTTTATACAATCCATTGTCACTACGAAAATCTGGAATGTTACTTTCTGTAGACACTCCAGCACCACCAAAAAATACTATATTATTACTTTCTTGAATCCAATCTTTTAAAGACATAACATCACTTCCTGAAACTATTATACCTCCAAACAAGAAAAGAAAGGAAGATATTTCACTATCTTCCTTGAATATCAAATGTATACTCGCCATTATGACAATCTACATGGATTACATCCCCTTGCATAGCGCCAGTCTTAATCATTTCCTTGGCAATCTGTGTTTCAAGATTTCTTTGAATATAACGCTTCATAGGACGAGCACCATACACTGGATCAACACCCATCTTTGCGATCTGATTATACACAGCATCACTTACATTCAATGTAATGTCACGTTGAGCCAATCGCTTTTGTAGCAAGCCGACAAACTTGTGGGCAATTTTAATAAAGGCTGAATCATCTAATGCGTTAAACACTATAATTTCATCAATACGATTAATGAATTCTGGTTTAAAATGACGCTTTACTTCTTCCATATATTTATCATGTACATCACCAGATTCAAAGGCATATTGGCTACCTAAGTTAGATGTTAAGATAATAATTGTATTCTTAAAATCTACCGTAACACCTTTCGAGTCTGTAATACGACCATCATCAAGAATTTGAAGTAACACATTGAATACATCTGGATGCGCCTTTTCGATTTCATCAAACAAGACAATACTATATGGATTACGACGAACAGCTTCCGTTAACTGACCTCCCTCATCGTATCCTACATATCCAGGAGGAGCACCAATTAATCGTGCCACACTGTGCTTTTCCATGTATTCACTCATATCAATACGCACAATATGTCTTTCATCATCAAATAACTGTTCAGCCAAAGCCTTGGCAACCTCCGTTTTACCAACACCAGTTGGACCTAAGAACATGAACGATCCAATTGGACGATTCTCATCTTGAATCTGTGCTTTAGAACGCAAGATTGCATCTGTTACAAGTTCTAGAGCTTCATTTTGACCAACAACACGTTTTTCAAGTTCTTCCTTCAAATTCAATAATTTATCTCTTTCAGAAGCAACCAAACGAGTCACTTCAACGCCTGTCCATCTAGAAACGATTTTCGCAATCAATTCTTCATTGACCGTTTCTTGGATCAAAGCATCCTCTTTTTGACTTGCCTGCTCTTTTTGAATACGATCCTCTAATTCTGGAATCGTGCCATATTGAAGTTTAGCAGCATCTTCATAACGCGCTTCATTACGCGCTTGCTCTAAATCCAAACGAGCTTTCTCCAAACGTTGTTTATCCTCTTTTTCATTAGCCAAGCCACGTTTTTCGTCTTCCCACTTAGAATGCATTTCATCACGCTTTGATTGTAAAGAAGCCAATTCAC
>ERZ859776.354-NODE-354-length-25924-cov-2.439831_pt1 | contig 25924 bp, 23 predicted proteins | sample MGYA00509987_ERZ859776 | MGnify/ENA primary metagenome ERZ859776 (study PRJEB30046, sample SAMN00715146) | human gut metagenome | study: EMG produced TPA metagenomics assembly of the A metagenome-wide association study of gut microbiota in type 2... | reverse complement strand
AATACCATCTTCTGCCATTAGCTTCTCAATAGTTTTATAGCAAGCATTTAAAGTAACTCCATACTTTTTGCATTTTTCTTCACTGAATTTAAATTCCATTCGAGTTAACATAACGGCACCTCTTTTTCACATTTTTATATAAGGATCTACCAATTTTTTGTATGAGAAATCTAATATTCTTTCTTTTCTCATTCTAATCATTGTTTTATAAAATTCTTTTTCTTCATCCGTAATATATTCCGTATCATCAATGATTTTGTTGATTCTATCTAGGTTGATTTTTGGATACATTCTTTCCAAGGCTTTTGTGCATTCTGGATATTTTCCACTGCTGATAAATTCAAAATATCGTATACGCTTGCCATTAACATTTTGTGGATTTAAAACACTTCCACAACCCCATACAGGAGCAATTTTAACTGCATCTGTAATTTCATTGTACAAAAACCCCCAATTTCCATTGTGCCTATCCCGGTTTGCGATTAGTGCATCGGCAATGAACAAGTTCCAAAAAAAATCATTAAGAGCTTCTGCAGGTACGATATTTTGTTCATTTATTGCTTGCATCATTTCATCAAGTTTAGTTCCACAACCATTCCATTCTGTATCAACAATTCGATTTTTCAAGGAAGCAAAGTCTTGTATTGTCCATCCATTTATTGCAAAATCTTTACATGCCACAACAATTTTTTTATTGTTATTTACTTCATATGTCCCTAACAACGTGTCCTGTGTTTGAATCCCTAAGCTTTGTAATATATGACATCCTAAATATTCGGTGATACATCGATTATCTTTACTGCTATCTTTACTGCGAGATGCAAATTTTAGCATATATCTTTCACCGTTATATATAATAGATATTTTAGATCCATTCGTACCACCGTACATTTTGTTTGTCTTTTCACAGTTGGTAAAATCTATCATCCTATATCACCTATTCTTCCACCCTTATTATACTACATAAATGTACACATTTTAAGAGCACCGAAAATAATTAGTTTAAGTGCTCCTAAAATGTATAAATGATTCAATTCGAGAGTGGTGCTACTAAGATCTCTGCTTATGAAAGCGACCAAATATAAATCCGAGTTGAAACGTCAGCTTGACGATATTTAAATCACACATTGTAACCTAACAAAAAAAGAATAAACCACTAATTGCATTCTCATACACACTATTGTAATATATAAATATAAAACTTGGTTATACAACTAAGGTGGCAGTGATGCCACGATGAGCAGGCATCGTTAAAAATCGTATTCGTAAGGAGGAATTCAAGCTCCTTCCCTAAATCCACTAACAAGAGGTGAATTTGGTTATAGGGTATCTTGTAAAGCCAGAGGATGTCTTTAATCCTCACTGAGTCCGTGCTACCTACATTATGCACGAAAGCCTGACGATCAGGAGAATAAACCTGCAAAAAGATAAGCAAGCTTAAATGCTTGCTTTTTTTATGCATTATAAATGTAATAATGCCAATAAATATTGCAATAAAAAATGAAGGTAATATATCAGGAGACCTAAAATTGTAAAAAGAAAAGCAAGTACTTTAAAGTACCTGCTATTTCTTTTTTAAATTTCTCTACCCTTAAGAATGTTTGTAAGAAAAAAATCCTACAAATATTCATGTGCATCCCTCTGCACATGAATATTATAACATATATATTGTAATTTCAACTTTAAGTAAAGCAATTAACGATAATTTTATTGATTTCACAAAGCCAAATAAATAACATAGCATCTGTACAACATTATTGAGTTCATCTCTCTTATTCAGTAAGACATAATATCACATATTAATCTTTATATCAGCCTATTCGCCACACACACTTAATTCAAATTTTTTCATTTTTCCTGTTTTAAAATCACTCCACCATAGTTTATATCATTTTCATTAAATGCTTCAGGTTAGATTTTAAAAGCTTTGATTCTTCCCTAGTCAGTACACGGGAGTTTGCCACATTGAAATCCAAAAAAGATAATGTGGCATCAGTGCCACATTATTCTTACATTAAACTAAACATTTTTTTGATAAAATCTGTAATAAGAGGAACAATTTGTTTCTTACGCGATATTAGTCTTTCCACAAAAATATGTTTTGGAAAATTCTTCTCAAACCAGTTAGATATCTTACCAGAAAAATAAAAGTAAGAACCGTTATCGGCTACACTTGTAAATACTAAACATACCAAATCGCAGTTCTTTTCCATCACATACCTCTTCAACTCCTCTTCAATCGGCTCATGTATTGTATTCATCCATTCTTTTGATGGAATAACCACTTGAGCAATAATCACTGAATATCCTTCAATTTCAAAAGACTTTACATCTTCCTTTAAGTACTCTGATACTGATTTTGTTTCACTATTTGCATTCATAAAAAGAATAGAATATGCCAAATCATCCACATTTAATCCAAATCCTTTCTCTAAATAATTAGCCATCATTAAATCCTTATTTGTTGTAGTAGGAGACTGAAAATTAAGTGTATCGGATATAATAGCTCCTAATAAAAGTCCTGCCATCTTTTTAGGAATTAAAACATGATTCTCAATAAATAAGCTCGTCACTATTGTAGCTGTACTTCCCACAATTTCATTGCGGAATAATATGGGTTGTTTTGAAAAGAAATCATAGACTCTATGGTGATCAATTACTTCTAGAACTTCCGCCTTTTCTATAGATGGCACAGACTGTGAAAACTCATTATGATCTACTAATATAAGTGATTTATTTTTATATAGCATCGCATGATCCTTTAAGATATAGCCGACAATTATTTGAGATGAATCTAGTACAGGATAAGCGCGATATCTTTTACGACTCATTCTTTTAGCAACATCTTCCAAAAACTCATCATCATAAAAACACATCACATTCTCTTTCATCACATAGAATACTTCAGGTGAAAAAAACAAATAACGAGAGGTATTCATGGTTCCAAGCCCACTCAGAATAATCGGACAATGATATTCTTTTGCAGCAGATACAACACTTTCATCCACTCTATCGGTCCATACGACAATTAACATACCAGCACCCTTTTCAATCAGTGCCCTCTGCGATTTGGCATCATCCCCTACAATCACAATACGATTGGCTACTTCATAATTTTTGACATCATTTTTAGATAAAGCGACAATACTTACTTGACCATTCAAATGTAAACAATCATCAGAATATATGATTTTTCCATCAATGGTCTTACATATGTTATCCAATTTAATTTGTTTTAATAAATCAATACCAAATGCCGTATCACCTAAACCTACATCCGCCAAATCGTTGCGAGTAATGATTCCTTTAACATGTTGATGATTATCCACAACACATACAAATGGTTGTCCATGTGTTTTCATTAGATTCAAGGTTTCAAATATTGTAGTTTCAGGACTCACACAAATAGGCTTTCCCAATTCTATATCACTCAAGCGAACACGAGCATCGTCTAAAAGCATGGGTTCATCAAAGCCAAATCGATTTAATAAATAATTTGTTTCATCATTACATTCTGATAATCTACAAGCAATCGCTTGGTAGCCTAATTCTCTTTTTAAATATGCATACGCGATAGAAGATACAATAGAATCTGTATCTGGATGTCTATGCCCACAAACATATATAGTATCCATCTTTTTTCTCCTGTATTGCTTTTACTCTATCTGCATTATATATATAATTTTAAATTGAAATCAAATTATTTGAATTCGATTTTTTCATATTAGTATTCATTTTTTTCATATCAAATAAAGTATTATCTTTAATCGAATGTGTTATACTCAAAAAAGAAAGAGATAAAAAACATGACTTTTAATCACCTAAAATATTTTATTGAAGTAGTAAATCAAAAAAGTTTTACAAAGGCAAGTGAAAAACTATTTATCAGTCAATCCACAATCAGTAAAGCATTATCATCCTTAGAAGCTGAATTAAATACAACTCTCTATGAACATGGAAATCGGGAATTTATTCTTACCCAGACAGGTCAATATCTATATGATTTTGCAAAAGATGTACTTGGATATTGGAATGTTAAAGAAGATGAATTAATCGAAAAAATCAAAATGGATAATGATAAATTAAAATTAGGTTTGCCTCCAACAGCTGGTAGTATTTTCTTTTTTGGATTGATTCGCCAATTTAAAGTAAAAAATCCGACAACACAACTTATAATAAACGATGCAACTTCTAAATTTATACCGGATATGTTGCTTGAAGGTAAATTGGACCTAGGTATTGTAATCGAACCTTTTGAAGATACACGATTTATTAAAAAGATTGCTTACCAAACAGAATCTGTTCTTGTTGTTTCAAGCAAACATAAACTAGCAAATCAAGATACTGTATCTTTTAAAGAATTGAAGGAAGAACTTTTCCTACAAGTCACAAAGGATTTTCAATACCGACAGGTCTTCGAAAAAATTTGCCTTAAAGCTGGATTTAATCCTCATATTTCGTTCGAAAGCAATCAATGGGATATGATTCTTGAAATGGTTGCAGACAATCAAGGAATTACAATTTTGCCTTTACCACTTGTTGAGAAATACAAGCCACAAAATGTTAAGTGTATTCATTTAACAGACCCTTGTTTTCCGTGGGCATTAACTGTAATACGAGCAAAAGGCCATCCGGTTACACAAGGTATGAAAAAATTTATAGAATTACTATAGCTGTTTAGATTTTTTCTAAATAGCTTTTTATTATGAAATAAATTCATACTATTTGAAAAAAGGATATTGGATTCTTTTTCAAACTTATCGTTTAATTAAGATAGTAAAGCGCTTTCCAAAAAATCAACACAAAGAATTGGATGAATCTTTGTGGAAAGGAGAGAAAAAAATGAAATCAAAATCAACATCCACATTTTATGCTTATACAATTGAAGCTATCTTATTCTTAACGTATTCTTTCTTTGCTGTAAACTGGATTGCTGGAAGTACTCTAACAGCACAAATCGCACAAACTTTTGGAGTTGACAGTGGAGCAAGTTCTTCATTCGTATCCAATGCGGTTACTATTGCTAAAATCATAGGAAACTTCATGGCAGCCTATATTTTAACAAAGCTATTACCTAAAAAATCCATCGGTCTAGGATCACTGTTAATATTTGGTGGAAGTCTAATTGCTGTATTTGCGCAATCTTATCCAATGTTTATTATCGGACGATTCATTATGGGATTTGGTGGCGCAGTATTCGTAATATATTTTGCACCTGTTGTCATGCATTACTTCACACCTAAACAACGACCTACTATTAATGCACTGAACAGTTGTGCATACAACTTTGGTTCTATCGTTGCCCTATTGATTGTTGGCCCTATTATTAACATCTTTCAAACATGGCAAAAGAGTATGGGATTCTTCGTTTGTATCAGTGGTGTTCTTTTTATCTTATGGTGTGTATTTGGTGAAGATTTCGAATTAAACAAATCAAGTGATTCTTCACAAGAATCAAAATATTCAATGAAAGATGCTCTTAAAGAAAAAATCACTTGGTTATTGCCTTTAACATATTCTGGTGTATTGGTTCTATATTTAACATTATTACAATTATTCCCTAGAATTGATGGAGCTGCTATTACAGCTTCAACACTAAGCGCCCTTACTGGTATTGGTGGAATCATTGGAACATTATTGGCCATTGCCCTTGCAAAATGTTATACAAAACGTAAACCTGTAATTATTATCAGTGGTGTTGTTATGACAGCCAGTGCCTTTTTAATGGTTAAAACAACAACTCCTTCTATTGCTGTTGTAGCTGCTTTGGTACTAGGTACATTTATGTTCTTGCCAATGACATCGCTTATGTTGATTCCTCAAGAATTAGACAATATGACACCAAGTCGTTTAACTGCTATTATGGGCGTTTTCTGGGCTCTAGCTTATATTATCGAAACCATTATCTTCTATTTATTTGGAGTTCTATTTGATCAAACTGGAAGCTATTCTTCAAGTATCATGATAGCCGTTATTCTAAGTTTATCATTTGTTATCGGTGGTTTCTTCTTGCCCGAAACTGGAAAGGATAAGTAATAGGTACGAATATGATTTATGCAGTGCAAAAACAACCATTGAAGAATGGTGAAATCATGGCCTATCGTGAAGAAAACACAAAATCTAATGCACCAGTTTTATTACTGATTCATGGTAATCAAAGTTCTTCTTTATACTATGAACATTTAATGCAAGATTTAAAAACTGAAGCTCATATTTATGCTATTGATATGATGGGATTTGGAGAATCTTCTTACAATCACCAGCATACAACAATGAAAGACTGGGCTGACGATGTAGCATTATTCATGGAAGAAAAACATATTTCATCGGCAATTGTGCTTGGATGGAGTGCTGGAGGTGGAACTGCTTTAGAACTTGCTGCCTGCTATCCTGAAAAAGTATCACATCTAATTCTTATGGCCTCAGTTGGTGTAAAGGGATTCCGTTTAGCTGCACGCGATGAAAAAGGAAATATTCTAGAAGGACAATTTTTATCAAAAAGAGAGGATATTATAAAAGATCCTCAAACAATGATTCCAATCACAAATGCAATTGAATCAAAAGATGTTAAATTCCTTCACTGGGTTTGGGAAAAAACAATTTTCAATTTAAATCCTCCAGTTGATTTTGATTTTGATGCCTACATGAATGAAATCATAAAAGAAAGATGTTTTGTAGACATTAGTGTAGCGTTGTGCCAATTCAACATCACAGATGAAAAAGCATTAGTTGTAGGAAGTGGACGAATCAACAATATTACTTGTCCTGTCACATGGATTCATGGAAAGAAAGATATCATAGTTGCCTATGCAGTTGGAGAAGATAGTATTCGATATTTTAAAAATGGAAACTTGTATCCAATTGAAGATGCAGGACATGCAAGTTTTATAGATCAACCAAATATTTTCAACAAAAAATTAATAGAAATTATACATAACACAAAGTAATGAAGGAGATAATTATGCAAACAGTTCAAGAAATCTATCAAAGTAAAGTTAAAACAGCTAATGAAGCCTTAGACTTAATTCAAGATGGCGATTACATTTTTTCTGCACAAGCTGCTGGAGAACCAACAGAAATCATGTCGCATTTACAACACCTAAAAGAAACAGGTGTAAAAGGATGCCATTTAAACACTTGTCTTCCTTTAAAAGATTATCCTGTATTCCATGACCAAGAAATGAAAGGTATTTTAGACCACAATGCATGGTTTATGTCGGCAGGACTAAGAAAAGCATACAAAGAAAAAATGGTAAGTCCAGTTCCTCAAAGTTCAACTTCTATCTTACGAAAAACTCTATCTCGCTGTGAATATGAAAACTGGCGTCCAGTCGTCATTTGTACTGTTAGTCCAATGGATAAACGAGGATATATGACATTATCAGTAAGTGCAATCTATGAAATGGATCTAATCAAAGCTGGCGCATTAGTACTCGTTGAAGTTAATCCAAATTATCCAAAAACATTTGGTGATACAGTTGTTCACGTTTCTCAAGTTGATGCCATCGTTGAATCAAATCATCCAATTCCAATTTCTAAAATTGCTCCTTATACAGAAACAGATGCAACTATAGGAAAATACATTGCAAATTTAATTGAAGATGGTTCAACCATCCAGTTAGGCATTGGAAATATTCCTAATGCAGTAGCCAATGAATTAAAGAAGAAAAAACATTTAGGTATTCATACAGAAATGTTTACGGAAACAATGGTTGATCTTATTGAATGTGGAGCTGTAGACAATTCACAAAAAGGCCTAAATGACGGATATTCTGTTTGTTCATTTACAATGGGAACGCAACGTTTATACGACTTCATTGATGATAATCCAACAATCCTATTTAAATCTTGCACTTATACAAACGATCCATACACAATTGGAAAAAACAATAAATTTGTTTCAATCAACGCTACTCTAGAAGTAGACCTATATGGGCAAGCTGCATCTGAAACTGTAAATGGTCTACCATGGTCTGGAACTGGTGGTCAATCTGAAACAGTACAAGGTGCTCAAATGTCAAAAGGTGGAAAATCAATTTTGGCTATGCACTCAACTTATACAACTAAGGACGAAAACGGTAATGAAGTACTTCATTCTAAAATCGTTCCAGCATTACATAAAAATGCCGCAGTTACCACAAGTCGAAATGATACAGATTATGTTGTAACAGAATATGGAGTAGCTTGGTTAAGAGGTTTAACAATCGGTGAAAGAGCTAAAGCATTAATTAAGATTGCACATCCTGCATTCAGAGATCAATTAACAAAAGAAGCAGAAGAATTGTGTATCTGGTAATAAAAGAGAGTTGAAACCAATAAGTAATTCTTATTGAATTCAACTCTCTTTTTCATTAATCTTCATTGCTTAAAAATCCTTTCATTTTTTATATTTTCAATCTCTTCGTCAGTTAATGAAGGCAATATACCAACCAAATTATTTAATGATCTCTTCTTTGCCTGCTTTGGAGAAATAATACGTGCAATCTCTATTCCTTTATTTGTAATAATAATTTCTTCTTTGTTTGCCATAGTTACATAATCACTAAAATGACTTTTTAATTCTGTAGTATTTATTGACTTTCTTAGTGTTCTCTCCTATACACTAATTATAGTATTAATGTACATAGAAAGCATCAGTAACATACATACTTTTCAATGAAACAAGAAAACTAACATTTCACTTTTAATTACTGTTATGTTGTGAATAGTAATTATTAAATTACAATTATAAACTAAAGAGTATAAAGATAAACCAACCTTTATTTTTATACGTAAACCTTTTACTAATATCTCATCATAAACCTGTAATTTTGATACTAAATTAGATTACGTTTATTCTGATACAAATATCTAAGAACAGATTCCAAAATAATGACACTATCATTTTAATTTTTCCGCTTGGTCCTCCACATTTGCAAACTCTCTTTCATAAGTCAAAACTTCATATTCATTCAGACCAGCTTCATTTTTTATGGTTTCAAATTCCATTTCAAGCTGTGCCAAATGGTCATAGAGATTTCTGATTCTGTCAACATTATTAAGGTATTCATCTTTATCTGTTAGCATTTTTTTTCGAGCGTACAAACTTACATTTTTAAAACCAAGTTCCTTACTTTTATTTTTTATCACTTCATATTCCGTATTCGATACACGAAATGCAATGAATTTATCTTTGTTCATATTTTCTACCTCCTTTTGTTATATAATGCATCGATATTCTAATTTTCCATTTTTCACTTCTCTATCAAATTGCAGCACCTGCCTAATTGTGAATGAATCTAAAACTCCTTCTTTACTTTGTTTATCTTGTAAAACTTTAAATCGAATTGATACTCCTTTTGCTAAAAATTGCATAAACATTTTTTTGTTTTCTTGCTTTATCCAATCTAAATTAAGGTTTATTTTAATAAGTTCTAAATTTTCAGAATAAGATGTATGTATATATATTTCTATGTGATTGTTTGTTGCTTTTAGATTTTCAACATACCCATCATATATCCCAAAGAATGTCAGATCCTCAATTTTTGTGTACAATGTTTTTCTTTTTTTAGATTGACTACTTGTCTTTTTTTCATATTCATTTTTTATAAATGCAATATGTCTTAGCATTAACTCTTGAAATGTTTCTTCATATTCATAAGATGTTAAAATCTTTTTTCCATGTTTATATTCAAATAACGATAAGTAACATTCGTATTCAATTTCAGTCAATCTCCATATTTTTTTTACCATCTTATAATCATCAATAGCAATAAGATTGTTCTGTAAATAGATATATTTACTGTGTATGTATTCTTTGTGATACTGTAAATCTTTTTGAAATAATTCGTAATTTGTTTTTGCAGAACAGTATATTTGTTCGTACCATTGGTACATATCTCTTGTTATGTAATAACTGTTTGTTTCAGAGTCATATACAAATTCTTTTTGAAAAGGATGATTTTTATAGATATACTTTTTCAATCTTGATAGTTGAACTTTGTTTAAATATAACGAATCCAAACCAATTAAATCTGCTTTCTTTAAAACTTCATTTGCTTTCAAATTTTTATTTTTTACTTTTTTCTCAAGCCGAATAAATCCATATTCTTTTCGCAGCGTTTCCACGCCTACATCTCCAATCAGAATTGATAATATACGTACATATGATTTCATCCAATTCTTTTTTAATATTATTTCACATTCCTCATAAGTTAAAAATCTCTCTCTTCCTTTCATTGTACCAAATAAATTTCCCATGCCATCTCGGATTTTATAAAACTCTTTGCGATTTTTTTGACATAAAGTCAAAAAATTTTTAAGAGATATTTCACGATTTTTAAAAGCAGAATCATTAATACTATTAATTTTTAATTCTTCATTGTAAGAAAATATTTCAAACCATTCCAGTGTCCATACTAGATCCATTTTTTCATATTCTTGTTTTATTTCTGCACTAGTCAAATTTAGATATTGTATTCTCCTATGCGTAAAAAGAATTACCTTTTGAACGTAGTCAATTCCTCTTGGATAAATATATTCATCATCAATCATATGTTCTTCAAAATGCAGTTTATTCATGTCATAAATCAATTTATTTTTTCTTTCTTCTAAATTCAAACCTGTCCATTTATAAACACCACACCACTTAATGAATTCTTTTATTTCAAATTTTTTCGCAACATCCCCTTCCAATAATGACAATTTTTTCTTCTTTGATGAATCAACTTTTTTTTGTTGTACAAGATAAGTATGTCTCACTTTTTTTTCACTAAGCTTATTTTGATTTGAAATGTTTATTTTTTTTGTATTTTGAAAACTTGAATATTTCGAATTCTTTTTTTGATTATTTGCTTTTGTACTTTTCAAAAAGTTTTTATAACTTACTTCGGCCATAGTACATCTCTCCCCTCTTTTTTTCATTTGCTGATCAAACTTGTTTATTCATTCATATTTTATTTGAATTTTGGCCTACTTTTATTTTTTTATTAACCTGTACCCTTTCACATAGGGTTTCCTCGCAATTCAAAAAGTAGCAAGCACGTCATTTGTTTAACACAAACGACCAAGCTTTTTAGGGGGCGTACCCCTAATACCCTGTGTCTCCGACGGATGCTAAGTAAAAAAAGAGTGAAGCATAGCTTCACTCTATCTGATTTCCAAATTTCTTCTTTTTAATCTTCGCGTATAATTCTGCACCTGTGTAGCAATCTTTTGTTTATTTTCAAAACCTTTAAAGTACGCATATCTTTTTGAAGATTTGAACACTTCATCAGGTGATATCAAATTTTTATTACGTTCAAAATCCCAATTTTCTTTTACAAAATTCGGAAGTACAGAATTCAAATCATTGAATCCTTTCAGAAATTTTCGATGCGCACAGTATGGACATTTATTCTTAGTAATACATTTTTTGTACACATTCATTTTATAACTATGATCATTTTTACACTTCCAATATACTTCTACACATGAGTTATATGCAATTGTATTTGGATCAAGTTCATTTTTTTCATAGTCCCATTCTTCTTTCAATTCCGGAGAATATTCAAAGATTGTTTTTGAAACAGATCCCGTTGAGGCGATAAAATCATAATATATTTTATTAATTTTCTGATAGTCTCTTTTGACGTCAATGTCATAATTTTTTGTATCATCGATTTTTGTAAGCAATTCTAATATTGATTTTGACAGCTTATTGTCATCCGCCTTGTGCGAAATATATTGAACAAATTCATTTTCATTCTCGTTGACTTCTGATAAGACAAACAGTTTATTTATAACATTTCGAATACTGTTTTGAATTTCAAGATCACGTTTCAAAGCCGCCGCATGTACCTTCCCGTCAAAATTTATTCCCACATCATAATCCTCAATATAAACGTCTATCTCATGACCTTCCAAACTTTTTTTGTGCCATACTACATTATTAAAATATCGTTGGCAATAATAATAAATTGCAGTTTCTCTAAACGAAGACTTATTAATAATCTGACAATTTTCACACAACACAGTGTCATGCTTTCCAACCTTGTTAGGTTTTCGTATCACACTTTTCCCACAAACCGAACATTTAAAATGATATGGTTTATTCGAATGTGCAGGTATTAATTTTGGATCTTCATTAGCATCATTATGTTCATAGTCCCATAAAGATGCCAACACTGGGCGTTGATAAGCAATCGAATTTACTTTTGCATACATCACTTCATTACAGAATGGGCAAACTGGTTTGCCATATATTTTACTAAAGCCTGACACAAAATGTGTTCCACAATTAGGACAAATCAAATTAATTAATTTGTTTGTTCGACGGTCGTAATCATCTACATTTCTTTCTTCTTCTTTGTTTTTTTCGAAATCCAGAACATCTTTCATTTCTGGATATTTAAGACTGATATTAATATCTTTACTTTTTTCTTTCATATTTTCCTCCATTTTTTCTTCTTTGTTTTATGTCTTTTATGAAGGATTTCTGATAAAATAACAATGCAAGTGATTATTTTTTAATCCTTCATGGTCTAATTAAGTTGCAGCTTAATTAGACTTTTTTTTATTTTCTTTTCCATACATCTACATATTATTTACCTCCGTTTTGCTCCGTTTAACCTTGCCCTTCTTAAGATTACCGCGATTCAAACAAAAAGTCAGCGCTCTTTTTATAAAATTTTAAATTACATACTCTACGTTTAATGATCCCCCATTTTTTCGAATAAATACTTTATGCAATCACTTGAAACATCGTATTTTTGAGAAAATTTATTTCCAGTCAACATGTCTGCATACTTTCCTCCTGTATCCATATCACTTGCTATCACGTTGTTATCTACTTCTTTTTTTAAATACTCAGCTTCAAACATCAAATCGTACAAAACAGAATATCTTTCGACAATAGAACATTCAATCGGCATAGAAGTTAATGTAACATTTATATCTTCAACATATTCAGGCATTGTTAAAGAATAGTTATTTAATTTGGACAATTCATTTAAAACAAACACATATTCCTGCCGAGTGATATAGATATCTAATACACCTTCTTCATTAAAACTAGTATGCATCCTTGGAAACAATTCTAACAATAATTCATTTACTTTTTCTGCACCAAGAATACTTGGATACAGCTCAAAACAACTTACACTTTTCATTTTTTCATCTCCTGTCATTAAAAGTTTAACAAACCATTTTCAATTTGTCCTCGACCAAAAATGAAAAATCGGTCGATGAAAAACTATAAAAGTCCCGCATTTTATTCGTTCAATAATGCTCTCTAATAACTGTTTCATCTAATCACACTCCTTTATAATTTCATTTTATAGGAATCACATAATTAATAATATGAATTTATTTTTGTAGATGAAATATATCGTAAATTAGGAGTTATTTAGCCATTTTAACAATAAATTTAACTGTTATAGTATTTTATCAATGTTATAATCCATCTGCCTTTGTCGTTTCAATTAACAAGCACATATCGATATCCAATTAATAATAAGATTTATATTCTATATCCATATTTCTGAAAGCAAATAAAAAAGGGCTCAACAAATTAAGTAATATAATACTTAATCGTTATAGCCCAACTATCCACATTTGTTAGGAAGATGAATAGCAATACTAATTATAGCTTTCGACTGTTTTGCTGTCTACTTTTATTGATCTGGACAACCTCATCCGCTTCTTTTTCTGTATGATACACCTTTGATTCACGTACTCTTATACCGGAAGGTCCATCATTACCATTATTTGTATCAAACTTAATAGTGACAAAGCCAGCTGCAGCACGTATTACCGTAGCCTTTTTAACAAAAACAGATGAACTAATAAAATACACTGTATCTCCAACATTAAACTGTTTAGCCATTATTTACCATCCTTTCTGTACTTTCCAAAGAAATGCTCCTCGCCTTCCAACCTGGCCTTAATAGCATCCTCTTTATCATCAAAGCGTCCTAAGCAATGATTCTTTCTTTGAAATGTTATCTGAGCAACCCATTTCTTACGCTTCTTATCAAAAGACACACCACGAACTCCAGTACTATTGTTTTTATTTATCTTCCTGGAAGAAGAAATACCAGATAGTGTAGTTCCATCCACAAAGCCAAAACGATCTTTAGCTGTACTAGAACGAACCTCTGTATTTAAACAACCACACGATCTTGTTTTACCATCCTTTAATGAATGTGCATTAACAACAACTTCATTCCCGCAGTCACATATACATTTCCACATAGTGTTGTTATTTACTCGCCCAACATATTCTTTTACGACAAGCCGGCCAAACCTTTGATTAGTTAAATCATTTCGATTCCCTAATCTACATCCACAGCTGGTTGTATGCCCTGTTCTAAGATGATTGGAAGTTACTTCACAAGTGTTACCACAATCACATTTACATTGCCATATAGCCAGGCCTCTATATCGCTTTCCTGTGTCTTTTATTGCTATTAACTTTCCAAAACGTTGGCCAGCTAAATTCAATTTGTTAGATGGTGCCATTTAACTATCCTCCAAGAGTAAAGGACTGTTCATTCCTGATACAATCCGAAATTTCGTACAATTAGATTACATAAAATTAACATACGAAGTATAAGTTTTCATATCTCAACAATATTATTTAAATATCAAAAATGCTATTCCATATGATATAGAATAGCAAACTATCCATATTTACAGAGAAGATGAATAACCATATCTATTGTCTTCTGACTGTTTCGTCGTCTACTTTTATCATTTTAAGTATTATAATTCAATTTATAATTCATTCAACAATTCTTCCTTGCATTTGATAAGAAACATATTCTAGAATCTCATCAACACATGCCTCTAAATTGTTCTCTACATCTTTACTCCAAAAATGCAATGGGATCCATCCCACATTATTTAGAAGAGAATCATTTCTCTTATCCCTAGAAATATTCTCTTCTATCTTCTCAATCCAGAACTTCTTATTGTTTTTTAAAGACTCTTTTTTTTTATCAAAATCTTTCCCATGCCAAAACTCACCATCAACAAAAATAGCTATACAATATTTTGTCAAAGCAATGTCTGGTGATCCAGGAAGTTTCTTGTAGTTTAATCTATATCTATAGCCTTTATGCCATAAAGCCTTTGCTAGCTTTATTTCTACATCATTTCTTTTTAATTTCACATGAGACATACGTTTCGATATCTCAGGAGTCGTTTCCAATTTTTGATGTTTCATAATCATCAACTATCCCTTTAATTTTTTATATATATCATTTAATTCAAAAAAAGCCTTTTCACTCATCTTTAAAGCTTTACTATTTTTCTTTACTTTATTTTTCTGATTTAAATCAATATTAAAATATACTTTGATTGGTGGTATCGTTGAATACTGCATAAATTCTTCAGGAGTGAATTCATAAAATTCATATTCTTCATCTATCTCTTTGATAACGACAAATTTGAAAACTTCCTTATTCTTCAATGCACATTCCCATTCTGTAAAAGTGGCTGCACCGAAATATGCGCTTTTCCTTTTAGTAGCCTTTATCTCAAAAAAGTGTTTCTTACCATTTTTATACGCAATAATGTCTACAGGTGAATGTGCGATTTGGACATCAACATATCCTTGTTGAATCAAATGATTAACATAAGCTTCTTTTGCTTTTATATCCGATTTATCATTCATATTAAATATCCTCAATTTTCAATTGGGACAACACATATGTGTTGTTCAACCAAAAACTCTGTTTAGTCATCCATTCCCCATTTGGCAATTGATTTGCATCTCGTTGAAGGTTTCCTTTTTCAAAACCATTATTTAATTTACACGCAGCTTTTGGTGCATGTGGTCTGATATGGATAATTCTATTATCCTTCTTACTTGGTAAATCGTTTGAAACAACATCACCTTTAACAGTAAAATTGATTCCCTCTTTGATTTTCTTTTGTATAGCTTCCCATCCACTTTTTGCTTCACCATACAAATCACTTAATGGCATATTCCATAACTGAGCACCTTTTAAAACATAATGTGCTCCATCGGATTTATATACAACAAACAAAAATCTAGTCTCTTCAAAATACTCACAGAAGTCAGAATATTCAAAATCTTCTGTAGCCAATTTTTTAAAATCAATCACTGGTAAAGACATAGATTCACGAATCTTACCATTTTTCTCTATACGAATAGCTTTGACAACAATATTCGCTTTTACAAATTCATCTGCCTGGCTACTCTTGATTCCTAACATTCTATATGCCAAATCAATCCACTGAGCTTTATTGTTATTATATGGTCTACTATACATACGACATAACTGTTCATCCGTCTTTCCTGAATTTCTGTTGATCATGTTTAAAATTTGGTTTTCAAAAGAATCTACTGTTGTTAATTGATTGTTTTTAATTATTGATTCACAAGGGACCCTATCCTTCAACACATATTCATGAAGTATGTAATCCATATACTGTCTCTTAAAGCAGAAATTTCTTTTTCTTGCCGGTGTATGATTCCCATAATATTGAGGAACTGTGCTCTTTTCAGCATTTGCACCCTTTGTACTAGCACCCAAATATAAAGTGTCACTTTCGCTTATTTCGTGTGCTTTACCGTTTTTAATCTTTTCTATAATATTCAAATAATCCTGTATTATAATACTTAAATCATCTTGTGGAGGAGTAAACAAATTAACATATTTTATCTCATAATCCATTCTATTTTTCGACTTATCTCTCAAATAATGCACCAATAAAATCAGTTTGATTTTTGCCCATACATGACTTTTATAAAAATCATCTTCTACAGGTTCTTTATAAGAAATGTTAGTAATAGAAAGTCTCTCTCCTGCTGAATAATCACCATTCTTCTTTTGATCTATACATGTTTGTTTCAATTCAACACCAGTCTTTGAAAAATCTGCATCCTGTACACCATTTGGCATATACCCAAAATAGTATCTTTCAAGAAAATTACCTAGCTGCCCTTTTGCATTCTCTCCAGGCGTTTTATATTCAACTGTATCTTCCTTTACTTTAAAAGATTGTGGTTCCATAGGATTCGTATAGAACTTCTTTAAAGAATGATTGTATTCATCACTAATTTCATTAAATGTCATTCCTTCCAATCGTTTCGCGTATTCAAAAATACTATCTATACTTCTATCATCGTAATCAAATAACATGGCCTTACCTCTTTTCAAAAATGTAAACATTTTCGATCTTTACAAGTTTCACTTGATCCTTTATAATGAAACTGTTATGCTAATTATAGCATTGAAGGGAGTTCTTATACATGGAAAAAACTGTAATTGAGTTGTTCGCAGGCGTAGGTGGTTTCCGCGTTGGATTAAATAATATAAAAGGCTTTAACAAGCAAGGAAAAGCAATTGAAAATCGTGACTGGGATTTTGTATGGGCAAACCAATGGGAACCTAGTACAAAAATCCAACACGCTTACGATTGTTATGTAACTAGATTTGGTAATGAGTGTAGTAATGTAGACATTTCTAAAGTTGATGCAAAGACTATTCCTAATCACAGTTTACTTTGCGGTGGATTTCCATGCCAGGATTACTCTGTCGCACGTTCTTTATCTAATGAAAAAGGTATTGAAGGTAAAAAAGGTGTTTTATTCTGGGATATCGCACGTATTTTAAAAGAAAAGAACACTCCATTCTTCTTATTAGAAAATGTTGATCGCCTATTAAAATCACCATCAAAACAACGTGGTAGGGATTTTGGGATTATGTTACGCACACTTAGTGATTTAGGTTATAATGTTGAATGGCGTATCATTAACGCTGCTGATTATGGTGCAGCACAACGAAGAAGAAGAATTTTTATTTTTGGGTGGAAACAGACTCTTAAATATAATAAACAAATCAAATTCGACGAAGCTAAACATTACATTTATAAAGCTGGATTATTTGCTCAATGCTTCCCCGTTGAACTTCCTGCAAACATTTGTGATAATTCAAATGAAATTGATTTACTACAATACAAAGACACAGTTGAAATGACAAGTGAATTCAAAGAAAACTTTGAAAATACCGGTGTTATGATAAATGGGACTGTATTAACAGAAAAAACCAAACCAATCCAAGAAAAGCCAATTACTCTTGGTGAAATCAGAGAAACAAGAACTGGGTTAGATGCTTATATTTTAACTGGTGATAAAAAGGATAAATTCACCTACTTAAGAGGTGCAAAAAAGATTGCTCGTACAAAGCCAAATGGAGAACCATACTTCTATTCAGAAGGTTCAATGTCACCATATGATTCACTAGATTTACCTGGAAGAACTATGCTAACAAGTGAAAGTTCAGTTAACAGATCAACTCATATTATTCCAGATATGGAAACCGGGGAATTACGTATTTTAACACCAATCGAAGCAGAAAGGCTTCAAGGTTTCCCTGACAATTGGACAGATACTGGTATGCCAGAGAAACGCCGTTATTTTATGATGGGTAATGCTTTAGTGACAAATGTTATCAATCGTTTAGAGCCTAAATTACATGAAATAATTGAGAATGAATAAAACTTTTAATCATTAACTATGCTTTAAATAAGTTTACACAGGAAATAATCATGGAATTATTAAACTCAAAATCAATATTAGATTGTTCTGAACAAGAAACAGAACAACACAATCAAGAATGTTCTTCAATTATAGAAAATCTTCATAAATATGATGATTATGATTGTGCAGTCATCTATAAATATTTTGATGAAGCAAACAAAGAAAAAGAACCAGTCATCAAGCAATGCAAGCTATATGATTCTTTAGACGTGGTTCAATTTGCAGACATCAAAAATGGCGTAGACTTTGCAATTGTAGAAGGATTCCTTACATTTGTTTGTTATGGATCTGAATATCAATACAATAATCAAATACACCTTGTTACTACTTGTATCCAAATCCGTCCTTTTAACAAAAATAAAAATTTTATCCACTTGCCTTTCAATTTTAATCTTTAATTGTTCTACCAAAAAATTTCTATTAAATTGATTATCATTCAAACAATACAAGCCGAATAAAAAGGATTCCATTTTAAAATGGTACCCATAAGGAGGACAACAACGTGACAGTTGTGATACTCACTTGTGGGTATCTTTTTTCGTTGTTTTAAAATAAATATGTCAAGAACCAAAAGATTTACGAAAGATGAAATAGACGTATTGTCTAAGTCACCCTATGTAAAAAATATTCGAGAAAACAGATTATCATTCACCTATGATTTTAGATGTATCCTTTATGATGAATGGATCAAATATCCTTCAGTGGCTCAAATAAGAAAAGTTCTCACGTTACATAATTTTAACTGTACAATGATCGGATGTGACGTTATTAACAGGCTACATAGAAATTTTAAAAGAGATGGTCGTCCTACTGGCGGGAAGAATAAAGCGTTTGGAATACGTTATTCATTAGAAGAAAAGTATGATAATGAATTTTTGAATGGTTCAGGGATTTTTATGAAATCAAAGAACGGAATTGGATTTACTTCGGAATTCATCGATAAAGTCTATAAAGAGTATCCTAAAGTATCCATTGAATCTCAGCTGGAGTCTTATGGTTTAGACCCTAAAAGAGTTGGTTTTCAAAGAATCTATAATTTGAAAAAGCTTTTCGATGGTAAAAAAACTGTAAAGGAAAATATAAGCTTAAATACGATTAATAAATACATCAATCATCCATATGTCAAAAGGTGTACATCTAAACATTTTGTTCTTAATAATAGTTTTTATAATCAAGCTTCTAGCTTCAAAGATCTTCCTATAGATGAAGTTCTTGGCATATTTGAAATCAAGGGATCTGATCTGCCTGTTGGTGTACATACTAGAATTAAACATAAATTGAACAACTGGAATGTTGAATCTTTGAATATCACAGATGAAGTTGATTTGTATTTTAAGCTTCGTGTCCAATACAATAAGATCCAAGCTTTAGAGAAGCTGTCTTTAATGCATTTCAACAGGCTGCGAGATAATCTTCCACAGTATACTTTCGAACAAAAGAAAGCGTTATGTATGTGGATCAAGGAGCTACCTCATGATCGATACGATTATTCCATTCAATCGATTCTTAAGAAGATTGGATTGTCCAGATCATCTTACTATTCGATTCTTTCAAATGACAATTATGGTATGAAAGACAAGCAGGATGAGATTGATTTTCAATACATAAAGAAAGTTATGGATTATAAAGGATTCAAGAAAGGTTCCCGTACTATTTATATGATGCTTCCTGGAATGTGTGGTGTACATTTTGGAAGAGCCAAGATCCTTAGACTGATGAAAAAATATGGCTGTGTATGTGCTGTGCGTAAGGAACGCCCTGAATTGAAAACGAGTAAAGAGAACTTAAAAAACAATCGAAAGCCAAACCTATTAAAAAGAAGATTTCGTCTGGCAAGGCCTAATGAGATACTGCTTACGGATGTGAGTTATTTAAAATACAGTACTAATAAAACGGAATACTTTTCATGTATAAAGGATGCAGTCACAGGCAGAATCGTGAATCATGTCACTTCATCCGCTAACGATTTGAATTTGGCTACAGATACAATAGCGTTCCTTGATTCCACTGAAAATACTCTTTTCCATTCGGATCAAGGAACGCTTTATTTTAACGATGAATTCCAGAATAAGCTGAAAGAACTTGGATACGAACAATCTATGTCGCGTCGTGGCAACTGCTGGGACAATTCCAGCCAGGAATCCTACTTTGGACATATGAAGGATGAGTGTGACTTCTCTAAATGCTCTACTCCGGAAGATGTAAAGAAAAAGGTTGATGAATATATATACTACTACAATTATGAACGCCCTCAATGGACACGCAACAAGATGACTCCTGTAGACTATGAGAATTATCTTAATTCTATGTCAGATGGTGAATATTCAGAATATATGGAAATCGAGCAGGAAAAATATGATAAGATGATGGAAAAAGCAGGAATAAAGGCATTAAAACGAGCAGTTGAGCTTGGTGCCTTTACACAGGAGAAATTGGAATTATGGCTCAAGTAAAAAAGAAAAAGAAGAAACAGACAGAAGCACAAAGACTGGCACATCGTGATGCGGTCATTGCGCATGCAGACAATAAATTTGTTGCAGGACTTACTGAAAAGATGGACGCATTCATTTATACAAAGGATTTTTATATTGCCCTTTATAAACAATTGGAAAAAGGAATGACAGCTGTTGAAGCCTATGAATCATTAGGATTCGACACAAAAACACTTGGAAAAGACTGTGCGCAGTCTGCAGCCAAACGTGCAAGACAAAAAGCTAGAAATGGCGAGTTTGAACCAAAGTCAGACAACTTTGATGGAAGTGTTCCAATTAAAGAAATGCCTGAAATGAGTCTTGAAGAAAAAGTGGCATATCAGGAAGCTCGTATCAAATATTTGGAAGATTACGTAGAATTTCAAAAAAAAATGCCATCCATATTGGAGGAGATATACTCATCGTACAACGTCAAGAAGTAAAAGATGATAAATTCTATATGGCATATGACTATATAAGAAGAGGAAAAGCTGAAGAAAATGGATATACGAATACAAAGGTTTTTAAGATGTTCGGTATTAGCAGTACAGGTTATTATGATTATGTTGCACGAAAAGAAGACAGAAGTGGAAAGCTGGCAGCTAAAAGAAGAGATGAAAGTTACGTGATCCGCTGTTTTAAACGTATCATTAGAAGATTGGGATTTGTCCCTGGCAAGCGAACATTCCGCCGCCATATGTTTAGAAGATTCAACTATAAGATTAGTGTATCCAGAACATCAAAGATCATGAAAAAGATGCAGATCACAGCACAACTTCCTAAAAAAGATGCCTATAAAGGTCAGGCTACACATCACCATGAATGTATGGCCAAGCCAAATCTTGTCAACCGCAATTTCAAACTAGGAGTAAGACAAGTTGTTCTTACTGATATCACTTATATTCATTATGGTTACTATCGCACACCTGCCTACATGTGTGTTTTTAAAGATGCCTATACAACAGAAATACTAGGATGTGCCGTATCAAGTAAAATGGATGTAGCGCTTATTCAGGAAGCCTTCAACAATATGATGGACGATCATAAAAGTGAATTCCCAAAAGATATGGAAGTATACTGTCACAGTGATCAAGGCTCCCAGTACCTTTCAACTACATTCAAACAATTATTAAATGAAAATGACTTTATTCAGTCCATGTCTAGAAGAGGCAACAGCCAGGACAATGCCCCAATGGAATCTTTTTTTGGACGCATGAAAACTGAAATAATCGATATTATCGCTAGATGTAAAAATCTGGATACTGTAAAACAATTGATCAACGGATATATAAACATGCACAATAACGAACGTTATCAGGAAAACCTTGCAGCTCTTTCTCCAAGTGAATTCTATACATACAAAGTAACAGGACAATATCCATTGGACAATTACTATGGAATAGAAACTACAGAACTGATGTCGCTTGAACAGATCATTGAAGCAAAACTGGAAATGCAGGAAAAGAAAAAAGAATTAAAAAGAGAACGTCAAACGATCAATGAACAGCAGTCTAGATTATTTACAGATCCACTTGAAATCATAAAACGCGACAAGAGGAAAATAAAATCCGAAAAGAAAAAATGGGACAAGAAGCTTGAACTTGTAGAAAACCAATTGGCGAAGCTAAAAGATGTACTAAAAAAAATCGATGACGCTTTGCGCTTCTACTATAATGAAGCAACTGATGAAATCAAGGAACAATTGAAAGATCCATTGAACTGGAAGAATCATACACAACTTGATTATTATAAAGATATTGACGCATTATACTAAGATTAAAAAACAACAATAAATCATAAATCTCAGATTGAAAAAAGTCCAAAAATCAGGACTTCCTTTCGTCGTGCAAATAATATATAAATTACAAGCATTAAAAAATGAGCATCACAATTTGTGACACTCATTTAGTAAGAACTGTCAGATATTTGTCCTTGACTTTTGAACCAGTTTATTTTGGAATCCTTTTTTCGGGTCTTTTTTGGGTCCTAAATTCTATTTTCGGGTCTTTAATCGGGCCTTTTCTAGATGTATCTGTATCAATCTTCAACAGTGTATATCCATTTAATATCCTTTATGTAAAGTTTTTATTGATATTCGACCTATTTATAACAATTTTTAATTTGATTGATTATTTTTCATCATTTGAAGTAACGTATAAGTGTTGTTATCAACACTTATGCCATACCCATTTCCATTTTTTCTGCCCTTGATTATCTCCCCTTTTTCATTTATGTGATAATCAACAGTAATCTTCTTCTCATTAAAATCAATATTTTTCCACTTCAACGCCATGATTTCTCCTTTTCGAAATCCATTGAAATATGCAAAAGTAAACAAACACTTGATATATTGTGTATTTGTATTCGTAAATTTATCATCAATTTTAGATAACATATACTTAATTTGATTCGGCGACCAATATTGAACATCTTCACTATTTTTCACAGCACGTAAAGTTTTAAACCCCTTCACGGGATTTTCAGTCAAATATTTGTTTTTAACACCGTAATTTAAAACAGTCTTAATGTTGTTGATCTGTTTATTGATATATTTTTCCGACAACTTTTTTTCCTTCATCTCATGCATCAAATCAACTAAATCTTCTTCAGAGATATCCTTTGCATGTTTCTGTCCGATTCGAGATTTTATTTGATTTTTGTACCAGCTAATAAGCTTATCAGCACTTGATGAAGTATTAAGTCCTACTTTTTTAACATACTTATGATAAAGTTCATCGAAAGTTATAGGCGCTTCTACTACAAACAATTCATTCTCAGCAAACAATATTGCTTCTTTTTCAGTTGCAAAACGTTTTTTTGTGTTTGGATTGCGATAAATAGAACTCCTTTTCCCTTCCATCTCATACTTGATCCAGTATGAATTCTTTTTCTTATCATAGTAAACATAATATTTTTTCAAACTCATTCTTGCGGTTTAACTTTCTTGTAAAGAGCATAATTCCCTTTATTTGCCCCAAGAGAGACATGTTCAACATAGATTTCTTTATTTTTAATCAATACTTGAAGTGCTCTATCAAACGTTGCAGGTGATATATGATCATCTAATGTACGCATTTCAGCTTTTGTCATAGAGCCATTTATCTCAATATGCTCCTTAATCTTAGCCTTAGCCATTTCTCTTTGAGAAACAGTTGTTGAGCCATTATTGGCAGATGTCAGTATATTAACATATTGATAATCAGCATCCTTTTTATCCGTCATAGTCTCAAATTGTGGAATTCCGTCATCATCCATTGTAAATAGTACGGTATCAGCTAATTTACTATAACTATTTTTTTCGTTTGAACAATAACGTAATCCATTCTTATCAGCTCTACCAAAAAGAAATACACTTCGTGATATATCCCATAAATCTGCACTTCCTCTAACCCTACCACGGCCAGAAGTATTTGTCTGTTTATTCGTGTGCGAAATCAATATAACTGCAATCTTATAAAGTGCACATATACGAACCAACGGTTGCATAATATTACGCATATCGTTACCACTATTCATATCTACTTTAGGTGGCAAAAATGCTTGTATAGGATCCAACACTACAATACGAGGATGATTCTCGTTGACAATTTTTTCTAAAGACAAATTCCCTAAAGTAACTTTGCCAAGTTTTTCGTTGTCTAAATCTAAAGTGCGTATACGTGTCATATTTGCTTTCATCTTCTCGAGTTTTTCTTTTAACACCTGTGAAGTAGAATCTTCTTTCGAAAGATATACAACATTTACAGCCTCACGACATTCCTGTTCAGATTCTAGCATCGTAGGGTTACCATTACTTAAATCCGCTAACATCTTAAGATAGAACGATGATTTCCCAACGCCTCCATCTCCTGCAAATATAGAAATACCGACTGGAATAATGTTTGGAATTACCCAATCAATCTCTGTTTTAGGTATGCAATCAACAGAATCTAATTCCCAGTCATGTTTAGTAGATTTCTTTGCATTTTCCAAACATTGATACATAACTTCTAAATAATCTTGAGACTGAACATCAGCCTTTGATAATTCATCAATTGTCATATGAAAATTATATTCATTGTTCAAATGATCCAAATAATTATCTATGCTATCAAATTCTGGAGCAGTGTTGTCCACCTTTGTCTTATAAGCGATAAACGCTCCACTTTTATCTTTCTTTTCTTCGTTGCTAAGATTGATTTTAAGATTCTCATCAAAACATTTCGTTCCTTGTCTGAATGTTTTGTAAATCAATCTATAAAGTCGTTTCGATTGAGCATCATCAAAAATGTTCTCATCAATTTCTCTTTCAAAAAGAAGTTGTGGTCCATTCATGAGAGTGCTTAATACGACAGCTTTTATCTCAGTATTATTACTATCCATTTTATTCTCCTTTAACTTTTGCTAAAGAGAATTAATCCATTTTTCATTGAATTATACCGCATTTTGCGGTATAATATTCATAGTAAAGGACTAATATCTTTAGTCATGAATTTAGATATCGCTTGAAAGTTTCCTACGCTTGAGCGGTATCTTTTTTTATTTTGTCAAAATTGTATTCGCGCATTAATTGATCATAGTCGACATCGAAATAATCTAATACTAGAGACGCTTTCACACCATACTTAGGAATTCGCTTCCCCTGCGATTTTAACAACGCAAGGAACTCATCCCAATCCGGTTTTAAAGTGCGATAAGCCACACTCAACAGTCGACATGTGTCACTAAACGTCAGAAATTGCTTGCTGGCAATTGATACACGTTCTTCAATACTTGTCATATGTGTTCTCCTTTCTTTTACATTCACATTATACGTCTAATTTTAGCAAAGCACAAGCTCAAAAGCTATTTTTATATATTATTTTGTCTCATTTAATCTTCTTTTATTCATTTAAGTGTTTATTAACCTTAACTTTGTAAAAAATGTATAACTACAATTGAATTA
>ERZ859776.351-NODE-351-length-25967-cov-2.597985_pt1 | contig 25967 bp, 28 predicted proteins | sample MGYA00509987_ERZ859776 | MGnify/ENA primary metagenome ERZ859776 (study PRJEB30046, sample SAMN00715146) | human gut metagenome | study: EMG produced TPA metagenomics assembly of the A metagenome-wide association study of gut microbiota in type 2... | reverse complement strand
TCACGGACTGAATATCATTGTTCCGCAGAATCTCCGTCAGTTTCTCACTGTAGTTCACCGCATCCAGCTTTGGACAGCCGATCAGCGTCACTTTACCGCGAATGAATTCTTTGTGGAAATTCGCGTAAGCATAGGCGGTACAGTCTGCCGCAATGAGCAGCTTTGCCCCATCAAAATAGGGTGCCTGCAACGGTGCCAGTTTGATCTGGACCGGCCAGTTGCGTAGCTGAGATTTGATTGCATCATTGGCGTTACTGTATTCTGTCACGGTAGCTGCATCTTCCTTCCGGTGCATCTGACGAATACGGCTTCCCGGGCATCCTCCATGTGGAGTCTGCATACCCTCCCGCTGCATTTTTTCCTGTTGTTTTAACTGCTGTGCCTGTTTCACTGCCGCCTCATCATAGGCAGGTGCCTCCCGCTCTTCGAAAGTAATGGCTCCCGTCGGACACCCGGGCAGACAGTCGCCAAACCCATCACAGAAATGCTCTCTGACCAGCTTTGCCTTGCCATCAATAATATCTATCGCACCCTCATGACATGCAGACGCACAAATACCGCAGCCATTGCATTTTTCTTCATCAATATGAATGATTTTTCGGATCATATTTTCCTCCTCGGTTTTTCTATGCTCTTAGCTTGTCTCTAAATCATCATTTACTTTTCTAAACATCTGACCTTAATTATTCGTCCTATGTTTCATCACAAGATCAGTATTGCAAAATCCAGAATTTCATTATGTTGTTTTTCCAACAAAGAAATCCAAACAAACGGTATTTTGCACAAACCTCAAAAGAAAACCGCATTTTTTCTACAACTCAGAAAGATACTGTCAGCTGCATCTTGAATCTCTCCTCACCGTATACTGCGTGAGGGATATCCTTGGGCATGATCAGAGTCTCGCCCTCTTCCACGTAGAATACTTCGCCGCCTACGGTGAATCTTCCCTTGCCTTCCAAAACGGTTACCATAGCATCACCGCCTGCTGCATGGGTGGAGATTTCCTCGCCCTTGTCAAAGGAAAAAATCGTCATACTCACATAGTCGTTCTGTACAAGAGTCTTGCTGACTACCTGCCCCTCCTGGTATTTCACCAGCTCCTTCAGATTTAATTTCGTCTGTTTTTCAATATTTTTATACATCTTTATCCTTCCTTTCCTGAACTCTCCTTGACTTTCTGAGGGGATTATACTAGAATCATCCCATCAAGTATGTTGGTTTTCCAACAAAAGGAGAATTTATTATGCACAATCCTCTCTTTCAGAATATTTTACCTGAAGATATCCCCGTTATGCTGAAGCGCCTGCACGCCTATACAAAATCTTATCAAAAGGAGGAGTATATCAGGCATGCCGGCGATCCGGCGGATTTCATCGGTATTGTCGAGTCCGGTTCGATCCATGTATTACAGGACGATTACTACGGCAACCGTAATATTACTGCCTCCATCTTCGCGGGCTCCCTGTTCGGGGAGGCTTTTGTCTGTGCCGGGATTCCTCATCTTCCTGTGGATATCGTGGCTGCGGAGGATTGCACTATTATATTTTTAAAAGGGAAAAAACTGTTGAATACCTGTGACAACGGCTGCAGGTTTCATCATACCCTGATCCGAAATCTCTTGGGGATCGTGGCACAGAACAACATGTATCTGAACCAGAAAATCAAATATACCTCCCGCAAGACCACCAGAGAAAAACTAATGGCGTACCTGACCGATCAGGCAAAAATGAAAGGTTCCAATGATTTCACCATCCCCTTCAACCGTCAGGAACTGGCGGATTATCTGGGAGTTGAAAGAAGCGCCATGTCCGCGGAACTCGGCAAGCTTACAAAGCTTGGAGTCCTGCAGACACAGCGCAGTCATTTCACATTATTAAGACCCTTAGACTAATCCGGATAAAATTCCGCGATTACTTTTTTCAGTACATCTGAAGATTTTTGTAATTCAGCCAGTTCCTTCTCGTTTAACTCAATAGGCACCACCGTCTCTATACCGTTTTCATCCACCACAGCGGGAATGCTTAACACCACATTCTCCAGTCCGTACTCTCCCGTCATCAGACTGGATACCGGCAGAATGGACTGCTCATTACGGACAATTGCTGCACAGATCCTGCATACAGCCATAGCGATTCCGTAATAGGTTGCGTGCTTTCTCGCAATGATCTCGTAAGCACTGTTTTTCACACTGTTAAATATCTTCTCCATGGATGCCTCATGATCATAATGTCCCCGCAATTCACAAAAATCATGAATGGGCATGCCACCGACTCTCGCTTCGCTCCAGGCTGCCAGTTCGCTGTCTCCATGCTCGCCGATAATAAAGGCATGAATACTTCTGCTGTCCACTCCCAGATGTTCTCCCAGTTCATGCCGGAATCTGCCGGTATCCAGTACAGTTCCGGAACCGATGACACGGTTGGCCGGATAGCCGGATTCCTTCAGGGCTATATAAGTCAGAATGTCTACCGGATTGGAGACAATGAGCAGGATTCCTTCAAAGGGTCTCTTTTTGATCTCCCCAATAATGGACTTCATTATGGCACTGTTTTTCCGGATCAGATCCAGTCTCGTCTCGTCGGGCTTCTGGTTGGCACCAGCGGTGATCACAATGACTGCGGCGTCCGTAATATCATCATACGAACCCGCATAGATCTTCATGGGACTGGCAAATGCCATGCCATGACTGATATCCATAGCTTCTCCTTCCGAACGATCATGATCGGCATCGATCAATACCATTTCCGAAAAAAGCTTACTCTGCATCAGGGCAAACGCGGAAGAAGATCCCACAAATCCGCAGCCCACTACAACTACCTTTCTACTGTCAATACTCATAATTCTGGCCTCCTGTCATTTACTTTATCACTTTTTCAAAATCAGATGCCGGATGTTTACACAATGGACAGATAAAATCCTCGGGCAGCTCCTCTCCCACATACTCATAGCCGCAGATGGTGCAGCGCCATACGGTCTGACCGTCCGCAGTCTTTCCGGCCTCTACCGGCTTGGGCTTTACATTTTCCTGATAATACTCATAGTTTGCGGATGGCTCTTCACTTAAAACTTCCATCTCCGTCACTTCTCCGATGAACATTGTATGGGATCCCAGATCCACGGTCTGTGTAACTTTTACTGCAATGTATGCGTTAGTGCCTTCTATGATATAGGGCACGCCGTTCTCTGCATTTTTATATGCTGTATAATCCGCAAATTTATCCACTTCCCTGCCTGACTGAAAACCAAACCGCTCATACAGCGGAAACTCTGCCGTCCTGCTGAGTACGGACACATTAAACACACCGGTGTTTAACAGCATATCGTGGGTATAGTTTGCCTTGTTAATGCAGATGCAGATCTGATTCGGAGTGGAAGCTGCCTGGATCGCGGTATTGACGATACAGCCATTTACCTTCTCTGCATCCCGTGTGGTTACAATGTATAATCCGTAGCTTAACTTGTACATTGCCTTATGATTCATATAACTTCTCCTTTTCTCCTGCGAGTTGTTTTCTTTTAGTATCTCTTACATCACACAATTTATTTACTTTTTATTTCTCTTTTCGTATCTCTTATGTATTTCATACCCTGATTATAGCGTAACTGTAATTATCTGTCAATAATAATAGTAATGATTCTTATTTTGAACTTAAAAATAACACCGACAGTCTAAGATATCGGTGTTTCTCACTTTTATAAATATTGTACGTTCCTCTTAGTAGGTCACCACATTGTGATATACTCTGTAATACCCATCCCCGAGATCTACCAGCTGCAGCTGAATCGCAAAGTTCTGCATGCCAAGCTTTTTCAGCACCTCCGCCACATATCCCTGCTCGTAGGCTCCGGTATGATACGCCTGCTCAATGGTACTCCACAGACTCTTAGGAACCACATTGTCAAAATGCTGGTCGCCGCTCCCCAGGATGCTTAACTGTGTAATACAGTTTGCATAATAAGAGTTTAAATCCGTCACAGCGTCACTTCTTGGAGCCGGTGTGGCTGTTGTGCCGCTGTCAGAGCTTCCGGTATTACCGCCGGGATATCGCAGGGGTTCCTGGGGATTCGGATTGATGTAATCGCTCAGACTGTTTTCAGGCTGATCCGGCAGTGTTACCGAAACACTTCCATCTGTACCTATATTGCCGGGATTTCCGATTTCCTCTGCTGCCTCTGTTACAGCCTCTGCATTGTTTTCGGTTCCATACAGCATCTGTGCCAATGAACCGGTCATGTCCGGATTTAGGGCAAACGCCAGAACTCCGCCACACAATAGCAAACAGAGCACTGCGATTCCTATCATGATCTTATTAATTATCTTCATTATCCACTACCTCATCTGCACCAAGCAGTCCTTCCGCGGAGTAACGGTTCGTTGCATTCCACAGGATCCATTCTTCATAACCGGCATCATAAACTGCCTGGATCTGTTCCCTGATCTGTGTTCCATTATAAGAAATATGTCCCGGAACCCAGGTGGCAGTAAATGCCTGCAGCCAGGGTCTCACCACAGCCCGCTCTTCCACCGGAATCTCCTGCAGTTCTTCGACAGACCCCTGCATTGCCGCCAATACTGTCTCATAAGGATTCGCATCCGGCACTTTCAATCCGAATACCCCGTTCGCATAATGAGAGGGATACACCATAGGACTGATGGCATCCACGGTCTGTCCCAGCGCCATGTAATCCTGCCCTACCGTCTGCACGTCGGTCTCACTTCCGATGATAGTGCCGAAGACATCCGCCGTAACCACGCATCCCTTTTCATGAAGTCTGTCTCCTGCATAGACGAGAAAATCCTGTATTGCCTGTCTCTTCGGATAGGCTTCCATATCCACACCGTAGTCCGCCACATTGGCATCTGATCCCACCGGAAAACGCACATAATCGTACTGGATCTCATCGAATCCAAGGTCTGCTGCCATCTCGGCAAGTTCTGTCAGATATTCCCAGATCTCCTGCCTGTATGGATTCACCCATGCCAGGCCGTTAGCATCCGTCACCGGCTTGCCGCCTGGTTTCGTCAGTGCCAGTTCCGGTCTCGCCGCCGCCAGAATGGGATCCTTGAAACATACGATCCTCGCAATGGTATAAATATTATGATCCTTCAATTCCTGCATCAGAGCCTGAATATCTCGGATGTAGCGCACTCCTGCCTGCATTTCGGATATCTGGTCCAGTACAGGAATGTTCTGGGTAATCTCCTCATTCGTCAGCCTAAACGTCACATTTCCTTCATCATTTTTCACATCAATGACCATAGCGTTCAGTTCCGTCTCATCCACCAGCCCGATCAGCTCCTCCATTCCGGTGCTGCCAGCCTTAGGACCGGTGACATAGATACCTTTCACTTTCGTCCGGTTCACCATTCGGTCCGCAGTAGTCAGCTCCTGGGGAACCGGGGCAGGCTCAGGGGTCACTTTATTCGTCTCCTCCGCAGTTTTTTGGGCTGTGGCATCTCCACCCGTGACATCCGATGCTGTTTCTCCGGTAGCGGTCACCTCAGCAGGATCCACCGTTGCCGCAGCTTCTATTCCACCACTCCCTGTTAACTCTATCTCATTATATGTTCCGCAACCGCTCATACTAAATATCAGCATAAGTCCCGCTGCCAGAAGTCTCTTCCTCAGACTTGATTTTCGTATCATTTATCGCTCCTGTAATTCTGATATTATTGTCTGAAAAGTATGGTCTACTTAAGTTCCTCCGGATAGGTCAGTCCCCACTGTTTTCGGATCTCTGTCATCATATGCATGACATCTTCCGTATAATTCAGCTTCATGACCTCCGGTTGTCCGACAATGGCCCGCTCCATATCCTCTGCCTCATAGACCAGGGCATCGGCTGTGGATCCTGCCGTGATCTCTTCCGTATGACCATCCTCCGTGTAGGTGATCACTGCCTTCTGCCCTCTGGGATATTCATACATCTCCACATAAGCCTTGTCAAAAGAGAGCATGCCACGCTTGGGCTGCTTGGCATGCAGAGATAATGTCACTGTCGCCATTTCCTGCTTCGGATTCATTAAAAGGATCCCCGCCTGCTCATCCACTCCCGTAGGTGCAAGCTTCACCTGGGAGGCAATCTGATCCGGATAGGAGCTTAAGAACATTCTTACAAAAGAGAGCGCATATACTCCGATATCCAATAATGCACCGCCCGCCAGATTCCGGTTGAAGAACCGGTTCTTCATGTCATATTCCTTATAGCTTCCGAAGTTCATCTGTATCACACGAAGTTCTCCGAGGTCACCCGCATTCACTCGTTTTAACAGTTCCTTATAGATTGGCATATGGTAGGTTGTCATAGCTTCTGCCAAGACCACGCCGTGCTCCTTCGCCAGCTGCATGGCTTCTTCCAGTTCTTCGGAGTTTAACGTAATGGATTTCTCGCACAACACATGCTTACCTGCTGCCAGAGCTTTTCGTAAAAATTGAATATGCGTATTATGAGGCGTAGAGATATAGATGATATCCACCGCCGGATCCGCACAGACCTCCTCAAAACTTGTAAATACATTCTGCACACCGTATTTCTCCGCAAAAGCTACTGCTCTCTCCTGCGTACGGTTCACGACACCATACAGTTTCTGTCCTCTTTTTTCCATTGCCTGCGCAAGTTCATTTGCAATGACGCCGCAGCCGGCACTCACCCAGTTTGCCATCTATTCTCTCCCTTCCTTTCCGCGTTTTTTATTTTCATACATCTTCGTATCCGCCTCATTGACGATCTTGCGGATATCCACGCCGCAGCCCTCCGCCCAGCCTACGGCACTGGAGATCGGTATGTCTCCCTGCCCGTCTTTTTCCATGAGATCGGCCTTTACAGTCTCTATCATGGACTCTATCTCGGTTTCTACCGGATTCTCGATAATCATAACAAACTCATCCCCGCCCACACGATAAACCTTGCGTCTGTCCGTAGACAATTCATACAGTACGGAGGATAATGTCTGAATCAGAACATCCCCGGCGGCGTGACCGTATTTATCATTGACATATTTTAAATTATTCACATCCCAGAAAATAGCCGCCAGTCTGCGTACTTCCGGATAATAAGTCTCGATCATTTCCTCATATTTGTTCTTATTGTACACATGCGTTCCCAGGTCGGTCTCTTTGCGATAAGTCAGATCAGCGATTCTTTGCGCATCCGTATGCCCACTGATACTGATATATCGCAGGATGACTGTGAATACCAGAAGGATCACTGCCCGCGGTAATGCCCCATAGAACAGTATTACAAATACCGGATCCGGCTCAAGCTCAAACTGTAAAGCTCCTGCACTCCACTGCTCCATATACCAGCTTCTTGTATGATTACTTCCAAGCAGCAGGTTCAGATCACATATACCGTAATAAAAGCCTGCCAGCATACTGATCGTCATGGTGATATCATTCACGAAATACGTGATCCACAGACTCCTCTTCTGTCGGTACTGCACCGCCAAAAGCAACGGCAACACATAAATAAGAACTGCGTGAAAAGATAAAAAAGCAGCAAAGATCGCTGAAATTATGCAGATCAGCGTCAGAAACACATATTTGACCCATTGCTTCGACAAGTCCACTTTTTTATAAATATAGACTATTGGGATTCCTATGACCGCAGACATTCCCACTGCCATTGTAAAAATTCCAGCATCCACGATAAAAATCCGTAGCAGTGTCAGTACCCAGATCATCAAAATGGTCGCAAATATCCAAAAAAACCCCTTCAGAGTCTGCAAGTTGGAGCGGATCTCCTGCTGATGTAATTCCTGATTATATTGTTCCTGATAATTTCCCATTGTAGTATCCTGTTTTTCTATCATTTATGATTCCTGTGCATGACCGCAAATCAGTTATAGTATAACACATTCCGCACTTTTTTACATTTTTATTTTTCCACGCCCAAAACCCCCATGATTCTTACGAACCATGGGGGTTTCTTATATTGTAATACCCTCTCTAATATGATGTCGGGGTCAAAAGCCCGCGACTTTAATACCTACGGATTGCTCCGTGCCACGCACTCCAACAATCCTACTTATCAGCAATAGCAGCCTGTGCTGTGTTGAAAACAGGGTAGGACTTTCTTCAAACCAGCTGAATATCGGGGCATTCTTCCTTCCATCCATACTGCACAGCATCTCATTCTCTTTATCCAGCAGATTAAATATCCAGACGAACCTGTGGTTTTGACAAGGAATCACCTGCACCAACAGCTTTTCCAGAATTTCTCTCGGAACATTCTTATCTGAAAAATCTATGTACTGTTTCAGTGTTTCTTCCATCTGTGAAATCTGTGATTCTATATCTGGTAGTATATCGATCTCCTGGTCAAATTGCAAGAGTTGCATTTTATAAGTTGCTATCTTTTCTTCCGTCTCGGCTTTCATGCGCTGGTATTCATCTTTGCTGATTTCACCATCCACACGCAGTTCCAACAGATTCCCCAGACGCTTCGTGTACTTGTCCACCTGTGATTGTACTTCCAGTTGTTCCTTCCTGTCATCTGTCTGGTTGTCTTCGGTGTAACACTCTCTAATCATATCGACAGCTTCCTGTATTGCTCCCGTTCGGTCAGTCCACAACATTTGCAACAATATCTTCGCCATAAGCTCTAACTTCCATTCTCCAATCATGGAAATACTGCAGTAGCCTTCCGTAGGCAGTCCGTTCTCTTTTCGGAACTTATAACTACCTTTGTTCAGCTGGCTATAGCACTGATACCCAAACACTGTTTCTCCTGTGTTTTTATTCGTGCGCCATTTGTTCTTTCGATATTTGGAATGTGCGGCACAGGAACACCGTAACTTATTCAGCCATACATTGTCTGTCGGCTTCTTTCCCATCGTATGGTCTCCCACTGTCTTCGTCTTTTCCGCACAGATTTTCTGTACACGGTTCCACTGCTCTTCCGATATAATCGGCTCCCAGTTTCCTTTTACATACTGGTAGCTTTCTCTGTCCAGATTTTTGGCTCGGTCATGGTCAAGATAGTCTGTAGTGTAGGACTTCCGATAGCCTTTGTATCCGGCATAGGTCTTGTTATGCAGGATTCTTCCAATCTTGGAAGAACACCAACTCACATTTCCGGCACCATCCTTTCTCTTCCTACGTTCCAGTTCCTTACTTATCTGTAGATATCCCATACCGTCACAACACATATCGTAAATCATCTGCACAGTTTCCGCCTGTTCCGGCTCTATCTTGTAAGTATTCTCTTCCGGGTTCCATTTTCCGTCTTCATTTATGTTTCGTACCAGACGGTATCCGAGAATATTTCCGTTGCCATATAATACGCCCTTCTTTCTGCTGATTTCCTGTCCTGCCAGTACACGTTCCGAAACCTTTCTCGACTCTTCCTGTGCCAGCGCAGCCATGATAGAAAGCCGCAATTCTCCGTCATTGTCAAATGTCCAGATATTGTCATTGACGAAATAGACTTCTACACCGAACTTCTTTAGCTGTCTTGTGTATGCCAGTGTGTCTACCGTATTTCTTGCAAATCTACAGACCTCTCTGGTAACGATCAGATCAAAACCACCATTTTCGGCATCCTTAATCATTTTCAAAAAATGTGTCCGCTTCTTTGCCAGCGTTCCTGTAATGCCCTTGTCAATATAACTTCCCGTCAGCGTCCAGTTCTCATGGCGTTTCAGTAGTTCATTGTACCATTCCATCTGATTTTCCAACGCATTGGTCTGTGCCTCATGCTCCGTGGAAACTCTTCCGTAAAAGCATACTCTACGTGGTCTCTCTTTTACCATCATATCCATCTCATTTTTTACCTCCGTACTTCCTCTGAATTTTTCTGTAAGTTGCTTCGTTTAGCATCTTCCGTTCACGCAAGATTTCTATTAACATAAGCGCCATGTCATGTTGAGAAAATTTGTGGTACGGTGTCAGCCAGACTTTCACATATTGCTGTCGGGTTATGACATAACCGTCTTTCAGACTTCCTACTGCCACCATGTCCAATCCGACATATTGTAAAGAGCGCTGTATGCTTATCGTTCCGGTTTTTTCATTCATTTGTTTTTCTCCTTTTCTCTTATTGATTATTTTTTAAGTCTTCCATTTTTACATAAAAAAACGGAGCAACTTGTGTTTACTCCGTAAGCAAGAAGTAAACATAAATTGCTCCAATTAAAAAATCGAAACTCAAATAGGCTTACCTTTCCTTGCGGAGACGTAACTAACATTTTCCTTATAAAAATGTTGTTATAAACCTATAAAGGTTTCGAGTTGTTATTATGCGTTTATGTTAAAAGATTTTTGTTTTCCTGTCAATACATTTTCAAAATATTATCATCGACCATATTTTGCGGCATCCGCATACCTCACCTTTGCATTGCTTGGCTACCCAAACGCAGCTTTCAAAAGCATTGTCAAACCCAACGCCGTCAACGACGGTGCGAAGCAGGTTTTACTATGCTTTTAAAAGATGCGACCCTGAGAAAAGCAATGTCATTTTGCATTTGTAAGATTTTTTATTCTTTCTATAAAGAAGCTCCATAATTCACAATCAGCATTTTGAAGAGTACTATATTCTTCTGCCCATTCTAACACCAGCTTTTCATTTTCTATAAATATTTCCGGTGTCTTTGGATTTTCATAAGGCGGTATCTCACCATCCAAAGTTTCTGCCACTCCCCACATTCTGCAAATCCGCATTGCTGTTCTGTAGATTTCTTCTTTTTGCGTGTTGCCGCTCATCCGTTTTTCTCCTTTGCATCCGTTTTTTCTGATAGTCCACGCCGCCGTCTGATTTCATAAAAAAACATACATCCGACTTGTTTCTAAAACAAACCCAGATGTATGTTTAAATTTCTTTTTGCACTTTCTCAAAGTTGAAACATACATCTGAACCTGATCTCTTCTTTTCCTGAATTATCAGTCAAAAAAAGAGACACAAGTAACTTGATGTCTCAACCTACTCAGAAATTAGCACACTTTTTCGGTTTTGTCAAGAGGATGGGCGGTTTTTGAGAGGAACAGGCTTTTCTCTATGCTTGTTCACACTCAATGCGGAAAATATAGTAGCAGGCAAAATTACCGAAAATCTTTCGATCCGCTTCCAGTTTGCTGATGTCCGGCACGCTCACCCCATTGTTCTGTAGATAGCGGAAATAAATACGGACGCTGTCCATGAACCGGTTGTGCTGACTGGTGCGGTAGCTGTCATTCTCGGCTTTCTCTTCTCTGCTCATTTCACTGAACCGATACCGCATCGTTGCATACTTGTAGGCAAACTCTTTTACATCTGCATACAGTTCTGCGGCAGTCTCGTCCTTTTCCTTCTGTGCTTCCAGTACCTGATATACTTCTTCAAACTTCTCTAATTCCATGCTGCTTTCTCCTTTCGCTTTCCCTTACTTTTATCCTGTATTTTATTATGAATGTTCTGACACAGGATGTCAAATATCTTCCTACAACCACTCGTTGGTACAACTGTTTTTTATCGAGCCTTTCTTCTCCGATTATCTTTTTGGAAAATGATTTTATGAAAAATAAGTCTGCCGTAAGGTGTAGCTTCTCTTATTTTTCAGGTCTCTTTTCAAAAGCATTTTTCATTCTTTTACATCGCAGATGTGACAAGCTGTGCTTGTTTCAGGGCACCCGCAGGAACGTCCGGTGGACGTTTCAAGGGCAAGCGAAGCGCAGTAAGTAGAGCCGTCGGCTATGCCGACCGCAGCAAAGCTGCGTCAGCTCTACTTATGCCCTTTTTGCTTTCCGGAGCCTTTAGCGGAGAAAGCAATGAGATTTCTGCGAAAACCCTGTAACTATGCGGGTTTGAGCCTGTAAACGAGCCGTCAGAATATTGGCACTTTTCTGTAAACATTGTTTACAACTGTAAACGAGAGTGCCAGAACGCCCGTAAAACGGGCATTTTTTAAGTGAACTTGTTTACAAGCCGTAGGGGTCTGTGACGACGTGTAAACGGGACGTTATTTGCAAAATTTGTAAACAATGTTTACAAGAAAGTTCTGCGCATAGACCTTAGACTGTACCGTAAGGTTCTGCGAAGCTTGTCCTAAAAAAATAAGTTCCCTTACGGGAACCTTCTAAAAACATGTGACCGCTGCCGGTCGTTCTGTGCATCGTGCCATACCTTTTTCTTTCAAAAGTGAACCATTCCATGTACCAGTTTCCGCCCAGATGTGGGTCAATCTTGGGCGCATATTGGTACACAAGTGTAGGAAAAGCCTGTTCTTTCCTCTTTGGTGCAATCATTGTACCAAGTCTGGGACTGTTTTGGTCCATCATTGTTCCATTTTGGGGTATCTGCTTTTCTGTTCCACTTCTGGTACAGGAAATGTACCAAAATAAACCCCAAAGTGGTACATTCTCTGCCCCGGAAAAGTTCAGCCCAGACCTGGTACAATCCGTGGCTCATTCTGCGCCCAAAAGTGGTACATTACCTGACTAAAAAAACGGGCGGCCTTTCGGCTGCCCATAGATTCTTTATTCTAAATAAAATTATATACCTTTTTCCGTGAACGCTTTCTGATTCTTGCCATCGCATATATGATCAGAAATTCTGCGTTCCACTTCTTGATATTTGTAGACACAAATACCGTCATCACAACGGTAAGGATTGTCATGCTAAGGCTTGTACAGAACAGACACTCCACATACTTTGCTACCAGTACTCCCATAAGAACTATTCTGACCGGAACGGGTACTGCAAGAAGAATCTGTAATAACGTTCTCTCCATCAGACAGAACAGAACAATCCATAAGTCTCCGATACCTGAAAGTATTCTCTTCATCATATTTGCCACACTCCTTCCAAGTCTCCCACCGGCAGTCCGGCGGACTGCAAAAAAAACCTGCAAAAGCAGGTTCCTTAAATGAGTGAAAATCCTTGTCGAAGAATGGTGTTCCAGTTGCTTTTTTGATAAAGAAAACGTACGATGATTACCACCTTCTTGTCTTCGTCTATGGTATAAAACGCAAGATAATTGTTTACCCTAATAAATCGAATTCCCCAACCAGCCAAAACGGGATCATCCACCAGCTGTAATTTTTCCGGCATCTGGGTCAGTTCGCCGATTTTTTCCGTTGCAACATCCAACAGATGGTCTGCTGCCTGTGGGTTCTTCAAGACAAATTCGATGTAATCTGCTGCTTTCGCAATGTCATGCTCCGCAGTTTTGGTGATGTGTACCTGATAATTCATCTTCTGCGGCGACTCCAAATGTCAGCCATGGCTTCTTGGAACGGTCTGGTATTGCCAGCGGCAATATCGTCCATTCCTTCCTTAATCTGGCTATATAGTTCAAAGCGGCTGGTTAATTCTTCGTATGCCTCAATGCTCATTACAGCAAGGTCACCTTTTCCATTCTTCGTAATAAAAACAGGTTCCGGGTAGTTATGACAGTAGGTCGATATTTCATTATAATTGTTCCGCAAGTCAGCACTTGATTTAATGGTCGGCATAAAAGCACCTCCTTCTGTGATAGTAAAATTATACATAAATTTTGTTATGCAGTCAATGGAGTATGCTATTATTCTTTGCGGTATGCTTTTCCTTATTCCTCTGTCAACAATCCTCTCTCGCACACACGGTCTCAATGTCAGCACTCAAAATATCGAAATGGCAGTCCTCACATTGCAGTAAGATGTTCTCCGGGTTATCTTCCGCACCCTCGAACGTGATTTTTACGTTATGTCCCATGTGCTTCTGTAGAGCATTCCATAAGTCCATATCTCGATCCATAATTTCTTTACCATTCTGTCTAACGACAACCTTTCTTTTTCGTATTGCGCTCGGTCTGTACAGCAGACCTTCCGTAAAATAGGAAAAGCGCCCCGCGCCCCGGCCCCGCCCCCCCCCCCGGCCTTGGTACTTACTATTTAATTTCCGAACGACACTTCTACATCAGGGTTCTGCTCCTGCCACTTCTTCAAGCCGTCTTCCTGCGTGGGCGGGGTCATAGACCAGCCTACGTTCGAGGATGACGTGCCAGTGTTCTCGTCAGCAGTCTTAGGAGCTGCTGCGACGGAGTCGTTCTGTACAGGAGTGTTGATGGTTACGGACTGTGCAGAACCGTTGGACTGGAATACCTGATAGGCAATGGTGTCATAGCCGAGTGCACCACCTAAGAGGGGTACTACTCTTATTGCTACAGCACTGTCTGTCCATGACGCATTCATGTAATTGTTATAATGACCAGTACTGTCGTGCCAACCTTCATGGAATCTGTCTGCGTCCGTAGGACCGCTCGCATAGTTCTCACTGGTTCCAGCTCTCATACCTGCGTGAACGTCATTTTCATAGCACCGCTGTACGGCAATGTTGTAGAGGTCTTCATTCCATGCAAGTGCATTGAGACCGTTTGCTACACGGTCGTTATTGACCAGTGCGAATACCTGTTCTGCCATAGCACGGTCAAAGTATTCTTCTGTACCAGATACTGTTGTTGTAGTTGTCTGTGCAGGTGTTGCAGCGGGTGCTGCAGTATTCTGCTGCGTGGCAGCTGTGGTGTTTCCAGCAGTATTGCTGCTGTTGTTTGTACTTGCAACGGTATTCACAGCAGGCTTTTCGGATACGATGTACTTGTCACTTACATAACCAGTGGTGTTATTTAATTTAAAGCGATACCAGCCTGTCTGGTCGCATTTACCCGTAACGGTGATTTCTTCACTGGCTTTCAGGCTGCCAATCTTCTTACCATCGGTACTGGGCAGGTCTCTGACATTTACTGCGGACTTTGCATACATGGTCTGGCTAAGTTCTGAATAAGTATACCCTGTACTTATAGCAGTGGGTTCTACGGGTGCTGCTGTGGGTTCTACAGCGGGTGCGGGAGATTCTGCAGGGGTCTCGGTAGGAGCAGCTTCTGATTCCGTGAGAGTCTCAGTAGGCTCTGCCGTGGGTTCTGCTACGGTTGCTTCTGTGGTTGTCACTTCTGTGGATTCTACAGAGGTTGTCTCTGTGCTGGCAGTTTCGTTATTGGTTGTTTCCTTGCTGCCACATGCGGTCAGCATCAGTGCTGTGCAAAGGATTGTCGCTACGGTTTTCGCAGCAAGCTTGTGTGTTCTGTGTTTCATAGTTGGTTTTCCTCGCTTTCGTTGAGAGAATTTATTTCGAGCGATTAACTTTTGTTTTCATGCGATCGTTCTCTATCGTTCTTACATTATAGTCAATATATTAGGTATAGTCAAGAAATTAAGTATGATACTCTTTTTATAATATTTGATAGGAGGTTCGATTTAACAACATGATATCATACAAGCCTTTCTTCGACACATTACTTCGTAAGAACATGACAGAATACGAACTGATTTTTAAGCACGGTGTTTCCGCTAATACCATTCACCGCATGAAAAAAGGCGAGGCCATCACCACCAAGACCCTGGATGTCCTCTGCTATATCCTGGACTGCCCCGTTTCCGATATTATTGAACACGATAAGACAAAATAACAGCCTGCAGGAATCAGATTATCCCTGCAGGCTTTTTTGCTATATTTTTACTACTATCCAACACCTCCGTCAGCAATTCTGTTCTTCATCCAACCATTCTTTTAATTTTTTCGTAGTTTTTTATCCCTGCTCAATGCAAGTTTTCATATAAACCGGAGTAAAATTGTCTCTTCAAGGTACTCACATTCCATTTAGAACGTATTGCTTCTTTTTCATAAAAACCTCTTTCGTCCATATCTTCTATGCGCATAAATATCTGATAATGTGTCCAACTCAGCTTAAACGATATTTTCTTGTATGCCGTCTTCAATTGTCCAATCCCTGATTGGACAGTTCCAAAAGCCTGTTCAAATTGTCCAAAATTATAACTTCTCCCATGATTTTTCTCAATTAAATTTATATACCTACAAATTTATATAAGCAAAAAACCATTACCGATATCTCTATCCGTAATGAGGTTCCTAAATTCTTATTAATATTCTAATACATAAGTTGCTGTCTCTGTAATAACCTTACTCAGTTACAAAACACCGCATAGCGCAGAACTATCTTTTTGTTGTCCTCAAATGCAAAGTTTTTCGTAGAAAGTTTGATTGCGTAAGCAGGCTTATAGCTATCCATATAGACCATTAAGCTCTTGTCGCTGGTATTGTCGATGGTTTTCACATCACTCGGAATCAACTGCCCGTCACGATGAATAACAAAATCTATTTCCGCACCACGCTCAGATTTCCAGTAATACGTATTATAGCCATTGATGAATAGCTACACATTCACATAATACTCTGCCATTCCACCCTTAAAGTCATCCAGCTCCTCAATCATATATAATATCATTTGCAGCTATAGCTTTCTTGGCACAAAGTAGCCCCAGATTTGAAACATAAGTCTTGAATACATCAATATCCCGATAATTTTCCAAAAGCATTTTCAAATTCTAATGTCCGTCCGCCTTTTTTGATCAGTTTATATTGAAAACAGCGATTCTTCTTGGACAGCTGAACAGTAATATTATCATAGGCAAGGCTGGTTTTCTTGATTTCGTTTAGATTGTTATACTTACTCATATCATTGAAGCAACTTACCAGAACAGTGTCCTGCGTATGGCGGATCAGGATATAGTCCCTCGTCTGAACAAACTGCATCACGCACTCCGGTATACCACCTACCACAAGATACTGACCATAAAGTTGCATCGTGGAGTGCTGAATGCATCGGCTCATTAGCGTTAAAGCAATTTTTATTCCGCTCTACAAGACCCCCTCCCCAATAGCAATCATAAGCTCATCCATTTCCACCGGATAAAACGTTTTCATATCTACTTTACCGACCGGGGACAAAAATTTTGCTCTGCTGACAGAAGCTCCCAGTAGGCTGTCACCAATAATATGACAGTCCAAAGCATCCTCAAAAAATATTTCAGCGAGGTCAGCCCTCTTTCGCATAACTACCCTAACCCTACTTTTATATTTGTCTAATTAAAATTGTAACTACTGTCTCTATTTACACTAGCTGTTCATTTATTTTCGAACTTTTCTATTCGATACTGTTTCCATCTTTTGAAATTTCCAATCTCATAAATAACTATATTATAATAAATCAAGAACAAAACAAATAATAATGGATTTATCGGAACATTATGTATCCTCAGGAAACAACATGCCAACGCAATAAGTTGAGAAACTATAAAACTATATTTAAATAATTTATACTTATGCTTCAATTCAATATACTCTATATTCTTCGGCATTGCAAAAATTTCTTTATCATGAAATAATGGGGTGCTCTTTTCTATCGCTCTTACCATAGCAAAAGCCTGAAGACTATTTTTAAAACATTCTTCTCGATCCGGCTCTTCTGGGAATATATCATTCTTTGCCACTCCCCAATCACAGATTCCCTTAATGACCACACCTGGAATATCAGCAATTTTGGCATACTGAAAAAGTGCATCGCCTTCCATTTCTCCACCAATAATAAAATCTGCATTTGTATACCCGGAACATATCTTATCTTTTTCTTCAAAGGAAGACATCACTGAACCACCTGTTAAAATATCTCCATAGGTGACTCCATCCAAAAAACCACTTGCATTGACTAAACGTACCTGCAACCAATAGTCAATAACTTTATCCTGACTTCTATCTGGCTTAATTTTATCCTCATCTCGCTTGTTTTCACTGTAGGGTAATAATCTTTTAGATACAATAACATCCCCAATATTTTGAGATAAATAATCAATTCCAAAAGCAATTCCCAAGGAAATGATAACATTAGGCGTAAAATATTTTAATGCTTCATAAATTGTAGTATTCGCCCCTAAATTTTTATGAGCTCCGGTTTCTGCTTGATGAACATGCGCCACCCAGTATTTATCCCATTTCAAAACAAAATATGCTGTATTCCCACATAAAATTCGTATGATCTTTTTGTGTGACTTTGTAAACATCATATAATGAAATATTGCTTTTTCAATCGGATTGGCTGTCAATACCATTACTGTACATTTAGATAATATAGATTTTATTTTCTTGCTATCTAATAGAAGATAGCACTCTTCAAAAAATCTTTCTGATGTCGCAACATCGTAATAGTACAGACTCTCCGAAAGGTCATTTTTATGCTCTTCTTCATACTTTCTCATAAATTCGACAAATTCTTGTTTATATGTATTGTTTTCAGTATCGCTGCATCTCGTTTTTGCTGCTTCTAAAAAAGTCTTCCACTTTTGAGAATTATATATTTTATTCTTTATATTTTCTTCCATGTACACTTTCTCCCTTCGTATTATATTACCTCATTAGGCAATATTTATCTTTCTGTCTCCAATTTTATCATATCACCCTCATTCTTGATAAGACTCTAAATCTTTCTTATCCAATTATAATAACTTTTTATAATCACACAGTTCAATGATATACGAATCATCAATCGTTGCGAAAGTATACTGTCTAACATAACCATTTAATTCCTCTTCGTCTGCGCCCAACAAATCCGCAAGGCTGTTCGCAGCCTTTATACCTACCATTTCCTTTGCATCCCCGATTAGAAGAATATAATAAATAACAGCCATATCATGTACTCTGTGGTTAGAAAATTATTTTAACAATTCTCTGTTCTTTTCTGCATTTACAAGCTGCATACAGATTTTCCCACAGATTTTCGAGAAATCTTCAAAGTCCGGCTTCGGCATATCCTTCATTCCGTTCTCTTCGTAGATTTCCGTGACTTCATCGCATATCTGTTCTACGCTGTAGCCATTCTGAATGTATCCATCAATATAGATGGTCGGTGCCATGATGCTTCCCGGAACATATATAGAAATACCATGAAGCAACAGTCCGTTGTTCTTTCTCACTTCTGTCAACTGTATTCTACAGTTCGGGTAGCGCCTCTCCATTTCTTCCTTTACCGCTTCTTTCATATCTACTGCTTCTGCTAACATACTTCTCTACCTCCATCTTTTTTCCTGCTTTCCTCACGCTTCACGTAAAGTTCTGCGTGCTTTTCCCTGAAACTGTAATAATCATTTCCTGCTACAATGATGTGGTCAAACATATGAATCCCCATAATTTCACAGGCTCGCATCAATCCCTGTGTCACATCAATGTCCTGCGTTGATGGGTTCGCTGTACTACCCAACCCGGGGTGGTTGTGTGCCAGAATGATTCCCGCCGCATTGGTCAGAAGCGCTCTTTGCATAATTTCCCGGATTCCTACCGTTGCCGAATCAATTACTCCGTGGCTGACCTCTGCGTAGGCTATCACATGAAGACTGGCGGATAAAAACATCACATACAGTTTTTCTTCCGAAAAATCTTTCATGTGAAAAACATTATTCAGCACATTTACAACCTTCTCCGGGGAGTTCACTTTCAGCCGTTGCTCTCCCACATATTCCCCTCGGTATTCAGCCACTGTCTCTCTGACCAAGTACGGCAGCTTTCTTTCATCCAGTCTCACATCTACAACATCTATATTCATTGCCGTTACCTCCTTCATGGTCTCTCCCGGCATTGACAAATGCAAAAGCCGCCAAGAAGATGTTCATAGATTGCTCTACATCTTCCTGGCGGCTTGGTCTTTGGTATGTTCTTTTTTATTTGTACTTTTTTAATTTCAAATCATTTCTATTCTCTTTTATGCGCATTTATAAAATACTTCTGCATAAATCTTTCATTTTATTCAATATTTTCTACATTAGATTTACATGTTTTTATTTCAATAGAATATTTTTCAAATAAAGTATCAAAAAAACTTTGAACCATCTCTTTTATCTTGGAATTACCACAAAATTCATATCCTCCAAATCTATATACTTCATAACCTTTTAGCTGTAGCTTTCTTGTATCAGCCACCATTTCTGCATATAACTTTGGTGAAGAAATATTCCCCTCAGAATAATGTTGTTTTCCATCAATCTCAATAACAACTCTAACTCCCCTCGGTAAAAGCATCAAAAAATCCATACGTTGATGTGTATATACCACATTGTTTCCTCTCCAAGTCTTTGCATGCGGATCATAGTGTAAATATACTTGTGGAATTAGTGCAGGATATTCATTAACACTTTGGTATATCTTATAATATTGAGTAAAGAAATCTTTTTCTGGCTGCGAATCCAACGAATTAAGCAAACGCTTAAACAAATCTTGCTGAATATTAGAACTTGGATGTATATTTCCCCACCACTTTACAAGGGTGTTCCACATCAGACCATCTGCATTAGGTTCAAAATTATACAATAAGCAATTATCCATGTCTCCAATAATTTTAATATCATTGGCGATAGCATCATCTATAACAATATCAGGTTTTTTACCCATGGGAGCAAAAATTAGGTTTTTTATGTTGCCACTTATTTTTCGTTGTTTACTTATTTTATAAATTGGTTCATTCGATATCTTTCCCGCTATAACTAATTCAAATCCATCTGCATTAATGATACTATTAATACCTTTTACATATTGAATTTGTTCTTCTCCCGTTCTAACTTCAGGATTTACCATCTTTTCAAGAAATTTAATAAGTGAATTATCACTAATATATTTAAATTGCAAAATATCAAGCAGCATATCTTTATACGATATATCACCATTGGTCACCACGTGATTAACGATATATTCCCCAAGGGTCATGGGATCAAATATGAATGTCGCCTCATCTCTTGTACAAAATTCATTCATATTCCAAATGCCATTTAACAATTCATCTAATTTCATTTTGCCAGCAAAATTAGGACACTTGCTTAAATACTCTGCCAGTCTTCTTCTAGTAACACAACTAAATTCAAATATTTCATCTCCCAAGTATTCCTCCATCTGCTTATTAAAAGTCACATCCTCTGCTTCTCTTGCAATCTTCTTTGATAGTTCTACTATCTCTTCCTCTTCCATTTTTACTAAGCCAGAACGGGCATACACTTTTTTACTATCATTTGGGTTTAGTGTTTCATCTGGAAATATACCGTATCCTGTTAAAACTCCCTCTAGTTCATAACTTTTATATCCCCAAAAATGTTGAGAAAGGATTTCAATTAATTCATTCTTTTTTTTACTCATATCTCCACTCCTATCCACAAACATCCAATACACAAATTAAGTTGCTTTATATTAAGTCTGCTGGCATATATTCCATAATAATTTTGTAATCCTTAAATAATCGTTCATCCTGTGTAATATCATAATTATTTTTTATGTTTATATCTTCTAATTTATTGTAAAACTCAAAAGCTTTTCCTACATATATGTCACTGAGGAAAGCCCCACAAAACATAAACTGAGTTGCTGTAATATCAATATAAGTTCCCTTTTCATCGATTAACCATGCATGATTTGTAGTATGTTCAGGTATTCCATCACGATAAACTCCGTTTCCTTGTTTTGTAAATATACAATATTTTTCGAGTAAAAAATATGCAAGAAGATCACTTGCATCATCACAACAGCCACTTGGAAAGTTGCTCATTCTATCTCTGAAATAAAATCTTCTATCCTCCTTAGCATCAAGTATTGCTAATCGAAAATTATTTGTAATCTTGTATATCTCCTTCTTATCCAATAACACTTTTTTCATAAACAATACCTCTAGCATTTCAATTTTTAATAAAATTATATCTTATTTCTTCATAATATTCTACCGTTAGCAGATTTCTAGTTCTTATATATCTTGCTAGATTATTATTTTTTGTGGATTTCTGAAATTTCAAAGCATCCCTGCCCCTTCTGTGCCGTCAGGCATGGGGATGCTTCTTTTTGTCTACTCTCTTCTCCACAACCGAAAAGAACCCCATTACCAATATTTCTATCAGCAATGAGGTTCCTCTACCCTATATTTATACTACTATCCACATCTCCGCTGTCAGATCGTACCACTGTCTTTTGCGGAGATATGCCCCATAATTTTTGCGATAACGCAATGCCTTCTCGTAATCTATCTTCACCTCATAGAGGTAAAGCAGATGATTACCTTTTAGCCTATCTTTCGGCAATAGCAGCCTGTGCAGCAGCCAGTCTTGCGATAGGTACACGGAAAGGTGAGCAGGATACATAATCAAGACCGATCTTGTGGCAGAACTCTACGGAAGAAGGATCTCCACCGTGCTCACCACAGATACCAACGTGCAGCTTAGGATTTACAGGCTTACCAAGCTTGATAGCCATCTCCATCAGCTTGCCGACACCGGTCTGATCCAGCTTAGCGAACGGATCATTCTCGAAGATCTTGGTGTCATAGTAAGCGTTCAGGAACTTACCTGCATCATCACGGGAGAAGCCGAAGGTCATCTGGGTCAGGTCGTTAGTACCGAAGCAGAAGAAATCAGCTTCCTTAGCGATCTCATCAGCAGTCAGAGCTGCTCTGGGGATCTCGATCATGGTACCCACTTCGTACTTCATATCTACACCTGCAGCTGCGATCTCAGCATCAGCAGTCTCTACAACTACCTTCTTAACGAACTTAAGCTCTTTCACTTCACATACCAGAGGAATCATGATCTCGGGCTCTACATTCCAGTCGGGATGTGCCTTCTTAACCTCGATTGCCGCACGGATAACAGCCTTGGTCTGCATCTTGGCAATTTCAGGATAAGTAACAGCCAGACGGCATCCTCTGTGACCCATCATAGGGTTGAACTCATGCAGGGAAGCGATAATGGTCTTGATCGTCTCTACGCTCTTGCCCTGTGCCTTAGCCAGCTTCTCAATGTCAGCTTCCTCGGTAGGAACGAACTCATGCAGAGGCGGATCCAGGAAACGGATAGTAACAGGGTTGCCCTCCAGAGCCTCGTACAGCTGCTTGAAATCGTTCTGCTGATAAGGCAGAATCTTATCCAGTGCTGCTTCTCTCTCCTCTACAGTATCGGAACAGATCATCTCACGGAATGCTGCGATTCTGTCCTCTTCGAAGAACATATGCTCAGTACGGCACAGACCGATTCCTTCAGCGCCCAGCTCGCGAGCCTTCTTAGCATCTGCGGGAGTATCTGCATTGGTACGAACTTTTAACTTACGATATTTGTCAGCCCAAGCCATAACACGGCCGAACTCACCGGCGATGGTAGCGTCAACAGTCTTGATCTCGCCATCATAGATGTTACCGGTAGTACCATCGATGGACAGCCAGTCACCTTCATGGAAGGTCTTGCCAGCCAGAGTGAACTGCTTGTTCTCCTCATCCATAGCGATGTCGCCACAACCGGATACACAGCAGGTACCCATACCACGAGCAACTACTGCTGCGTGAGAGGTCATACCACCACGAACGGTCAGGATACCCTGGGAAGCCTTCATACCGGTGATATCTTCGGGAGAGGTCTCCAGACGAACCAGAACAACTCTCTCTCCTCTTGCATGCCATTCTTCTGCATCTTCTGCAGTGAATACGATCTTACCGCAAGCAGCTCCGGGAGAAGCACCAAGACCCTTGCCGATAGGAGTTGCAGCTTTCAGAGCAGCGGCATCGAACTGGGGATGTAACAGAGTATCCAGGTTACGAGGATCGATCATTGCAACTGCCTCTTCCTCGGTTCTCATGCCCTCATCTACCAGATCACAAGCGATCTTCAGAGCTGCCTGAGCGGTTCTCTTACCGTTTCTGGTCTGTAACATGTACAGCTTACCATGCTCAACGGTGAACTCCATATCCTGCATATCTCTGTAGTGATCTTCCAGAGTCTTACATACTTCCTGGAACTGAGCAAATGCCTCAGGGAATTTGTCAGCCATCTCAGCGATCTTCATAGGTGTACGAACACCTGCTACTACGTCCTCGCCCTGTGCGTTGGTCAGGAACTCACCGAACAGTCCCTTAGCGCCGGTAGCCGGATCTCTGGTAAATGCAACACCGGTACCACAGTCATCACCCATGTTACCGAATGCCATAGACTGAACGTTAACAGCAGTACCCCAGGAATAAGGGATATCGTTGTCACGACGATAAACGTTTGCACGAGGGTTGTCCCAGGAACGGAATACAGCCTTGATAGCGCCCATCAGCTGTTCCTTAGGATCATCAGGGAAGTCTGCACCGATCTTAGCCTTGTATTCAGCCTTGAACTGACCAGCCAGTTCCTTCAGATCATCGGCGGTAAGCTCAACGTCCTGTGTTACACCCTTCTTTGCTTTCATTGCATCGATCAGCTGCTCGAAGTACTTCTTACCTACTTCCATAACAACGTCGGAATACATCTGGATAAATCTTCTATAGCAGTCCCAAGCCCAACGGGGGTTGCCGGACTTCTCAGCGATTACGTTAACAACGGTCTCATTCAGACCAAGGTTCAGGATGGTATCCATCATACCGGGCATGGATGCTCTCGCGCCGGAACGAACGGATACTAACAGAGGATTCTCGTGGTCACCGAACTTTTTGCCGGTGATCTCTTCCATCTTAGTAATGTACTCGTTGATCTGACCCTGGATCTCTTCATTGATCTCGCGTCCATCTTCATAATACTGTGTACATGCCTCTGTTGTAATGGTGAAGCCCTGAGGAACCGGCAGACCAATGTTGGTCATCTCAGCCAGGTTCGCACCTTTACCACCAAGCAGTTCGCGCATGTTTGCATTACCTTCGGTAAACAAATATACCCATTTCTTCATATTTCTTTGTCTCCCTTTTTATAATATTTTTGACAAAACTTTGTAACCCAAACCACTACCGAAGCATTTCGGCTTCGGTTTTTAGTACTTTGATATTGTAACAATCTGCCAAAGGAATATCAAGACGAAATTGATAATTTTTTGACAGAGTACTTATTTTCGTGCATAATGTTAAATTTTTGTATTATACTTTTGTTTGTTTTGTCTAGTACTTTAGTATTATGTAACCGCTTACATTTGTTCAACTTTCTTTACATGGTTTTTACGCAGGTAAAAACATATTTTTGAGTCTTTATTTTGTTTTCATCATCGCTTCTTACACTGCCGGGGATCAGATATGGATCTATTAAGAAAATCATTTTCACAAACAAAAAGAGCAGACTCCTTTGTATAGAATCTGCTCCTTTCGTTATTTCATAATTTTATAAATGAATTTATTCCAACATACCGTCCTTGATCACGTTGTGGTCACGCAGCAGTTTTTCCACTACGGTACCCTTCACTACGCGAAGCAGCGGCTTCTTCAGGGCATTCAAAGGTCCGGGCAGTTCGATCTCCAGAGGAGACATGCCATCCATCAGCTTCACGCTACTGTCCAGAAGCTCTCTGATATCATAAACGCTGCCCCATACCTCAGGCACACCTCTGTCCACACCTAACAGTCCATAAACAGCCTCCATAGCGGTTCTCACGGAATACTCTGTGGTGAATACAGTGTCTCTCGGGGTCTCTGCGAACTGGCCTAGGAAAGCAAAGTTCACGCAGCCATCGGGAATAACATCGGGACGGTCGCCCTTGGTTCTGGGCATGAAGAATGCGGTGATATAAGGCATCATGGTAGGTACGCAGACTGCGCTGTGCTCTGCCAGATCCTCAATATCTTCTACGGGCACACCTAAGTGATACAGCCACTCTTCGGTGATCTCCTTACCGGTACAATCCTTCATGGGTTTCTTAATATAATCGCCGGGTACGTCGGTGAACAGTCCATATACCCATACACATACCTGATTCTTGTCCTGTTCCTTGAACTGTCCCTGACGGTTGATAGTCCAGCTCATGAGCCACTTGGAATCCTGACAGCTTACGATACCGCCGGTTACGACCTTACCGCTTCTGGGATCGCGCTTACAGATATTAGTGATATAAGGAATGATCTTGTCATCCAGTGTGGTCACGGTAGCGGATTCCCAGTTTGTCTTAGAGATATCGGAACAGAACTTCTCGGGATGTCCGAAGGAAGGATCCTGTTTTGCGATATTTTTCCACAGGCTCCATACGCCGCTGGTACGAACCTCTGCATCCCCGTTAGGTGCATGATTCTGGTCACCATAGATGGTGCCTTCGGTACAGCTTCCGTTGGTAACGAATACCAGGTCGTTCTCGGTGAGGACAATGCCCTTCTCTACACCTTTTACCTTGCACTCGATAGCCTTTGCCACCTTTAC
>ERZ859776.330-NODE-330-length-27207-cov-2.928735_pt1 | contig 27207 bp, 32 predicted proteins | sample MGYA00509987_ERZ859776 | MGnify/ENA primary metagenome ERZ859776 (study PRJEB30046, sample SAMN00715146) | human gut metagenome | study: EMG produced TPA metagenomics assembly of the A metagenome-wide association study of gut microbiota in type 2... | reverse complement strand
GTATAAATGATAAAAACCAGAATTATAACAATGTCACCAAATTGCTAGTTAAGCCTTTGTTTAAATCAAAGTCTAGGTTTTTAAAATGAATTTCTTTGATTTCATAATCCATATTCTTTAATATCTTCTTTGAATAGTATAGTAATGGTTTATCTGTGTGATATCCAATTCCAGGAAATAATATAGCAAGTTTCATGCCTTTAGTATAAGATTAGTCATCTAAATTATCAATGGCATATTGTGCTTCTTCAGCTGTGAATTTTTCTCCATATTCCGAAGTTAATTGATCATAGATGGCATCTTTTGACATGTTCATAGTTTCTTGATAGTTCTTTGCGGACTTTAAAGCTGCTTCTAAATAGTCTCCCTTAATATTATCAATCGCATATTGTGCTTGCTCAGCTGTGAATTTTTCTCCGTTTTCCGAAGTTAATTGATCATAGATTCGAGCTTTTGACATATGCATCGTTTTTTTGTAGTTTTCTCCGCATTTTAATGCATTTTCATTATAATCCGCATTTAGATTATCAATCGCATATTGGGCGGCTTCTGCATCAAACTTTTCTCCATATTCTGAAGTCAATTGATCATAGATTCTTTGTTTGGACATGTGCATCATTTTACTGTAATTTTCAGCTTTATGCAGAGCATTACGATACTCATTTGGAACACTTGTATCTTCCTTTGTTTCTACGACCTTTTCTTTTGTTTCTTTAGTCTTTGTCTCTTCATCATTTGCTGTTGAACATGCGACTGCCGATAAGACAATAGCGGCCCCTAAAAATACTTTTAAACTCTTTTTCATATATACTCCTTATTCCTTTTTCTTTAGTATAAGAAAAATATAAATAAGTTTGGTATGCCATGAGCATACATTTAAATCAGGGAATCAATCCACATGAAAAACCATACGTCTAGACATAAAAATAGAAAGAAAATGACAGAATAAAGGATTGGCCAAGGGACTTTAGACATGTATTTATGGAATAAATTCTTGTTGTAGTAAAGGAATAAACCAAAATATATAAATACAAAACAACTCAGTTTATTAATAAAGCTGTTATGGATTGTTTCACCAGGTTGCATATCTACTACAACCATAAGTATAAACGCAATCCATGCAAGGCTAATCATCTTGGATTTTAAAGTAGCATTATTGAAAGGTGGAATAATTACTTGTTTTTGTTGAATGGCTAGATCCATTTCTTTAACCGAATTATAGCGATTCTTATAATCTAATTGTGTTGCCTTTAAAATGACTTGTTTTAAATCAAAGGGAACATTGTTTTGATGTTCTAGTGAACCATTTAATAGGTAGTTCATTAATTTACCCAAGGCATATATATCTGTTTGCGGATTGGATTGTTGAAAGCCAAATTGTTCAGGTGCTGCATAGCCAACACTGCCTAAGATAAGAGTATCTTTAGTTTTTTTGGAATCTAGAAAACGAGCAATGCCAAAATCAAGGAGTGTAACCTTATTATCATGATAAATAATATTTTCTGGTTTGATATCACGATGGATAATAGGTGGATTTAACGTATGTAATGAATCTAAACATTCACATAATTGATGCATGATGTCTTTAACTTGTTCTTTTGAAAAGGATTGTTGATCCAACGTTTTACCTTCTATATATTCCTCAATTAGTATTAGATGATTGTTATTTTCTTGTATCACAAAAATTTTAGGCAAGTAAGGATTCTTTACTTTTTGAATTGTTTGATAAAGAGTCTTATCATAATAATTCAATTCTTTCTGGATATATTTTGCATGTGTTGTTTCATGTTCAACTAATAAAATTGTTTTATCTTGATCTTGTTTAATTATTCGTAAAGTCTTCATAAATTGCTCTTTCTTGTGTATATTATAAGTATTATGGTAGAGACAAATCAATTATTAAAAACAATTCAAGAAACAAAGAGTGATGGTTTAAATACTTTAATGGAAAGTCTAGATGATTTAACTTTTTCAGAGTATTTAAATCATATCATTGATGCTAAGCATATATCTAAGGCACAAGTATTATCGAAGACGACAATTCAAAGAAATTATGGATATCAGATTTTTGATGGATCAAAGGTTCCCAATAAAGATAAGGTGATTCAGTTAAGTTTGGGATTAGGTTTAGATTTGCGTATGACAAATAACTTATTGTCATTATCGAATAATGGTATGTTGTATCCAAAGGTAAAAAGAGATGCATTATTGATTTATTGTATCGAGAATCATAAGAGTGTATATGAAACCAATGAGTGTTTAATGGAGTATAGGTTAGAGTTGTTGGACTAAAAAAAGAAATGATTTCTCATTTCTTATAATTAAGTAGTGGATCTAATTGTTTGACAAGAATACCCTTTTCTTCAAATTCTTCTATTTGTTCAGCAGGCACTTGAGTATCTGTGATTAGATATGCGAATGAGTCTGGCTTTGCGACTACAAATTGATGCACATAATTAATTTTTGTCGCATCTGCTAAAATAAAGGCAGCCCCACTGCACCTAGAAATCATAGCTTCATTGATGATTACTTCCGGAAGAATTGCCGTACTCATGCCGACTTCGCTGTCAAATCCGTTGCATCCTAAGAATGCCTTATTGGCTTTGACTCTTTGAAGATTGTTTAAGGCAAAATCACCGGTCATTGTTTCTTTAGGGAAACGAAGCTCGCCGCCAGTCATTACAATTTGTACATTTGGGTCATGATCACAGAAAATAGCTTTTCCGTTATTTGTGATGATTGTGACCCTTTTTCCTATGATATATTTTATGATTAATAGTGCAGTTGAGCTTGTATTGATGAAAATTGTATCTCCATCATCTACAAATGTTGCAGCAAACTTGGCAATCGCATGTTTATAAGCTTCGTTTGGATCTACGTCATGTTCAACAAAATTTTGAACAAGTTTAGCACCACCATAGAAACGTTCCACAGCTCCCATGTCTTCCCAATATTGTAAATCTCTACGAATTGTTAATGGTGTTACATTCAATTCTGAAGCCAATTCTTCCACGTTTACAGTACCCTTGACCTGTATTTTTTGCATGATTTTTTTTCGTCGCTTATCTACGACTTCTTTCGTCATTTTCATAAAATCTCTCCCTTTTTACATGTGTTACTTAACCCTTTTAATGTTATTATTTTATTTTTATAATTTTCACAAAGATGCTTTTCTTTTATTTTATTACATAATAATCCGAATTGATAATAGTATTGTGCTTTTTCTCTAGGATTCATATTTTCTGTGTTAACGGATTTAAATACATTCAGACTTTGTTTATAATCCTTTCTTGATACTAAGTATACGGCATCCATAAATTCCCAGTTAAATAATGGTGAAACCTTTGCACCTTTTACTTTTGTGTTACGCATTCTTTCTAATTTATTATATTCTTGTTTTGCACAATCTAAATCATTCAACATAAATGAACAATAGAACTTTGTGTAATGATAGATCAATAACTGATCAATTGAACTATGGAAAAACTTTGAGTTTTCTTCAATATGTTCCAAGCACTTCTTATATTCCATTTGATCTATGTAATATAAAGTATCGAATATTTTTTTATCATTTTTATAGGCGTGAAATATGTCTTTTTTTAATAGATCATTAAATTGTTTATTTGCTTTTTTAGGATTTAAATCATAGGCAATTGTTTTGATTGCCTTTCTATATAAATGTTTTAAATATTCAGAATAAAGTGCAATGCCCAAGATAATAATTAATAGAATGATAAATAGTATTTTAGTAGATATAAATTCAGCTTGAATGATCTTATAAATACTGTAGCCTGCAAATAAAATATAGAATGTATAAGATATAATTTGTTGAGCATTTTGTGAAAAAGACATCTTTTCTAATGTTTTCATGTTGTACCTTCTTTCTTTAAGCTTATTTTATCTAAAAAGAACATATAAGTCAATCGTATAACGGGATTAAAGGAACATAAAAATGAATTTAAAGAATTAAATAATCATAAAAAAGTTAAAACGAACATATAATGTGATTGTTTTTAATCTTTTAATGTTTTATGATTTGAACGTCAAAAAACCATGGTAAAAAAAACAGAAAGAGGGAAACAAAATGTCAAAAGTAGATGAAATTACAAGAGATTCTTGGATCATGTCAACTTTCCCAGAATGGGGTACTTGGTTGAATGAAGAAATTGAAAATGAAGAAGTAAAACCTGGCACTGTAGCAATGTGGTGGCTAGGATGTACTGGTATTTGGTTTAAAACACCTGGTGGTGCAAACATTACAATTGACTTATGGGCAGGTAATGGTAAACGTACTCATGGTGATGGAAAAATGAAAGTTGGCCATCAAATGGCTAATATGTGCGGATGTAGAAATATGCAGCCAAATTTAAGAGCCGTACCATTTGTGATCGATCCATTCGCAATTAAACAGGTAGATGCAGTATTAGCAACACACTATCATCAAGATCACATGTCAGCTGAATATGCTAGTCACGTACTAAAATCAGGAATGACTACAGTGGATGAAAATGGAAATGAAATTCCAGTACCATTCATTGGTCCTAAAAAATCTGTTGAATTGTGGCAAAAATGGGGTGTACCTGCAGATCGTTGTATTACAGTAAAACCTGGAGATACAATTAAAATTAAAGATATTGAAATTGTTGCCTTGGATTCATTCGACCGTACTTGTATTACTACAACCGATTCACAAGGAGCAGATCGTGAAGATCTTCGTGGAAAATGTCCAACAGATATGGATGATAAAGCTGTAAACTATTTGGTAAAAACACCAGGAGGAAATATTTATCATTCAGGTGATTCTCATTATTCAATCTATTATGCAAAACATGGAAAAGATTATGATATCGATGTTGCGTTTGGATCATATGGAGAAAATCCAGTTGGAATGCAAGATAAAATGACAAGTGTTGATATCTTACGTATGGCTGAAGCTTTAAGAACAGATGTAGTAATTCCTATTCACTATGATGTTTGGACTAACTTTAAAGCAGACCCAAAAGAAATCGAATTGTTATATAATTATAAGAAAGATGTGTTAGATTACAAATTCCATCCATTTATTTGGGATGTAGGTGGTAAATATGTATATCCAACAGATAAAGCAAAACGTCAATATCACTATCGTAGAGGATTTGAGGATTGCTTTGAAGAGGAACCAAACGTTCCATATCGATCAGTTTTATAAGAAGAGGTAATGAATATGTTGAAAGAAATTGTTGAAAAAGGACACTATTGTTTTGTTGAGAAAGTTGATTCGTGGCAAGACGCCATTCGACAAAGCTATGCACCTTTGTTAAAGGATAATACAGTTGAAAATGAATATGTAGAAGCTGTTATTGAATGCGTCAATAAATATGGACCATACATTGTGATTGTTCCAGGTATTGCGATGCCACACTCAACAGAAGGAGCTGTAGGATGTAATGGAACAGCTATTTCATTTATGAAGGTGGAAGAAGAAGTTGATTTTGATCCAGAAGATCCAGATAAAAAGGCAAAATTGTTCTTCTCTTTAGCAGCAATTGACCATGATCAGCATATTCAAAATATACAATCATTAATGGATACTTTGATGAATGAGGATATCGTTGAAGCATTGATGAATGCAAAAACAAAAGGTGATTTAGAAGAAATCGCTAATCAATATGAATAATATATGAGGAGAGTAAAATGAATATAATAATGACAGTATGGGACTTTTTTGCGACAAATATTTTGACGCAACCCGCATATTTTATCGGTTTGATCGTATTTATCGGTTACTTATTATTGAAAAAACCAATTTACGATGCATTTGCAGGATTTATTAAAGCCACAGTAGGATACATGATTTTAAGTGTTGGTTCTTCAGGCTTGGTAGGAAACTTTAGACCAATCTTAGTTGGATTAAAAGATCGTTTCAATTTACACGCAATGGTTATTGATCCATATTTTGGACAAAATGCTGTTACAGAAGGTTTACAGGAACAATTTGGAAGAACTTTCTCTCAAGTTATGATCTTATTGTTGATCGCATTTATTATGAACTTGGTTTTAGTTCGATTAAAAAAATGGACAAAGATGCGTGCTGTATTTACAACAGGTCATGTACAGATGCAACAAGCATCAACAGCATTCTGGTTGATTCTATTCTGCTTCCCTAAATTAGGAAGTACACCAATTCTAATTGTTATGGGATTGATTTTAGGATTGTATTGGGCTGTTGGTTCAAACTTAACAGTAGAAATTACGCAGGAATTAACTGAAGGTGGAGGTTTTGCGATTGCTCACCAACAAATGTTTGGTATCGCATTATTTGGTAGTATTGCTAAAAAGATGAAAGGTGAAAATTCAAAACGTTTGGATGATTTAAAATTCCCAGGATTCTTATCTATCTTTAATGAAAATATGGTTGCAACATCTATCTTGATGTTCTTATTCTTCGGTGCTATTTTAATGGTGTTAGGAAAGGATTATTTAGTTGAAGCTGGATTTATCGCAGAAACACAAAACTTCTTCTTCTATACTATGACAACAGCGTTTAACTTTGCGGTATATCTAGCTATCTTACAATTAGGTGTTCGTACCTTCGTTACAGAACTTACAAATTCATTCCAAGGTATTTCTAATTCATTCTTACCTGGAGCTGTTCCTGGTATTGATTGTGCCGCTGTATTTGGATTTGGTAGTTCAAACGCAGTAACAGTAGGATTCTTAATGGGTGCTTTAGGACAATTCTTAGCGATTGGTGCTTTATTGTTGATGCATTCACCAACATTGGTAATTGCAGGTTTCGTTCCTGTATTCTTCGATAATGCTGTAATCGCTGTATATGCTGATAATCGTGGTGGTATCAAAGCAGCTATGCTTCTTCCATTTATTTCTGGTTTAATTCAAGTATTCGGATCTGCTTTAATTGCTGGCTGGGTTGGATTAAGTCAATATGGAGGATATCTAGGAATGTTTGACTGGGCAACAGTATGGCCAATCTTTACAGTAATCATGAAATATGCTGGATACGTAGGTGTAGGAATCGTAGTATTGATTTTGGTGGCAATTCCACAATTGCAATATCGTAAACACCCAGATACATATTTCTTAATTACAGAAGATTATGATGCATATTTAGAAAAAGTAGAAGCAGCAAGTGCTGAATAAAAGGAGAAATTACAATGGCAAAATTAAAATTATTAGTATGTTGTGGCAATGGTGCTGGAACAAGCATGATGATTAAATTAAATGTTGAAAAAGTGGCTAAAAAGATGGGACTTGATGTACAAGAAATTCATCACTGTGCAGTGAGTGAAGGAAAGTCAGCTGCTGGAAATTATGATATCGTATTGTGTTCAAAAAACTTTGTTCCTATGTTTGAAGATTCAAAGAAACGTGGAACTAAAGTTGTTGGATTAAAGAATGTAATGTCTGCAAAAGAAATTGAAGAAGGCTTAAAAGCAGCACTTAGTGAATAATAAAAAAATGAAAGCTGCGTTTATGCAGCTTTTCTTATACCCAAAAATAGACAAAAAGAGGAGAAAATCATGAAAATTGTTAAGAAAAAACTAGATGATATGTACCGTTGTTATTGTGCAAGTAACATATATTTTGATGGTCAAAACCATATTTTATTGGCTAGTGAAGATCCAGATGTCGCATGTAATATGTACTATGGAAAAGATTATGAGACAAAAGAAAACGTATGGACACATCCAGGTGGATGTATGTCAATCGTTCCAATTCCTGGAAAAGAAAAAGAGTTCCTTTGTGTTCAAGAATTCTATTTGAAGGTGACGCCATCTTTGGCAAAAATCGTATGGGGAAAATATGACAATGGAACATGGCAATTCAAAGATGTAGTATCCGTACCTTATGTTCATCGTTTTGGAATTTTTAATCAGAATGGAATCAATTATTTGATCCTAGCTACAGTAGCTACTTCTAAAAAAGAAAAGAATGACTGGAGTGTTCCAGGAAGAATTTATGTAGCTGAATTACCAGAAGATCCAAGTACAGGAGTTGAATTAGAAGTATTATGTGATGGATTATATCGTAACCATGGTTTCTGGCAAACAAAAGAAAATGGTAAAGATGTTGGATACTTTGGAAGTGACCAAGGAATCTTACGTGTAAGTGCACCAGAAAAACGTGGTGGACAATGGAAAGTAGAACCAATTCTATCTGGACATATTGGTGAGATTGCCACAATTGATATTGATGGAGATGGTCAGGATGAAATCATGACAATTGAAGAATTCCATGGAAATACAATTCAAATCTATAAGAAAGATGGAAGCGAATATAAGAAAGTATGGCAATATGATAATGAAATTGATTTTGCGCATGCCTTAGTTGGAACTAAACTTGCAGGACAAAATGCATTTGTGTGTGGTGTCAGAAGAAAAGACTGCGAATTATTTGTCGTTACATATGAAGATGGAGAATATAAAGTCACAATGGTTGATAAAGGTGTAGGACCGGCCAATCTATGTGTTGTACATGAAGATAATAGAGATATTATTGTTAGTGCTAATCATACTGCAGCCCAAGCAGCAATCTACTTTGTAACGGAGGATTAAGATATGTTAGAAGAATTAAAACAATGTGTACTAGATGCCAATTTATTATTGCCAAAATATGGTTTGATCACATTTACATGGGGAAATGTATCTGAAATCGACCGTGAAAAAGGCATCGTAGCTATTAAACCAAGTGGCGTTGAATATGATGTAATGACTCGTGATGATATTGTACTAGTGGATTTAGATGGAAATATAGTAGAAGGAAATCTACGTCCAAGCTCAGATTTAGATACTCATTTGGAATTCTATCGTAACTTTCCAAATATTGGAGGTGTTGTTCATACACATTCTACTTGGGCAACAAGCTTTGCACAGGCAGGAAAAGATATCATTCCATTAGGAACAACACAGGCTGACTATTTCCATGGAGCCGTTCCATGTACTCGTTTTATGACGGAAGAAGAAATTCATGGAGATTATGAATTGGAAACAGGAAAAGTTATCGTAGAAGAATTTAAGACACGCAATATTGATCCAGACAGAGTTCCTGGTGTGTTAGTACATTCACATGGACCTTTCACATGGGGAACAGATGGATTCAATGCGGTTCATAACGCAGTAGTTTTAGAGGAATGCGCAAAGATGAATGCGATCGCATCTTTATTAAACAACAATGAAATTGATTCAATGCAGCAGGTTCTATTAGATAAGCACTTTAATCGTAAACATGGACCGGGAGCTTATTATGGACAAGCTAAATAGAGAATATAGACTAGGTTTATATGAAAAGAGTATGCCAAGTACACTTACTTGGGTAGAAAAATTAACGATTGCCAAGGAATGTGGATTTGATTATTTGGAAATCAGTATTGATGAGAGTGATGCAAAACTAGCAAGATTGGATCAGCCAACGGACGAAATCAAGGAAGCCATTCAAAAAACGTGTGTTCCAATTTCTTCCATGTGTTTAAGTGGGCATCGTAAATATCCTCTTGGATCTCATGATAAAGAAATTCAAAAGAAGTCACTAGAAATCATGAAGAAAGCCATTGATTTTGCGGCTGATTTAGGCGTTCGTATTATTCAGCTAGCTGGATATGATGTCTATTATGAAGATGGAGATTTATATACGAATCATGATTTTGAAACAAATCTAAAAAAATGTGTAGAAATGGCAGCCGAAAAAGGAATTGTGTTAGGTTTTGAAACAATGGAAACGCCATTTATGGATACTGTAGAAAAGGCAATGCGCTATGTAAATCTAGTAAGTAGCCCATACCTAGGTGTATATCCAGATATTGGAAACTTAAAAAACGCATCTTTATTATATGGTGTAGATGTGGATGAAGATTTAATGTGTGGAAAGGGACACATTTTTGCGAGTCATCTAAAAGAAACTGTGCCAGGCAAATATCGTGAAATTCCATTTGGGACAGGCCATACTGAGTTTGTAAAGAATATCAAGACATTGAAACGACTTGGAGTGCGTATGTTTGTCGGAGAATTCTGGTATGTGAATAATGATGATTGGGAAGATGTTGTAAAGAATGCAGGTGCATTCTTAAGAGATAAGTTAGATAAGGGATTTGAGTAAGATGGAAATAAAAGAATTAGAATTTCATGCGAATCGTATTCGTAAAAATATATTAACAGAAGTACATAGTGCCAACTCAGGGCATCCAGGAGGATCTTTGAGTGGAGCTGATATTTTAACAGAGATCTATTTTGAACAGATGGATATCAATAAGGACAATGTAGATTCAATTAATCGTGATCGTTTTGTATTAAGTAAAGGACATGCAAGTCCATTATTGTATGGAACATTAAAAGAAAAGGGCTTGTTGAAGGATGATCTAACTACATTTAGAAAGATTAATTCAAACTTACAAGGACATCCAAATATGAATGAAGTAGCTGGTGTTGATATGTCTACAGGATCTTTAGGACAAGGTATTTCTTGTGCAGTAGGTATGGCGATTGTCAATAAGTATGTGGATAAGAATGCTCATCGAATCTATTGTTTATTAGGTGATGGGGAATGTGAAGAAGGACAAGTATGGGAAGCTTGCATGGCAGCAGCTCATTATAAATTAGATAACTTATGTGCTGTTTTAGACTACAATCATTTACAGATTGATGGAAATATTGATGAAGTAATTTCACCAGAACCATTCGCAAGTAAATTTGAATCTTTTGGATGGAACGTATTGGACGTGAATGGACATGATATTGATGAATTAAGAAATGCGTTTGAACAAGCTAAACAAGTTAAGGATAAACCAACAATGATCGTTGCCCATACAATCAAAGGTAAGGGTGTATCGTTTATGGAAAATAACTATGCATGGCATGGAGCAGCACCAAACCAAGAACAGTATGAACAGGCAATGAAAGAGTTAGGAGGTCTTGAATAATGGCAAAAGAAGCAACGCGTAATGCCTATGGGAAGGCTTTGGCAGAATTAGTTAAAGAAAGAGATGATGTTTTAGTACTGGATGCAGATCTTACAAAATCCACAAAGACAATTGATGCCAAGAACGCAAGACCGGAACATCATTTCAATATGGGAATTGCCGAAGGAAATATGATGGCAGTCGCTGCAGGTATGGCAGCATCAAATAAGGTGGTATACGCATCTAGTTTTGCGATGTTTGCGGCAGGAAGAGCTTTTGAACAGATTCGTAATAGTATTTGTTATCCAAACTTGAATGTCAAAGTATGTGCAACGCATGCAGGAATCACAGTTGGAGAAGATGGGGCAAGTCATCAATGTATTGAAGATATTGCACTTATGAGAAGTATTCCCAATATGAAAGTATTTGTGCCATGTGATCAATATCAGGCAAAGGCGATTGTAAAGGCAGTTGCTGATATTGATGGACCTTGTTATGTAAGACTGGGTCGTGGTGCAGTAGAAGATGTATATGATGAAAATTATAAGTTTGAATTGGGAAAAGGAAAAGTTTTAAGAGAAGGTCAGAAAATCGCATTAGTTGCGACAGGAATGATGGTGCAAGAGGCATTAAAAGCTGCAGATATTTTATCTAAAGAAGATATTTCAGTTACAGTTGTAGATATGCCTTGTATCAAACCAATTGATGAAGAATTGATTGAAAAAATCGCAAAATCTCATGAATTGATCATTACCTGTGAAGAACATAATGTACATGGAGGACTTGGAAGTGCAGTGAGTGAAGTAACTTCAAAAAAGAGTCCAGTGCGTATGGAAGTGATGGGTATGCAGGATACTTTTGGAGAGAGTGGAACTCCAAATGAACTATTAGCTAAATATGGTTTGAATGCGGATCATATTGTTGAAAAGGTTAAAAATGAATACAGATAAAGTTCCTGACACTAAATTAAAGGGAATCAAGCTTATTGTAGCTGATTTAGATGGCACGATCTTGCGTGATGATAAAAGTTTGGATCGAAATATTAAAAGTGTTCTGATTGAAAAGAATGTTCCACTTACTTTTGTGTCTGGTCGAAATGCACATATTATTCAGGATTATTTAAAAGAATTAGATATCACTTTACCTTATATAACGAATAATGGGGCAAATATGTTTTTGGGGAATACATGTATTTATGAATGTCCAATTGATTCAAAAGAATTGGCGGATTGTCTACATATATTAGTCAAAAATGAAGTGGCATTCTTGGCCTATACGAATGAAACAATTTATTCAGTTGGATATCAAGAGGGGTTAGATGGTTTTAAGAAACGGTTGATTGGTAAATGTGAAATTATTGATGATGCCAATATTGAAGATATTGTTAGTGAATCAATATTTAAAGTTGTGATGATTCATCCGGATATGGAGAGGGTAAAAGATCAATTGAATTCTGTTTGTGATAAAACAGTTTGTATGCAGTCGGAAGGCATTATATACACTTTAACAAGTAAAGATTCAACAAAAGGGAAAACTTTAAAAAAGCTACTGGAATATCTTGATATAGACTCAAGCAGTGTGTTGGCTTTTGGGGATAACTATAATGATATTTCTATGTTTGAAGTTGTAGATGGTGTTGCCATGGAAAATGCGCAGGATCATTTAAAAGAAGTCGCAAAGTATTCTACAAAGTCAAATGAAGAGGATGGAGTTTCGTATTTCATTCAAAAAAATTTGTGATGGATAAATTTCCATCACTTTTTTGTTGACTTTGGAAAAGCAAACTCCTATAATACCTATAAAGTTACTAGGAATAGTAAGTGGAGGTACTGATTATGAAGCGATGTTGTAGCTCTTTAAATGAATAATATTGAATTTGTTTAATAGGAGGAAAAGAAAATGACAGTATATAAAGCAATTTCAGATTTAATTGGGAATACACCATTAGTAGAATTAACACATATCGAAGAAAAAGAAGGTTTAGAAGCTAACGTTGTTGCGAAAGTAGAATTCTTTAATCCAGCTGGAAGTGTAAAGGATCGTATCGCAAAGAAAATGATTGAGGATGCAGAGAAAAAAGGGTTGATTAAACCTGGGGCTACATTGATTGAACCTACAAGTGGAAATACAGGTATTGGTATTGCGTCAGTTGCAGCTGCTAAGGGATATAAGGCTATTATGACAATGCCTGAAACAATGAGTGTAGAGCGTCGTAATTTATTGAAGGCTTATGGTGCAAAAGTTGTTTTAACAGATGGCAAGGCAGGTATGAAGGGTGCTATTGCGAAAGCACAGGAATTGGCTGCAGCTACACCAAATAGCTTTATTCCAAGTCAATTTGAAAATCCATCAAACCCTCAGGCTCATTATGAATCAACGGGTCCTGAAATTTGGAAGGATACAGAAGGAAAAGTTGATATCTTTGTTGCCGGTGTTGGTACTGGTGGTACTGTGAGTGGTACAGGTAAATATATGAAGGATCAAAATCCAAATGTGAAGGTGGTTGCGGTTGAACCTGCGACAAGTCCAGTATTATCTGAAGGTCATGCAGGTCCTCATGGTATTCAAGGTATTGGTGCTGGTTTTGTTCCGAATACTTTGGATACAAGTGTATATGATGAAGTGTTTACAGTCACAAATGAACAAGCGTATGAAACAGGTCGTTTAATTGCACATAATGAAGGTATGTTAGTGGGTATTTCAAGTGGTGCTGCTACATATGCGGCTATTCAAATCGCAAAACGCCCAGAAAACAAGGGTAAGACAATTGTCGTATTATTACCAGATACAGGTGAGCGTTATTTATCCACTCCTATGTTTGCAGAATAAAAAATACGAAGTAAAATAAATTACTTCGTAAATGTCTTGGCATAGCCATGATCTTCTCTAGAACCCGTACCAATGGGTTCTTTTATTTTTCCAATTTCTTCAATTTCAAATGGAGTTAATTGATATACATAGTTTAGCCAGTTTCGATATAGAAGATTGGCGTGGCTTCTCCATTTTAAAATAGGTTCTTTTTCTGGATCATCATCCGGGAAATAGTTGAATGGGATATGGATGGGTTTATTGGCTTTTAAATCTCTAAAGTATTCATCTTTTAATGTTTCTTTTCCATATTCTAAATGACCTAGAATAAAAATTTGACGATAGTCCTTTGTGACAATGATGTTTGATCCAATCTCATCATTTTTAGATAGGATGGATAAGCATTTCACTTTTCTAACAGCCTCTTCATCAATGGCCGTATGTCTTGAGTGAGGGGTATAGTGAATTTCATCGAAGCCATTGGTTAAAAAGTCATATTCATCGACTAATTGTTCTGGGAAGATGCCGAATACTTTTTCTGGCAAGATATGTTTTTGAACTCCATAATGATAATACAGTCCGGCTTGGGCTCCCCAACAAATATGTAGCGTGGAATAGACATGTGTTTTAGACCATTCCATGATTTCTTCAAGTTCACTCCAATAATCGACATCTTCATATTCTAGATGTTCTACAGGAGCTCCTGTAATAATCATTCCGTCGTAATAATTATCTTTTAATTTTTCAAAGTATGTATAGAATTTGACTAAATGATCTTGGCTTGTATTTTTAGAAACATGGTTTTTAACCATCATAAAATCGATATCAACTTGTAGTGCACTTTTAGAAATGAGTCGTAAGATTTGGGTTTCTGTTTCTATTTTTTTTGGCATTAGATTTAAAATTACGATTTTTAATGGACGAATTCTTTGACGATGGGCACTTTTATCTTCAATCGCAAAGATTTTTTCACTTTCTAATATGTCTTTTGCGGGTAAATCATCGGGTATGTTGATTGGCATATATGAACAACTCCTTTTTTTGTATATCTACTATTATACGCGAAAAAAAACAGAATGGAAATTTCCATTCTGTAAAAGACTAAGCTTTCATGGCGTCTAGAGCTTGTTGTAGATCATCAATGATGTCTTGTGCATCTTCAAGACCTACAGAGAAACGAATTAAATCTGGTGCAACACCAGCTTCTTTTAGTTGTTCTTCACTCATCTGACGGTGTGTGTGGCTTGCTGGGTGTAATAGACAAGTTTTAGCGTCGGCAACATGGGTTACAATAGAAGCTAATTTTAAGCTGTCCATAAATTTTTCAGTTTGATCACGATCTGCCTTTAATCCAAATGACAATACACCACAAGTTCCATTTGGACAATATTTCTTAGCTAGTTCATGATGTGGATCACTTTCAAGATCGGCATATTTTACCCATGCCACATCTTCATTGGCTTCTAAGTATTTGGCTACAGCTAGTGCATTTGCACAATGTGCCTTCATACGTACAGCTAATGATTCTAGTCCTAAGTTTAGATAATATGCGTTTTGAGGTGCTTGAATCGAACCTAAATCACGCATCAATTGGCTTGTAGCTTTTGTGATATAGGCTAATTTACCGAATTTTTCAGCATATACAATTCCATGATACGATTCATCGGGTGTAGTTAGTCCTGGATATTTTTCTGCGTGTTCTAACCAGTTGAAGTTACCACTATCTACAATGGCTCCACCTACACATGATGCATGTCCATCCATGTATTTTGTGGTAGAGTGAGTAACGATATCAGCTCCCCATTGGATTGGTTGACACATAATTGGCGTAGCGAATGTGTTGTCAATGATTAATGGAACTCCATTCGCATGAGCCACTTTCGCAAATTTTTCAATATCGAAAATACGAACGGTTGGATTTGTGATTGTTTCTCCAAAGACACATTTTGTGTTTGGCTTGAATTCTTTTTGAAGATCTTCTGCACTGATTTCAGGATCTACAAATGTACAATCGATACCCATTTTCTTCATTGTCACACCAAATAGGTTGTAAGTTCCACCATAGATGGCACTAGAAGCAATTAAGTGATCTCCGGCTTCACAAATGTTGAATACCGCAAAGAAGTTAGCAGCTTGTCCACTTGATGTAAGCATTGCGGCAATTCCACCTTCTAAAGCAGCAATCTTACTTGCGACAATATCGTTTGTTGGGTTTTGAAGGCGTGAATAGAAATATCCACTGTCTTCTAAATCAAATAATCTTCCCATTTGAAGACTTGAGTCATATTTAAAAGTTGTACTTTGATAAATTGGAACTTCTCTTGGCTCGCCATTTTTTGGCTCATAACCAGCATGTAAACATTTAGTTTCTGTTTTCATAATTTATTACCCTCCGCTTTTCTAATCATTATTTTAAGCTTTTCTTTATAAAAAGTAAAAGAAAAGCTTAGATTACATAATCAAAGCTTTGTTCATGATTTAAAATGTCTTGTAGTGAGATTCCTTTTAGATAGGTTTCAATCACTTGATTTAATCCTTCGTAAATATAAAGTGTTGTGCAATCTTCTTTTCTTGGACATACATTGACTTCGGAATCTAGGCAGGCAACACATGATAAATTTCCTTCGGTTGCGACTAGTACATCATATACACAAATTTCATTTGTACTCTTTGCGAGTCTATATCCCCCTTGAAAGCCACGATTAGATTGTACCATCCCACCTTTAGTAAGAATGGGTACAATTTGTTCCAAATATTTTTTTGAAATATTTTGTCTTTCGGCAATGTCCTTTAGTGTAATAAATCCTGAATCATTATGCTGTGCTAAATCAATGAGCAAACGAAGTGCATAACGTCCTTTCGTTGATATTTTCATTTAAAAGTTCCCCTTTTCCGTATTCTATATTACTATAATAATATATATTTAGTAGGTTTTCTAGCAAAGAGGTAAAAAATGGTTAAAATTGTCGTTTTTGATTTAGACGGAACACTATATGATTCACATAAACATATTGATAAAGAAACAATTCATAAAATCATTGAACTCGAACAAAAGGGAATTTTAGTTGGAATCGTGACAGGAAGGTTTTATGAAGAATTAGGTGAAGTTATCGAAAAACTAAAATTAAGAGGATACAATGGCTTTGTGGCAAGTTCAAATGGTTTAGAAATCTATGATTTTTCAGATGGGGAAACAAAGAGTTTTACTCGTTTATCCAAGGATGAAGTAAAAGATATAGTAAAAGAAGCTAAGAAGCATCATTTGATTAGTTATGTCTGGCAAAATGGTGGATATACGATGTTTGATGTTTCTGTCATGAATATTGTTAAGAAGATATTTTCGCTTGTTCCTTTGAATTCGCATTATATAAAATCATTACAAAAAACGAAATTTGAAAAGGATGTTGTGTTACATAATTTGTTTTATGACAAGGTTTGTTTTGTGGGGTTTCAGATTAAAAATTTTAAAAAACAATATCCAGAATATCGCTTTTATGATGTAGGAAAACTAGGAACGGAACTTTGTAAGAAAGATGTGGGTAAGCTTGAAGCTATTCGATATATATGCCAAAAGAAGCATGTATCAATCTCTAGTGTAATGGCATTTGGAGATAATGGAAATGATGTAGATTTATTAGCGTCTTGTGGATATGGGGTTGCGATGAAAAATGGGAGTGCGCAGGCAAAAAAAGCCGCTAAATATATGAGCGACTATACAAATAATGAAAAGGGTGTACTTCAATTTATGAATTCGTTTTTTGAATAAAATATTGATCTAAAAAGATAAGAATTCCATTTAAAATTAAGAAGGACCCGGTTAAAGAGAAAATAAAGTCTAAGGATTGAATGGGTTTCATAAGTAATACAATTCCGACAACTAAGATAAAGATAGCTCCCATAAGATTGACTTTCCATTGTTCAAATCCATTATCTTTTAAGAGTAATACTTTTTGAAAATGAGCTAGGGAATTAATAATTAATATAATTCCTACAAGCATAGGTAAAATACTGATAAATTTTTTAGGATCAAAACTCATATATAGGCCTGCGGATAATAGGAACAGGCTTAATATAAGTGTTGTGAGCGTTGTGCTATTTCTTTTCTTAAAATATGTATATAGAAATAGAATCGCAATGACTAAAAATATAAATCCAATAACACGTGTAATTGTTGTTAATATGGATACGTTAAATATGCATAAGATTAAGCCAGATAAAATGCATAGAATGGCAGATGAGATGGCTTCTGTTTTTGTTTCTTTCATGAAATCACAACCTTTCACAATTATTATACTCTGTTGTATACTTATTTTAAGAGGTGATGAACGTGAAAGTTGCAGTTTTATTAGAAAATGATTTTGAAGAATTAGAAGCGATGGGTCCAATTGCCCTACTTAGACGTGGTGGACTTGATGTGGATATGATTGGTGTCAACAATGAAGAACAGGTTACAGGTCGTTTTGGCGTAACTTACTCAAGTGTATTTCCAATGAATACGTATGACTTTAGTAATGTGGATTGTTTAGTATTACCTGGTGGTCCACATTATCAAAAGCTAGAAAAGAATGAGATAGTATTAAAACTAGCTCATGAGTTTGCCGAAAATAAGGTGTTGGCAGCTATTTGTGCTTCTCCAACAATCTTAGGTCACGAAGGTATCTTAAAGGGTAAGAAATATACTTGTTTTAAAGATATGGATGAAGATTTTGGTGGGGAATACCAATATGAATATGCCGTTACAGATGGAAACATTATTACGGGTGTAAGTGCAGCTGCAAGTATTGAATTTGCGTTTGCGATTCTAGAAAAGCTTTGTGGTAAAGAGCATACAGATAAAGTAAAAGCATCGATTTATTATGATGCAAGACATTAAAAAATTGTCATCTTAGGATGACAATTTTTAGTTTATTCTTCTTCGTTTAATAAATGGAATTTTTCAAAGATATAGAATAGTAATGACATGATCATGCCTGTGATACAAGCTAGTACCATTCCTGATAAGGAAATGTTTCCTAAGTGAATTGTTACTCCACTTAATCCAACAACGAATACAACGGATGTTAAGATCATGTTTACGCTTTTTCCATAGTCAACCTTTTGGTCTACTAGAATTCTTAATCCACTTGTACCAATCATACCGTATAGTAAGAAGCTGATTCCACCAATAACTGGATTTGGGATTGTTTGAATCAAGGCAGATAATGGACCAATGAATGAACAGATGATGGATAGAATGGCAGCTCCGGCAATAACTTGTACGCTGTATACGCCAGTGATAGCCATAACTCCAATGTTTTCACCATAAGTTGTGGTTGGAACAGATCCAATTAAACCTGAAATCATTGTTGAGAAGTTATCTGCGAATAATGAGCGGTGTAGTCCTGGATCTTTAATTAAGTTTCTTCCGACAACTTCACCTGTAACAATTTGGTGACCAATGTGTTCTGATGCGATAACTAATAATACGGGAAGCATCATTAGAATGGCATCCATACTGAATTTTGGTGCTTGGAAGTTTGGGATTGAAATAAAGCTTGCCTGAAGGACTGGAGTAAAGTCAACAATACCTACGGCAACGGCAGTTAAATATCCTGTAACTACGGCAATCAAGATTGGGATGACGCTTAAGAATTTTTTGAAGCATACACTTCCAATTACAGCCATACCAAGTGTAACCGCAAAAACAATTACGTTTTTAGGGTCGATGTTATCGCCTAGAATTCCAGCTGTACTTGCAGCCGATGAAGATAGTTCGAGTCCGATTAATGCAACAACGGGTCCCATTGCGGCAGATGGTAGTACGATATCAATCCATTTTGTTCCAAATTTCTTGATGATCAGTGCCAATAAACATCCACAAAAACCAACCGCAACGAATCCACCGCATGCGTATGGATAACCGAATTTTGCGATAATGATATTTGCGGGAGCAATAAAGGCGAAGCTACTTCCTAAATAGGCTGGTGCTTTTCCTTTTGTGATAAAAATAAACAACAATGTTCCGATACCGTTCATGAATAGTACGATAGCTGGGTTAATACCGAATAAGAATGGTACTAATACACTAGCTCCAAACATTGCGAACATGTGTTGAATACTTAATGGTATCAGCAGGTTTGCGGGTACTTTTTCTTCAACTTGAATAATTCGTTTTGCCATGAAAAATTTTTCTCCTCCTAAAATGTACATTAACTTTTATACCACATTTTAATGGATTATGAAACTAATTTAGGCTATAATTATCGAGTAATGCGCCTGTAGCTCAACTGGATAGAGTATCAGATTCCGATTCTGGCGGTTGCAGGTTCGAGCCCTGTCAGGCGCGCCATATAGGTGAAACATGGAAACAGTACTTTTTGATTTAGATGACACATTAATTGAATCGATGCATGTATGGGAAGATGCCATCATTCATTTGTTTAAAAAGATGGATTTGGATATGAGTATGGAAGAGGCTCGTCAAATCTTTTTTACAATGAAATTTTCAGAGGTTTTAACATACATTAAAGAAAGATTTCATACTAAACAAGATGAGGTTTGGATGTTTAATGAAGTAAATGAAGATATCATGAATCAATATGCGTATCATATTGAGGCAAAGAAGGGTGCTTTGGATTTTATTAAAAAGTGTGCTTCAAAAAATAAAAAAATGGCTGTATTAACATCCAATACAAGAGTATTGTCTGAAAAAGTACTAGATCGACTTGGAATGTTGGAATATATGGAAAATGTATATTCTGCGGATGAATTAAAGATGTCAAAAAGAGAAGTGGATATCTATGAGTATGTATTGAAAGATTTAAATACAACTGCAGAAAGTGCAATTGTATTTGAGGATTCGATGTATGCGATCAATACAGCTCGATCATTAAATATTGAGTGTATTGGTTTAGTAAATCCAAACAATCAAAAGGTGTTTGAAGAAAACCATGTAAAAACAATCGTTGATTTTACAGAATTGTGTTAAAATCATGATGTGTCCCAGTAGCTCAGTTGGATAGAGCATTCGCCTCCTAAGCAGGAGGCCAAATTCCTAAGCAAGAGGTAGAAGTTGTGGTATTATAAGCATAGATATTTCGGTAGCTCAGCTGGATAGAGCGTCCGCCTCCTAAGCGGAAGGTCGTGGGTCCGAATCCCATCCGGAATACCATTTTAGCCTTTATTTAAGCGGTTTTTCCGCTTTTTTTGTTTTTTAATACACCTATTCATCACTGTTAAAATTCACATTTCAAACGGAAAAATAATTAAATTTTAAAGGTGTTCGGATGACCTATCTTTATCCGAACTTTTTTGTGCTATTTTTGGGGCCGTCTAATGGATTTCTAATGGTCATCTAACGGCATCGAATAGAACCCTACGACACAGGACGTATCAAACGATACGTCACGTGCTAATAAACATCATTTAATCACCGCTCAAAGTGGCTATTAGAAGCTGTAATAAATCAGGATCTTGCTTGATTTTTTCAAGTACTTTATCTATATCAACTTTCTTATTTGCCTGTGGAACATCCACATAGTTTTCTATATGTTGTTTGTAAAAACTGTCTTCAAATTTTTGTGCATTCACTCTTCGATCTTCATCTAAGATGTGACTATATAAATCCATGACCATATCTGCTTGAGAATGTCCAGTATCACCCTGGGTTGCTTTTATGTCGCCATTATTCAATTTCAATTTATAGGTTGTACTAGTATGGCGCAAAGAATGAAAGACAACGTGGGGAAGTCCAGCTTCTTTTTCTAATTTGGATAGGCCTTTACGAATAATACTTCCATCACACGGAATCCCATTTGGCTGACATATTACAAGATTATAATCATGATAAGCATCTCCATAGGCTTCCTTATACTGTTTTTGATCTTCTTTCCATTGTTTCAAGAAACAAGCTAATGTATTTGGTAACCATATTTTTCGTACACTACTATCCGTTTTAGGAGTTTTTAATATCAGTCTTGTTGCATTTTTTTTCTTTTCAAATTGAGGAAAGATGAATAGTACATCTTTATTGTTCAATTTTTCAATGGCATCTGTACGGGCACGTTCTAATTGTTGTTTTACATAAATATGTGTATCGCCACATGCAAAATCATCTTCACTGATATGCACATTATCCCAAGTTAGACCAAGCACTTCACCAATTCTTAAAGAACAAGCAAATGCGAGTTGAATGGCAATCGATAGTTTTGGATCTTCACAAACTTCAAGTGCTTTGGCAATTTGATTGGCTGTCCATATTTCACGCCTTTCATATTCATGCTTTGGTGTATCCACTTTTAAAAATGGATTGTTGGAAATATATTCCCATTTTACAGCTACATTAAAAGTGCAACGTAAGACTCTATGAACTTCAGTAACAACACGAGTGGATACTTTTCCTGTTTTCTTTGTATTTTCACTGTCTTTTAGAGTTGCATAATACTGTTCAATAGTTATTGGACGAATTTCATCTAGTTTATAATGTCCTAAATAGGGTGAAATATACGTTTTAAATAAGGCGGTATTCTTTTCCATAGTCGATATTGACCATTTATTGCATCCATATAGATCAACATATGTTGGCCAGAATTCATTTAAAGTTGTAGTACTCGGTGCAATAAAGGTTCGATCTGCTTGTTGTAATTCAACTTCGGCTTTTCGTTTTCTAGCTTCTCTTAATGTTCTAAACGATTCCCACTTTTGTTTTTGCTTTCCATATTTATCCGTATAATAATAAACTACATTGTACTTGTCCTTTCGTTTTTGTATCGATGCCATTTTATTCACCACTCTCAATTTCTAATAGTTTCATTAATAACTTTTTGCGAATATTCTTGTCTTCGCTAAGTTGTTTCACTAAATCCACAGCATCTTTTTTGTCTTTGTCTGGCAATTCTTTTTTCATAGATTTTGTAAATTCTTTGTTTATTTTTACAGCTTTTTCTTTTGCGGTTAATCCACTATAATCAAAAGAAATATTGTTATGTTCGTAATAATAAATATCACGATAATTTCTTCCATCTACGCTAGCTTTGTTGGAGAATGCTTTTAAACCCATTAAAGTATGTCGAGGTAGTTTTAATTTATCCGTGGTTAGTCGCATGTGTTTCAACATAAGTCGATCATCGTAGGGCGCAACGCCATGTGTAGTAAACATAAGTGATTCTGGATTTGTATCAAAATGATAAATTGAATTACAGCGTTTTTTCCATTGAGACAATAATTCATATAGAGCTTCTGGAATATGAATGAGTTCCTTTTCATCTTTGAAATAATGCACATTCACTGTTCGAGTTGACTCTTCATTTGAATATTCTTGAATAATTTGTTGTTTAGGAATCAAATCAACAGAAGATCTTGCCAATCTTCGTAGACTTTTATTTGAACGAATATAAGCACCACCATTTCCTTTATAAAAATCAGACCAAGTAAGTCCTACAACATCAAAAACATTTAAGCCTGTCGCAAAGATAATTTGCATGATGACATATAGCTTTTCTTCTTTACATCCATCAAAAATCTGAAGCATAGTTTCATATGTCCAATCTGCTGATTTCTTGTCTTTTTTATGTGTAGATGGATTTGAGATATGAATGCCTATAAAAGGATTAGTATCCATAATTCCTAATTGAATCGCATGATCACATGTTTCTGATAATAACAATTTACATGCCCGTATTGTTTTTGTGGATAATTCTTTTTTGTATCTTACGCTTTGTGTTGCACATATTTTTTCAATTAAACTTTGAGCATAATCCACATTCATTTCAGAAACACGAATTGTTCCAAGATAATTTTGTAAATACGTATCAAAATTTTTAGATGCTTCTCGATGCTTATGAATGTGTTCAACAAAATATGGATCATTCAGCCAATCTTTCATTACATCCACAAATAAACTATCTGGGGAAAACATACATGTCTCACCATCTAATAATGCTTTTCGTTTAACTGCATCTTCATAGTTATCGAATAATTCCTTAATCATTTTTATTTCTTTTGCAGGTGTGACTACCTCGTAAGTGACTTGAAATTTCTTTCCCAATTTTAAAATCACAGCCATCCCTCATTCCTCCTTTATTGTTGACTGTCAAACCATTGATCAAAGGACTCCTTGTTAATACGAAGTATTTTCCCAACACGAATGACTTTGAATAATCCTTTTCTTGTTAAGTCATAGGCTGCTGTCCTTCCAATACCAAGTATTTGCATAATTTCAGCAACCGTATATGTTTTCTTTTCGCACATAACAGATTTCATCTCTTTGTTCCTCCTTACTATAAAATCTTTGAAATTTAAATTCTCACCTACAAAATAAAAGGAAGCAGCTGGGAAAGGACTGCTTCCATAAGGGAAGGGAGCATAACCAAAGCTATTTTCTTTGGTTATGTAAACGTAGATCTAGACTAATTTTAATTTTTCGATCAATCGCCATCATATCTAATCTACCCACTGTAGCAATTTTCTTTAACAATCTACTTTTATCAATGACACGGATCTGTTCACACATGACCATAGATTTGTATTTCAATCCAATACCTTCTGGTAAAAGATGATGTGTTGGCAAATGATGCTTTGTATTAATCTTGGAAGATAGACAAGCCACAATAGTTGTTGGACTGTATTTATTACCACGATTGTTTTGAATAATCACAACAGGTCTTACTTTTCCTTGTTCGGATCCGGATGCATCACTTAAATCCGCTAAATAGACTTCTCCTCTTTTAACTTTCATACATACTCACTCCTTATGTAAAACCAGGAACTAGTCCTGGTTGATGGTTAAAAATAAAATATTTATCGTGTTTTCTATTTATCACCTGATTACCCGAAAACAAAGGAATCCTATTAGACAAGATAGTTGCTAATTATCTTTCATTGGCATCGCACCAACCCATATCACGCTTGAGCCTGTCGCTAGAAGTATCATTATCTTATATATTGTCATGGCACAATCAGCATCATTGTTCATCAATCTAAAGTATCATCGCTCCGTATTAAACATCATCGCGCAATAGTGAAATAGCTCGAATATATAAGTGTTGTATCTAACAGTTGTTATGCTGTTTTCAAAGAGCTACTAGGAAGATATATATCCCCCTTCACTAGATAGTCCTTGAAATCGTCAATTATTAGCCTCTCTTTTTACATTTTTTTGAGAATTTTTCGATTCTTTTATAAACTGCGTTGGTCGTCATATGTAAATCTTCAGCAATTTCCCGTACACAATACTTGTTTTTCAACATTACAATGATTTTCTGCATGACAGGATCACACTTTTTCAAATGCTTATAAACAACGGCATCGTTTACTCCATTTAGTACATCTTCCCATGTATATTCACTTATACAATCTTCAGAAGGTTCATTTAGGAAAAATTTTACTTCAGTTGGCGATTCATTACGGTGAAAACTGCGATTTTTGTTGAAATCAAAATCATCTAGTTCTCGAAGGTACTGAATCTTCCATTCAGGAAATCCTAATAATCGTAGTAAGTTTTCTTCTTTTTCTTTTTCTTCTAAATACTTTTTCTTTTCGTAACCATAGTTATACATTTAATTATTCCTCCTTTTGTGAAGGAGAAACAATTTCCCCTTCACTTGAAAGTCCACAAAAAAGGCTTTTTTTAGCCTTGAAAGGGATAAAAAAACAGATCAACTGTCTGAAACAGAGATCTGTACCAATAAGTTGTATTTTCAAATCTATTCTCTTTTCTAAAACGAAAAGAGTTAGGAGGACTTCGATTTTTTACCATTAACATTATTAGAACACTGTATATGCATTGCAGCAATGGTTATATATTTATAAACTATCAATATAATTTAAAATATTTGATAAAAATCTTCAAAAAAGTAAAGATTTCCTTCAAACTGATTACTAGAAAAGGTATAATGAATTCGTATATGCGAGGTTAACGATATGAAAGTAAGCTACAATAATTTATTTAAGCTTTTGATTGATGCGAATCTAACAAAAACAGAGTTTGCAGAAAAAATAGGATTATCTTCAGGAACACTAGCTAAATTGTCTAAAGGACAAGCTATTTCTATGGATAAATTGATTGATATTTGTGATTATTTCAATTGTACATTTGATAATGTTGTAGAAATCATTCCAAAAGATGAACGAGGTGAATAAGTATAATGGATATAAATACACCATATAGAACAATAACAAGAGAACAATTTCTTTTTCATGAAATGAGAATTGTTGCTAGACTTATAAAAGAAGGAAAATCAGATGAACAGATCATTCAGGAAGTCACTGATAATAATTTGTTTCAATATCCAACCGAAAGAATGATTAAAAATATTACACAGGTTTGCTTAAAACGATTCAATAAAGCGAATAGTCAGGAATTGATCAACATTGTTGCCAATGATTCAGCCGATGCTGCCAAACAGGCTTGCCTGTTTTTGATGATGAATTATTACCGATTGGTATGGGAATTTATGATTACAGTTATTGGTGAAAAATATAGAACGAAAGATACTTCTTTCACAAAAATGGATCTGAATTCTTTTTTCACTCGTCTTCAAGAACAAAATGATGTAGTTGCTTCTTGGAGTGATGCAACAATTGGCAAGTGTAAACAGGTTTTAAAAAAGACTTTAGTTGAAAATGAATATTTGGATAATTCAAGATCAGAAGTATTAAATCCAGTACTTCTAGATTTCAGAGTAAAAGAAGTTATTGAAAATTCAGACAATAAAGAAGCGTTGATTGCGTTTGGATGCTTGTAAGGAGGTCGTACTTATGAGTGTTAATAAAACAAGAGGAATTATTATTGTACTGTCTATTCTTGCTTTGGCAGCATCCCTTGCTATCGAAAACAAAATGGTAGCACTTATTTTAATGAGTATTTGCATTTCGGGTGCAGTATTTATTTTATATCGTCATCTTGGAGAACTGACTGATATTTCGGCAGACAACCCTAAGATGAAAACGTTAAAAGGGGTCACGATTTTTAACATTGCTGTTTTAGTCGTGTGTGTATTAGCTGCTATTTTGATTGGTACGGATATTTGGAAGATTTCCCAAAATGGAGAAAAGTATTTTGCGGCAACAATTGTCGCTGCGGTGATTTTCTTCTCCGGCAATATAGCTCCTAAACTTCCATATAGTAAGCATACAGGTTTGCGACTCCCCTGGACAGTTACTGATGAAGAAACATGGGTTGTTGCACATAGAGTATTGGCTTATGTTTCAATTCCGCTTGGAATCGCATATATTGCAGGTGTATCAGTAATTGAAAATTTTGAAATTCTGACCCTTGCAACCATTATTCTATGGGTAGGTATTCCAGGAGGACTATCGTATCTTTTCTTCCATAAAAAATGCGGGGGAAATAATAAAACTAACCGTGGTAAAACTAACCAACAGTTCTAAAAAAACGTAATTATCTTGCAAAACTGCAACCCGTCTGCTATAATATCCTGTCTTTGACAGCCAGAAAAGAAATAAAGTGGTCCAAAGCCCTAGCATAAAGGCTTTGAGCCACTTTTTTGCGTTGTTGCAGACTACTTTCC
>ERZ859776.321-NODE-321-length-27709-cov-2.707963_pt1 | contig 27709 bp, 24 predicted proteins | sample MGYA00509987_ERZ859776 | MGnify/ENA primary metagenome ERZ859776 (study PRJEB30046, sample SAMN00715146) | human gut metagenome | study: EMG produced TPA metagenomics assembly of the A metagenome-wide association study of gut microbiota in type 2... | reverse complement strand
CGTAGATTTCCTTTAAATTAGGAACATTCTACGAATTTTTATATTTTCATGAATAGTTCAGGTTTTATATATTTTTGTCTTTGTTTATTATATCGAAAGTATATATACTGTTCATAAAGCTAAATATGATTCCATTTTAGTAGAATTCTTTCCCATTTACTACTTTATCATCCCTTGTATGATTGGTACCATGATTCAAGGTTTCTTCTTTGGAGTTTCTACGATTTGGCTTTGTGTCGCAATCGCATTTATCATAGTTTACATTGAAATTCAAATATCTATATCCTTTATTGATGATTTATCTGGGCTTTACAATCGAAAATACATGAACCATTATCTGAATAAGCTACAAAGCAATAAAACGAAACATGTATACGGATTCTTGATGGATATTAATGAATTTAAAGCCATCAATGATACCTATGGACATTTAAAAGGTGATCATGCCCTCATTGAGTTTGGTAGAATTCTACAACACTCGATAGATAAGGATTCAGTCGCCATTCGTATGGGTGGTGATGAATTTGTGATCTTCGCAAAATTACAGTCAGACACAGAAGCCGTGAAATTGAAAAAGCGAATTGAAAACAATGTTCGTCAATTCAATATCCATTCTAAAGAACCATTACATTTATCATTCTCGATTGGAATCGCAAAATACAATGGAAATATTGATACATTCTTATCATCGATGGATGATTCCATGTATGAAGCTAAAAATATGCATCGTTTAATGTACTAAACAAGGCGAGTTCATCGCCTTTTTAATTTGCAAAAAAAAGACGAGCAATTTGATTACTCATCTAGTTTTTCAATTACTTTTTTAATGTAGTGGGTTCTTAATAAACCAAAAATCAAGATACAGATTCCAATCATGGAAATAGCTTTTTCTTGATACAACAAGCCAAACACAAAGACGACAATGCCAAGTCCAGCAAGCTGTAATTGTTTAAAAATAACCTTTTGTTTATCATTCATTAGCGAACAGTTACACCATTAGGCATTTCTTTTGCGACTGTGACAAATGACAAGTCTTTATCATCTGTAGCACACAAAATCATACCATTTGATTCTACACCACGTAATTTAACTGGTTTTAAGTTTGTCACTACAACAACTTGTTTTCCAATCAATTCCTCAGGTTTGTAGTGTTTCGCAATACCACTCACGATTTGACGAACTTCACCACCCAAATCAACTTGTTCAACCAATAAACGATCTGCCTTTAGATGTGGTTCACACTTCACGATCGTACCTACTTTGAATTGTAGTTTCGCAAAATCATCAATTGTGACTTCTTCTACTTTTTCTTCTTTTTTAGGCTCTTCTTTTTTAGCTGCTTCTTTTTCTTTATTGAATTCTTCCATGAATTTCTTTTCATCGATACGCGCAAACAATGGTTCACACTTTTCAACGACATGGATATCTGTTTCTAAGTTTCCAAAAGATTCACAAGAATCTAAATCTGTTACTTTTGTATTTAAATATGCGAACATCTTATCTGCAGTTTCAGGTAAGAATGAGTGCAACAATACAGCTGAAATACGAATAGATTCTAATAAGTTATATAAAACTGTAGCTAAACGATCTTGTTTTGTTTCATCCTTCGCAAGTACCCAAGGCATTGTTTCATCAATATACTTATTTGTACGACGAAGCAATGTGAATACTTCATCTAATGCATCACCAACACGAAGTTCTTCCATCTTAGCTTCAACTTTCTTCTTCGTTTCTAAAGCACAAGCTTTTAATTCTTCATCAACAGCTTCGCATACATTTGGATTTGTGACTAAACCACCAAAGTATTTATTTGACATCGCAATTGTACGAGATACTAAGTTTCCTAAAATGTTTGCCAAGTCTGAATTGATTCTTTCAATCATCAATTCCCAAGTAATCGTTCCATCTTGTGCAAATGGCATTTCGTGTAAACAATAGTAACGAACAGCATCTACACCAAAGTGAGCTACTAAATCTTCAGCATAAATCACATTTCCTTTTGATTTAGACATTTTGTCACTTCCAGTAAGTAACCATGGATGACCAAATACTTTCTTGGGTAAAGGTAAATCCAATGCCATTAAAATAATTGGCCAATAAATTGTGTGAAAACGCAAAATATCTTTACCAATAATGTGAGTAGCTGGCCAATACTTTTTAAACTTTTCATCACTTTCACCATTCGCATGATAGCCAAGTGTAGTGATATAGTTGCTTAATGCATCAATCCAAACATATACAACGTGTTTTGGATCAAAGTCAACAGGAACTCCCCATGTAAATGATGTACGAGATACACAAAGATCTTGTAATCCTGGACGCAAGAAGTTATTCAACATTTCATTCTTACGAGACTCTGGTTGAATGAAATCAGGATGATCTTCAATATATTTGATCAAGCGATCTGCATACTTTTGCATATTAAAGAAGTAAGCTTCTTCTTTCGCCTTCTTAACTGGACGACCACAATCTGGGCAACATCCATCTACCAATTGAGATTCTGTCCAGAATGATTCACAAGGCGTACAATACCATCCTTCATAAGTTCCTTTATAGATATCGCCTTGATCATATAAACGTTTAAAAATGCTTTGTACTTCTTTTACGTGATAATCATCTGTAGTACGTACAAAATAATCATAGCTTGTGTTCATTAAATCCCAGTTTGATTTAATTTGAGCAGCCACACCATCAACGAATTCTTGTGGACTTACGCCTGCAGCTTTTGCCTTTTCTTCAATTTTTACACCATGCTCATCCGTACCTGTTTGAAAGAATACGTCATATCCTTGTGCTCTTTTAAAACGAGCAATCGCATCCGACAAGATAATTTCATATGTATTCCCAATGTGAGGTCTACCTGATGTATACGCAATGGCCGTTGTTAAATAAAATGGTTCTTTCTTTTGTGTCATCTTCATTTCCTCCTATCCTACAAATAAAAAAGCCTTCATCCAAGGACGAAAGCTTCGTGGTACCACCTTAGTTTGTGTTTTCACACCTCAAGCTGTTAACGCCAGCATACGTCTTTACCTACCTATCGATAAAGAAGCTCCAAGACCATCTTCTCTATATATTGTACGCAGATTCACACCAAACCATCCGCTCTCTTTAGTACGCCATATAAATACTCTTCTTTTCTAAGCTTATTGACTTGTTTATTATACGCTATAAAACGTATTTTGAGCAAATTTATTTCGCAGCTTTTGTCAAAATTTTTACCAACGGCAAAGCCTTTTCAGGACAATTTGAAACACCCATATGGTATTTTGGCTTAGTAGGACCATGATAATCACTACCACAAGATACGAATAATTTACGTTTTTGAACAATTTTTAATGCCGCCGCAATGGTTTGTTCATGAATATCATTAGAGAAACATTCCACTCCATCCATGCCTAAATCCACAATTTCTTCTAGAACATCATCTGAAATATAGTCTAAGTGCCAGCTTGATAAAATCGCAATTCCTCCAGCACTATGGATCGCATCAATCACCGCTTTCGCATCCGGATAGTTGGCCTTTACATAACAAGGTCCATTCTTGCCAAATACATCGGTTTCAAAGCGAGACATCGCAACACTTTCACTTTCACAACTATCAATATATTTCTTCACAAATGGCAATAAACGCGTTCTTTCGTTATGGAACACCATCTTTGTGATTTCTGTTGGCGTAATTGTCTGGAAACGAGAATTCGAAATCAAAGAATCCACATCAATTCGAATGCCTGAATAGTTTTCAAATTTCTCAACACGCTCCATCGATAAATCTTTTTCACGTTTTAAAGAATTTTGTTCTAACACTTCAAACACTTCATTTGTCCAGTCAATATAATAACCTAGAATACGTACACGCATTCTTTTATATTGCGCATCCACTTCCACACCTGGAATGTATTGGATATTGTATAAGCTTGAAAAACGCACCGCTGCCGCATTGGCTCTTGCACAGTTGTGGTCTGTAATTGAAATGACTTCCAAACGATTTTCTTTGGCTTGTTTAAATAGCTCTTCTACATCGTAATAACCATCATCGCTGTAGTTTGAACGAATATGTAAATCAATTGGTGTTACAACCAATTCTTCTTTTACTAAAGCTGGTTCTGCTTTTGTTTCAAAACGAATTTCCTGATCGGGTTCATTCACTGGAACCAAACCAAAAATCAAATCAAATAGAGTTTGCTGGTTTGGAGTAATCAAGACAACAATACCATTGATGAGCCACCATAAAATGACTCCTGGCACTTGAAAGAAGAATCCTAAAATCATCAAAGGAAGACCAAATTCCAATGCTTGTCGTAAGATCAAATTGATTGGCATTGCCTCTTTTTTATTTCTACGAACCAATTTCAAATCCATAATGGCATATCCAAATGACTGCCCATTTGTTCGTGCTGTAAAAAACGCAAGCAATAATACGCTAGATACAAACAACAAGGCAAACATTAAATAGAATAATAAATCAAAGAAGTGTGGTGGAATCAATCCACACATAATCAATAAAAACTCAAGAACCCATATATAAACAGGCAACAAACAAATGTTGACATCCATCAAAAACGCAAAGAAGTGATTTTGGTAATCTCTTAGATCTCGCTTTAATGGAGTAGCATATTTATATCCGCCTGCACGATACAATTTCGATTTTTTTTGAAAGTATGCTAGAGTTAGATCTTTAAAATTGTATTTCTGTTGTTTCATAAAATCATAAGCCTTTCTTTCGTTATTATAACAATTTTTGGGCATGAAAAAAAGGGCCATAGCCCTTAATCTTGTTTTCTTAAACGTTTTAGTGCAAATGTTAATGCACCTAAAGACATCATACATAACCATGAATAGATCGATACATTTGTGTTTGTTGATGTGTTTACAGGTGTATATTTTCCAGCACTCATACTAAATTTTTGTGCTTCCTGCAATAAACGTTGATATTTTTTACCAACCTTATTCACCAATTCTGCATTAACTGCATTTTTATCCGCTGTAGATAATTTCACCCAGCTAGGCATCGCAGAAAGGATCTTTTGATAATTCAAATTATTAGCACTTGTAAAGATATTTCCACTTGCACTCGTTAAATATGTCTTAATAAAGTTATCTGCTGCAGTACTTGTAACCTCTTGTTTTACTATCGTTGCTACTTTTGCAGCTTCCACACTCTTTGTTTCTACAGTTGGAGCCACAACTTGAGGCTGTTCTTGTACAATTGGTGTTTGTGCTAGTAATTCATTGCTTGCTTCTACTTTTGGTGCAACCTTTTCTTCTAAAGTAACCACCTTGTATACAAAGTTTGAATTATCTTCTAAATACGCATTTAAATGCGCTAACGTTTCATCCACTTTTGCCTGTGTTGATTCATCATTTGAAAGTACAAGACTACAATCATCCAATTCTTTCTTGAAGTTATTATAAGACTCTTCTTCAAGCATATCCTTATCCGATTCTAAAACTTCACTCGCTTCCTGCACTGTTTCATTCAACTTAGAAAAATCCGCTTTTTTAACTAAAGAAGCAGCTGCCGCACTTAAAGCAGACTGTGCCTTTGTGATATCTTCAACAGTACTTGCACCATTCTCTAATACTTTTTTAGCTTCATTCAAACTCGTTTCATATGCAGTATAGCTACGAGTCGTATAGCTATCTTTACCATATGTACTTGATTGATCTACAATAGCTTTTAAACCAGAAATATTGATCAATGCTTTTTTTGCACCATCTAACTTCAATAACTCTTGGCTAAGTTGATCTAAAGTTGAAGTTGTTGATTGAACCAAAAGGCTTGATTCATCCATCACCGTTTTTAAAGCGGCATAGCTATCTGCAGTAAAATTTGTAGAATTTAAACTTTGTGCATCTTTTAAAGAAGTATCTAAAGCTGTTTTAGCATTTAAAATCAATGTATTTGCCTCAGCTACAACAATTTCATATGCACTTAAATTACATCCTTCAGCTTTTTTCATACCTGCTTCTGTATATGCATTTTCATAAGCTGTTTTGATTTGATCCTGATTTTCTTTAGTCAAGACTTTAAACAATTGATCTCCTGCTAATACGAAAGAATAATTCTTTTCATCCACCTTAGTGATCAATGTATATTTCTCTACATCTTTATTTGTACTATCTTTAACAATTTCTTTTGTACTCAAATATTGTTTGATAAAATCTTCTGCAGTAATTGTCTGTTGGGCTTTTTCTTCTAATTTTACTGGCTGTACTTGTTTGGCAAGCACATCCATATTTGGATTTGAAGCCACACAAACCGCTACAGCACTTGCGACACAATAAACTTTTGCTTTATTCACGACAAACCCTCCATTCCATTTCACTATTTTACTCCCAAAATATCAATTGGTCTAGTCCCAATATTCCACAACAAACTTTCGTGCCCACGCATCCGTTGCTTCTAATTGTTCAATTGTAGGGTTTTTAATATATTCTGCCTGCTTACAAGCTTGTTCAATACTTTCTTCAATTTGTAAAAATGAAATCTTTTTATCTAAGAAAAGCTGTACTGCCTGTTCATCCGCCCCATTAAATACGGCACCTAGATTTCCTTCTTTTTTACCAATGGAATATGCTAACTTCAACATCGGATAACGAACATAATCCATTTCTTTAAAGTTCAAATCCATTGTTTTTGTCATATCCAAAGGATGATCCTCCTTTAATACCGGACGATCAGGATAACATAACGCATATTGAATTGGTAAACGCATATCGGCAGATCCAAGTTGTGCAATAATTGCGTTGTCATTGTATTCAACCATAGAATGCACGATACTTTGACGGTGCAACACCGTATCAATTTTTTCATAAGGCAAATCAAATAAATAGTGTGCTTCAATCACTTCAAAACATTTATTCACCATAGTCGCACTATCCACTGTGATTCGTTTTCCCATATTCCAGTTTGGATGTTTTAAAGTCTGTTCGACTGTTACATCACTTAACTCATCCCTTGTCTTATCTCTAAAGCTACCACCACTTGCCGTAATAATTAAGCGCTTCACATCTTCACTACGATTTCCCTGCAAAGATTGGAAGATAGCAGAGTGTTCTGAATCGATTGGATATAGTTTGGTGTTTGTTTCCTGCAATGTCTGACGCACCAAAACACCGCCTGCAACCAAGCTTTCTTTATTGGCCAATGCCACATTGATTCCTTTCTTTAAGGATGTAAGTGTCGGTTTTAAACCTCTAAATCCAACAACGGCATTCACCAACAAATCGTATTCACAGTTTTCAATACATTGAACCATGGCTTCATCACCACTATACACAGTAACACCACTTAATTCTTTAGCCTTTGAAACATCTGAAATACCAGCCACCTGAATGGTTGGATGTTTATCAATGATTTTCTGCATAACATCTGCTTGATGTCCAGCCGCAATACCAACTAGACAAAATTGGTCTGGATGTTGTTCAATCACATCCACTGTTTGTAAACCGATAGAGCCTGTAGCTCCCAATAATAATATTCTTTTCATAATTCATCACCTGTACTTATAATTTTAACACAATACAGATAGAATTGTGGTTAAATAATCATAAGGAGGTACCTTATGAAAGTCATTGATTTAACACATACCATTTCAGAAGATATGCCAGTTTATCCGGGTACAGAAAAACCTAAACTCACTACAGTCAATACATATTCAAAAGATGGATTTAAAGAAACATGCATCCAAATTTGTTCTCATGTCGGAACGCATATGGATCCACCAGCCCATATTTATGAAAATCGCACCACATTGGATCAATTTTCACCAGAACAATTCATTGGTAAGGCTTTAGTTGTAGATTGTAGAGATTTAAAGGAAGGACAAGCCATCACAATGGATAAAATCAATATCGAGAAAGCTAGATCTGCAGACTTTCTTTTCTTTAATCTTGGTTGGGACAAACATTTCAAAGACGAAACTTACTTTAATGACTTTCCTTATAATTCAAGGAAATTTTAAAGGTATTGGCTTTGATGTGATTGGATTGGATCCCATACATGATGAAAATCTGACTCGACACAAAGCATTATTTAAAGATACAGATATTGTGAACATCGAAAACCTGACTAACTTAGATCAATGCGGAAATGATTTATTTTGGTTTAGTTGTTTCCCACTTAAAATTGAAAACTGTGAAGGCTTTCCTATTCGAGCGATTGCTTGGTATGAATAAAGACCGGATCACCGGTCTTTCAATTTTTTCTTTTCATTATATAATTGTTTATCCGCTTCAATAAACCAATCATTCCATTTATGAATATCTTTGTGATATGGTGCACATCCAATACTCACATCTAAGTCAAAGGGAAAAGATAGTTTTTTTATATACGCATGAATTCTTTGGCACAAACCTTCTACATCATTTCCTTTATACACAATCACAAATTCATCCCCACCATAGCGAGCAATAAAATCACTTTTTTCAATACAAGATTCTTTTAAACAGTTCGCAATGGCCTTTAATGCTAAATCCCCTTGCGCATGTCCATGCTCATCGTTGATTTTCTTAAATCTATTCACGTCCAGCACTAACAAGTACATATTTAAATCTTGACTTCTTACACACTCAAACAAATGCTGCTCCATACGATTTCGGTTATTCAATTGGGTTAATGGATCAATGGAAATCATTTGTTCTTCCAAACTAATATATACGGTTAAAATACTAAGACTGGTTCCTACGCAGAAAACAGGAATATCACGGAAAACATCTTGAATCGTACCAATCAATAATAGGGATATCATATAGATGCCTAAAATTTGATTCGATTTCTTTTGTTGGTAATTCTTTGCCCTATGACTATAAATATAAGCCTGATAAGCTCCGACAATGAAATAGATATCATTTATAAGCACATACAGAATGTAGAGTGGTCCATCTCGAAAATTCCCATTATGATCAATATAAAATAGACATCCATTCAATGTATTTATCAATAGTAATACAACACTAATAATCACAGGAAGCATCGCAAAAAGTGTTTGCGATTTCTTTGCATAATGAATATCAAGCATTGTCTGAATATAGTTAAACCATGCAAGTGTGCATAATGAAAAGAACAGGAAGCACATTTCGTTTAGAAACAGGTCCTGACTATTTGTCGTCATTCGTACTAAATCGGTTTGAAAATATAATATATGTAAAATGACAACAGCTAAAAAGCTGACTTTTTGAGTATTTTTCATCATAGAACGATAGGTTTTAAATCCTAAAATCAGCATGATAGCTACACATATATAATAGATTTCCGCAAAAAGAATTTCGTTCATACAACAATTCTATCACGAAAAAAAGATCATATCACCTTTGTTCGGTAAATATGATCTGTTTTTTAAATTAATCTTCAAATGACAATGGTTTTAAATCCCAGATTTCTTTAGCATATTCGCTAATTGTACGGTCACTTGAGAAGTATCCTGATTTGGCAATATTGACTAACATTGTCTTAGCCCAGCGACTCTTATCCATGTAACGAGCTTGTACTTTTTCTTGAGCATATACATAGGCATCAAAGTCAGCTAATACAAAGAATTCATCATTACGCATCATTAAGTCGTTGTTGATCAACTTAAATTCATTTGGATCATTTGACCAAGTGCAGTTTTTAAGTGAATCAATCACCATACGAATGTTGTAACTTTTGTTATATAAGTTCCATGCATTATATGAGTTTTCATGACGAAGTTCATTGATGTCTTCTACATGTAAACCAAAGATTTCTGCATTTTCGTATCCAACACGCTCAACGATTTCAACGTTAGCTCCATCAAGAGTACCAAGAGTGATTGCACCATTCATCATGTACTTCATATTTCCTGTACCACTTGCTTCTTTACCAGCTGTAGAAATTTGTTCAGAAACATCTGCCGCATTTAATAAGATTTCAGCAATAGATACTGAGTAGTTAGGAATGAAGACAACCTTCATGTATTTAGAGATTTCAGGATCATTATTCACAACATTGGCAACCATGTTGATCAATTTAATGATTTCCTTCGCTAAATCATAACTTGCTGCTGCTTTTGCAGAATAGAAGAATGTACGAGGGTAAATTCTAAATGAAGGATCCTGTTTCATTCTTAAGTATAAATACATAACGTGGAAGATATTTAATAATTGACGTTTGTATGCGTGAAGACGTTTAGCTTGGCAATCAAAGATGGAATTCACATCAATATCAATACCTAAGTTTTCTTTTACATAGGCAGCCAAAATCTTTTTACGCTCTAATTTCACATCCATGAATTTAGCTTGTAAAGCCTCATCTTCAACGTGTGCCATTAAATCTTCTAATTTTTCTGGATTTGTCTTGAACTCATCTCCAATTGTATCTTCTAACAACTGAGTCAATTGAGGGTTTGAGAACAATAACCATCTACGGTGAGTAATACCATTTGTCTTATTGTTGAATTTATCTGGATAAATTGTCACAAAATCTTTGAATACATCATTTACTAAGATTTCAGAGTGAAGTTTCGCAACACCGTTTGCACTGTGTGAACCAACAACAGCCAAGTTAGCCATGTGAACTTGTCCTTCTTTTAAGATTGAAACATTGTTGAAGATTCCACATAATCCTCTGTGATCTACGTCATATTTGAAACGTCGGTTGATTTCTTCAATGATCATATATAGACGTGGCAACAATGAACGAACCATGTCTTGAGGCCATTTTTCAAGTGCTTCTGCCATAACTGTGTGGTTTGTATACGCAACAGTCTTTGTCACGATATTCCAAGCATCATCCCATTCATAGAAGTAATCATCTAGTAATACACGCATTAATTCAGGAATAACTAATACAGGGTGTGTATCATTTAACTGAATCGCAACTTTATCACCTAAATTATCTAAGCTTGGGTATACACGTAAGTGTGAACGAATAATTTGATCAATTCCAGCACATACAAAGAAATATTCTTGTGTTAAACGCAAACGTTTTCCTTCGATTGTTGAATCATCAGGATATACATTTGCTGTAATAGCTGTTACTTGATTCAAATATTCATTTAATCCACCTGAGTTTACAGAATCTTCATCAACTTCTGCATCCCATAAGCGAAGTGTATTTGTGGTTGTTGTATGATATCCAACGATTGGTTCATCATAAGGTACAGCACGTACGACAAATTCTGGATGATGTTGAGCATAAAATTTTCCATATCCATCCATGTATCCATCTACGTAACCACCAAATTTAACTTTTACGGCATGTTGAGGTTTCCATACTTCCCAAACATTACCATTCTTTAACCAGCAGTCTGGCAATTCAACTTGTTGGTTGTTTTCAATTTTTTGTTTAAACAAACCGTAACGGTATCGAATACAGTTACCATGTCCTGGTAAGTCAAGAGATGCTAATGAATCCATGAAACATGCGGCAAGTCTTCCTAAACCACCATTTCCTAATCCTGCATCACTTTCAATGTTTTCCATGTCATTGATGTCCATACCCAAATCTTTTAAACCATCTTTAACAATATCATAAATATTTAAGTTCATTAGGTTACTTGTCATTAAACGACCCATCAAGAATTCCATAGAAAAATAATAAAGCTGTTTTGATTCTGTTTTCTTGATCGCATTTTTAGTTTCTCTCCAATGCTCTCCGGCAAAATCACGAATCATGTTACCAAGGACAATATATCGCTCTTCAGGATATGTATCTTCAAAATCACGTCCATAGGCATCAGAAACAGCTTCTTTAAAGCTTTCTTTAAAACTATCTTTAGACTCAAATAGATGTGGCATAATCTAAATCTCCTTCCAACACTTTTACATTATACCTTTATTTCAAGCCATTTTTCAACTTTATCCCACTTTAAAAACATCAAAATCCCAAAAATAGCCAACAGTTTTATGGGTTTTGATGTATTCATCACCCAAAAGGCGACGAATTGAGGCGATATGAACCGTCAAAGTGTTATCCAAAATTTCGTGATGATACGCTTGTTCCAAGTAAAAAACCAACGCCGATCTTGATACTGTTTTGTGAGGAACATCCATCAGTGTTGAAATAATGGTAAAACTTGCCTTAGGAATAAAGATCTTTTCTTTACCCTTTTGGATAATGTTAGAATCCATATCAATCAATAGATTTCCTGTTCTATATAACCCCTTTTTCTTTCGAACATTTTCAATAGACATTGAAATCAATCCGTTACTGTAATTTCTCACTTCATCATTCACTTTTAAGTTTTGGCATAACATAGCTGGTGTTTTGTAGTAAACCTGCCCGTTTTCTTCAATACGATCCACAGGATAGCCATTGTCAACTAACTCTTCAAGCAGTTCTAAATCGACCTCCGTAATCAATTTACAAAACTTCATATGTATACTTTTCTCCTTTAACTAACCATTTCACATTTGGCTCGTATCAATAGTATCCCATATCTATGTGAATTTAACATTAAAAACTAACTTTTTGTTAATTTGTGCAAATTTTCAATTAATTTGTGCAAATACAGAGTACCTTTTTATGATTTTTTACTCAAATTTCTCTATTTTACCGAAACATTTAATGTTTGAATCTATAATCATTCCACCCTCTTCATAAATGCCATACACAGGAATCTGTTTTTCAGAATTCACCTTTTCAATACTTTGCATCTGTACTTTACTTCTTCTAAAATGAGGTTCAATCGCAAAACCAGATAAACAGCCTAAACCTGTCTGATATGAAAATTCTGGATAATCCTCATCTGGACTTATGTGATAAGAATCAAGCTGAATCATGGCTCCTGCACTATATCCAATCATAATTCCCTTATAATTTTTAATCAGCTTCTTTAATTTCTTTTCTTTAATTCGCTTCATCATCAGATCTGGAGTTCCACCCGTCAACATCAAAACAGAACTATTTAAAATCTTTTCCTTCATTTCATCCATCGAATCTTTAAAGTAATTGACCCATACAATTTTTTCCTTACCAATTCCATACTTGTAGAACACATCTTGATTAGAGCGATACCATATGCCTTGTCCAGGCGCATATTGTTTATTCCAATCCAATTCATTTTTTGTATCATCAAAAAAGCTAAATGGAAGGATACAAACACGATCATTTTTAGATATATACGATTTTAAATTCATATAGATCCACTTTTCATCGATCATACTCGTATTTAATAAGACATGAACAGGATGAATACTATTTTCAACTTCTTTTACTCCATCAAAAGTATATGGCTTCTTATTTTCAAACTCTTCAAAACACTTCATATCACTCGTTGCCTCATGCATAGTGACAACTCTATTATTCTCATCAATATATAATTTCATTTTTGGCTCCTTTCAAGAAAAAAGATGGACTCTTATTGTCCATCATCTTCGTTTTGCGCATTTGCGATATTTTGTTGAATCTGTTCACTTGCCGCTTTTAATTGATTTGAAAGATCAGGATCTTTCGCACTTGTCATATTATCCGTAACAGGACCATCACTAGCTCCGGTTTTTGTCAATTTTAAATATGTCCAGCCATCGGCCGTATGTGTATCATCAATCAAATAATTATAAGAATCAATCTCTAGATCATACATCTTTGAGCTATCTTTATTTGTAAAATATGTATCAATTGGCAATTGTTCATTCACAATATTATATGCACTATCAAGTGCTGCATTTGCCACATCATCCGTTGCACTATCAACTAGATCAATATGTACACGTAGTGTTGCACTTAATAAATTCACACTTACCTTTTCTACATTATCAATGTTTCCTAAAGCACTCTCAAGAGATGAGATATTGTCTTTTGTGATGGCAGGATCTAAATCCGTTTTTGAAAAACGACTACCTTCTACAGGTCGATTTTGTCCACCTAAACTTGTCAATAATACATATCCTACAATCACAACAGGAATCATAATTATAATAACAGTAAACCATACAAGCTTGTGTCCTTGGCCTGTAGGTTTATTGGACGTATGTCTTCTACGCTTCATCTTGGCCATTAAAAAACCTCCTAATAACGTACTTATTATAACACAGTACACAAAAACATTAAAAGTCTGAATGAATCAGACTTTTATCTTTTCTTTAATTCTTCTTGAATCAACTCATTTGTACGCTTAGGATTTGCCTGACCACGACTTGCCTTCATGACCTGACCTACTAAGAATCCAACGGCACGATCCTTACCATTCTTGAAGTCTTCAATCGATTGTGGGTTGGCATCTAAAACACTGTTAACGATAGCTAAAATAGCACCATCATCACTTACTTGTTTCATACCCTTTTCTTCGATGACCTTCTTAGGATCTTTTCCTTGCATAACCTCTTCAAATACAACTTTACCTTGTTTACCACTGATTTCTCCAGCCTCGATCACATTGATCAAGCTAGCCAAGTTTTCACTTGTACAAGGCACCTTCGCAAAGCTTAAGTTGTTTTTGTTTAAATAAGCTGAAACATCACCAATGATCCAGTTGCATGCTTTTTTCGCAAATTTTGTCGATTTTAATACTTCTTCAAAGAAATCTGCCATTTCTCGATCAGAAACCAATACACCTGCATCATATTCACTTAATTCATAATCCTTCATGAAACGAGCTAAACGAGCATCAGGAAGCTCTTCTAGATTATCCTGAATGGATTTAACCCAGTCAAGATCCAATTGGATAGGGAAAATATTTGGTTCTGGGAAATATTTATAGTCAACATTTCCTTCTTTTTTACGCATTAGAATTGTAGTCTTTTGTGCTTCATCATAACGACGAGTCGCCTGTTCTACTTTTTCACCTGCATCTAATAATGCAGATTGACGTTCAATTTCTGCTTGAACTGCTTTTTGAACATTCGCAATGGAGTTCAAGTTTTTGATTTCTGTCTTTGTTCCTAAAGTATCTTTATCTTTACTCAAAGAAATATTGACATCACAACGCATACTTCCTTCTTCCATCTTAACATCACTGACATTTAGATATAAAAGATTTTTACGAAGTGTTTCCACATAAGCAGCTGCTTCTTTAGCACTATGCATATCTGGTTTTGATACAATTTCAATCAATGGTGTTCCAGCACGGTTGAAGTCAATATATGTACCTGTATCTTTATGGAACTGTTTTGCGGTATCCTCTTCCATATGAATACGCTCGATGCGAATTTGTTTCTTTTCTCCATCCACATCAATTTCTACATATCCATTTGTTCCAATAGGATGAAATTGTTGTGTAATCTGGAATCCTTTTGGTAAATCTGAATAGTAATAGTTTTTACGATCAAAACGAACCAATGTTTCAAGATCACAATGCATAGCTGTACATGCCTTGATAGCCAAGGCTACAGCCTCTTTATTTACACATGGTAAGCACCCAGGATGACCTAGATCCACAACACTTGTACATGTATTTGCGACTTCTCCAAAGCGCACAGGTGCACCAGAGAACATTTTTGTATTTGTCTTTAATTCACAGTGAATTTCAATACCAATCGTTACAAAATAATTCATTATTATCCCTCCAAACATTGTCCTTTTAAGCCAGTGCATTCTTCAATCGCACTAGATACATCAAACATTTTTTGTTCTTCAAAAGGCTTACAAGTTAAATTCACAGCCACAGGCATAGAATCTACTTTTCCTAGTGGAAGTGTAATACTTGGATAACCAGAGAAATTTTGTAACTGCATGTGTTCTTCGGCAAAACTAGATACGCCAAAACGAACATCTGAACTTTCATTGATTAATGGTGCAATCGTTGGTGCTGCAACACTTAATACAGCATCACATTCTTCAAACATCTTCGCGTAAGCTTGAACGATCAAGCGACGAATCTTTTGGGCTTTTCTAAATAAACGATCTTGATTTTCTTCAAACAAAGAATATGAACCAATCACGAAACGAGCACGAACATAGCTTGAGAAACCTTTTGTACGTGTATTTGTCATGACTTCTTCTAAATCTTGACCATCTTCACGCATACCAAAACGAATACCATCTAGATTTGAATGATTGGCTGTTGCTTCTGCATTCGCAATTGTCTTATAGACAGGTGCAATCAATTCCATATATTCTTTTGGCATTTCCACTTCAACAATCTTAGCTCCTTTTTCCTCTAACTTAGAAACTAAAGCGTTAAATTGAGCCTTTAATTCTTCGTTTTCAACTTCATCGATTACAGTTTTAAATACACCAATCGTTTTATTTGTAAGATCACTATTCAATAATTTAGAATATTCACCAACAACTTCATAACTAGAAGTCATATCATGATCATCACGACCTGCTAAAACTTCTAAAGCTAATGCAGCATCTTTTACATTCGTTGTGAAATATCCAACGTGATCTAATGAACTCGCATAAGGAATAATACCATAACGTGAAATACGTCCATATGTTGGTTTAACCCCAACAACACCACAATATGCTGCTGGTTTTCGAACACTGTCTCCTGTATCTGTACCAATGGCCAATGGTACACATCCTGCGGCAACTAAAGCAGCACATCCACCACTTGATCCACCTGGAATGCGGTCTAGATCATAAGGGTTGTGTACAACACCTGTGTAAGCATTCTTGTTGGTTCCACCCATACCAAGTTCATCCATGCTTGCCTTACATACAAAGTCAGCTCCTGCTTCTCTTAATTTTTTTACGATTGTCGCATCATAAACAGGAACATAGTTATCTAAAATACGGCTACTTGCAGTTGTACGAATACCACAAGTAGAGATGTTATCTTTTAAGGCAACACTAACACCAGAAAGTTTTCCAACATTTGTGTTATCAGCTTCATCAATCATAGTTACTACGGCATTTAATTTTGGTTGAACCGCATTGATTTTTTCAATAACGGCTGTTTTATTTGCACAATTTGAAATTTCCATCTTACTTCACCACCTTTGGAACGTGAACATGTCCCATACGCGCATCTTTTACATTCTTCAATGCTTCTTCTTGCGTTAATACATCACTTACAACGTCTTCTCTTAAGAATGTCGTAGGTGCTTCAAAAGGATAAACCATAGGTTCTACACCTTCTGTGTCCACTTTTTCAAAAAGGGATACTTGTTCTTCTACGGCAACGAAATCTTTTTTCAATTCTTCGATTTCTTCATCACTCAAATCAAACTTCAAGTCGTTTGCCAATTTGTGAAAATATTCTGTACTGAACTTTTCCATACTTTCCTCCTATATCTTACTGATCACATTACATTCACTTGAACCAGATGCTCTCTCTATTAATGCATACACTGTATCATCATTTAGAATGGTAATCAAATAGTCGCATTTTTTTGAACTAAATGTATCCATCTGATCTTTTACATCTTCAATCACAGCCAAGATTTCTCCGGCTGTCTTTCCGTGTGCTGTAATTGTCAAATTTAATTTCTTTAATTTTTTAGATTCAAACTTAGCTTCACCCGTAATATACGTGTTATCTGGAAGAACTCTTGAAATCTCTTCTTTAAAAGACGCAAATTCCGTTGCGGCCGATGAATCCAATTCTGTAAAGCGTGAACTTGGAACCAATGTCCACTCTTGATTTAAAGAAGTAAAGCTTCCTTGTCCACCCTTATAATATCCTTCATAGATATAGCCACCTTTACCGGTTGTATTTGAATCATCCAAGCGATAAGCTGCTATAAAGATTGGAATATTCTTATTGATTTCATTGAAACGCTCATGCATATAAGAAGCCAATTTAGAAAAAGTAACCTCCAAATAGTTTTTCATCTTCTCATCCGTAATTTCTACACTTGAACCATCCGATGCGTTTAATTCTCCATTCACGATAAGGCCTAATGAAATTCCTTTTAGATTATCGTTTGTGTACCAATCTAATTCATACAAATCAACTAAAATTGTCGCATTTGTCACAATTCCATTTCCCGTATCAAATTCTTCATCGGCACTTGGATTTAATCCATTTGGATTTCCATCACGAACCGTTCCCAATAATCCTCTAGATCCGTCTGTCGCATCCAATTCATCATAATCTAAGAATTGATGTGTCTTATAGCCTACTGTAGTAGGTGAAAAATACTTTTTTGATAGATCCATCAATCCACTTTCCATTTCTACACGTAAATCTGTATCTTGAATTAAGCCTACATGTTTACTTCTTGTGTCACTGGATTCATAAGGCAAAATAGCTTGATATGAATCGTCATCTAAGGCATTTGCCTGATTCTTATTTCCGGTAGAACAAGCGCATAAACATAAAGCGAGTAAACCCAATACTAATTTATTCTTTCGCATTTTCTACCTCCTGCACAAACTCTTCTTCACTCATTGTCATAACACCTAGACTCTGGGCTTTTGTAAGTTTTGATCCAGCTGCCGTACCATAAATAACATAATCTGTTTTTTTAGATACAGAACCCGACACATTCGCGCCTAAAGATTCTAAAATAGCTTTCGCCTCATTACGCGTATAATGTTCTAGAGTACCCGTTAATACGCATGTTTTATTTGTGAAACGACTTTGTACAACTTGTTTCTTTTCTTGTGTGAAATTACATCCAGCCTGTTTTAAGACTTCAATTAAATGAAGATTCTTTTCTTCTTTAAAGAAAGCTACAACACTTTGGGCTGTAATCAAACCAATATCATGAATCGTAACTAAATCATCCATACTTGCATGCATTAAAGTATCGATATCACCAAATTGTTCAGCTAAGATCATAGCTGCTTTTTTACCAACTTGACGAATTCCAAGACCATATAAGATGACACCCAATGGCTGTTTTTTACTATTTTCAATGGATTCAAGTAGCTTATCCACAGATTTCTTTTGATAGCCTGGCTTTTCAATCAATTCATCATAGTAACGATCTAAGAAATAAATATCTTCAATCGAATTTAAATAACCCCATTCGTGTAATTGCTCAATTTTCTTATCACCTAAAGTATCGATATTCATCGCATCTCTTGACGCAAAATGAATCATACTTTCGACAACACGAGCTGGACAATCCTGGTTGATACAATAGTGTGCCGCTTCATCAGGTAGTCGTACTAAGTGTGAACCACAAATTGGACATGTCGTTGGGAAATGATATGGCACTTGTGTTCCATCTCTTCTTTCAGGTACGCTTGTTACAACTTCCGGAATAATTTCTCCAGCCTTACGAACGACGACAATATCGCCAATACGAAGATCTTTATTCGCAATCATATCTTCATTATGTAACTGAGCCGCACTCACCGTGGTTCCGGCAACACGAACTGGTTCTAACACAGCGTTAGGCGTAATTTTTCCGGTACGCCCTACTGTAATGACAATGTCTTTTAATCGTGTCAAAACTTCTTGTGCTGGAAATTTATAGGCAGTCGCATAACGCGGTACTTTAGCGGTGCTTCCAAGCCTTCTTTGATCGGCTAAATTATTTAATTTGATGACCATACCATCGATTTCATAAGGTAGGTCCTCACGTTGTTCTTGAATTTTTTGGATAAATTGCCATATCTCATCTACGGTTGTGCAAACTTTACGCAATGGATTTGTTCTAAAATGCATCTTGGACATGGCTTCCAAAGCTTCTTCTTGTGTTTGTACCGCAAAATCAGACGCATTCTGGAAATAATACCAATAGGCATCTAATTTACGACTTGCACACACACTTGAATTCAATTGGCGAATGCTTCCTGCAGCTGCATTTCTTGGGTTCGCAAAAGGGGCTACCCCTTTTTCTTCTTGTCTTTTATTTAATAGTTCAAAGCTTGCCTTAGGCATATACACTTCACCACGAACCTCAACATGTCGCGTTTCAGGAATGTGCATAGGAATGGAAAGGATGGTTTTTACATTGTTTGAAACATCTTCTCCAACTATTCCATCACCCCTGGTCACAGCTCGAGTAAAGTTACCATCATCATATAGTAATGCCATCGCAAGTCCATCGTATTTGCATTCTACGACAAATTCTGGATTCGAAACGTTTTCCGATATTCTTTGAACAAATTCTTCAATTTCTTCTTTATTAAACACATTGCCTAAGGACAACATTTGTGAATCGTGCGTAACCTTTTCAAATCCCTCAAGTACAGACCCAATGATTCTTTGACTAGGACTATTCGCATCATACATTTCTGGATGTTTTTCTTCTAATGCCATTAATTCTTGCATCAAACGATCGTACTCTTGATCGGTTACGCTTGGATTGTCATAGACATAGTATTCAATGGAATATTTTTCTAATTCTTTACGTAAGTCTAAAATTCTTGCCTTTTCATTCATCATACTCACCTAGGCTTTCTTTAAAGAAGGATGTGATGCATTTAATTTTTTCACACCAATCGTATGACCAAAGGCAATGGTTGCGACATCCCCACGTATTTCAAGCACAACACCCTGGCCATAAATCGTATGTTCAACCGCATCCCCTTTACGTAAACGTATTTTCTTTTTATTAGCACCAAGCTTAGATGGTCTTCCTGTTAAGGATTGAGACACAACAACCTTTGGTTGTTCTGGTGCTTCTTCTTTTTCTTCTTGTTCAATATATTCCATTGGGATTTCAGCTCTAAAACGACTTGGTGTTTTAAACGCATCCTGCATATAACTAAAGCCTGTATTCCAAGAAATATACAGTGTTTTTTTTGCACGTGTCATCGCAACATATAGAAGTCTTCTTTCTTCTTCTAATGCCTTCATGCCACCTTCATCACATGCTCTAGAACTTGGGAATACACCATCGTTAAAGTTAACTAAGAATACTGTGTCAAATTCTAGTCCTTTTGCGGCATGTACCGTCATTAAGCTGACTGTATTTTCACTTGTTTCCAGTGTTTTATCCGTAAACAAGGCAATATCTTGTAAATAAGATTCTAAAGTCATTTCTGGATCTTCAATCATACTTTGGGAAATGTCTTCTTTTAATTCCTTTAAATTATCAATACGGTCCTGACCACTTTCTCGATCTTCTTTCAACATCGAAATATAGCCTGTTGTATCTAATACATAATCCAAGAAATCTTCTAACGCATAATGCTCTCTATTTTCACGTAGATCTTCAATTAAATCTACAAACATTTCACATTTCTTCGTAACCGCTGTACTTAATCCAATTGGATCTTTCATGACATCATATAAATTCATATGCCTTTCTGCGGCTTGTCTTTGAAGATTTTCAATTGTACGTGCACCAATACCACGACGAGGTACATTAATCACACGTAGTACATCCAAATCTAATGCCATTTGGTCTGGATCTTCTTCGCTACGGTTTGTACATAATCTTAAATAGCATAGGGCATCTTTAATTTCTTGTCTTTCATAGAAACGAACACCCCCATAGATTACGTATGGAATGCCGACCGATTTAAAGATACGTTCAAAAGCACGTGAAGAATAGTTCGAACGATAAAGAATCGCCATATCTTTGTATTCTAAACCTTTTTTGTGCTTTTCATTAATTTGACGAGCCACAAAGATTGGTTCTTCACTATCTTCTTTACCTTCAAACATTGTGATTTTTTCATCACCAGGAAGTTTTGTGTATAAATCTTTATCAATACGTTCCTTATTGTATTTAATAACTGCATTGGATGCATCTAGAATTGGCTGTGTTGAACGATAGTTCTCATTCAAAATTACAGTTTTACATGGTTCAAAGTCTTTATTAAACTTCAAAATGATGTCAACACTGGCTCCACGCCAAGTATAAATAGTTTGGTCTGGATCTCCTACAACACATAAATGTGTATTCTTTCCAGTTAGTAGTTTAATAATTCCATATTGAATTGGATCCACGTCCTGGAACTCGTCTACGTGAATATAGTCTAAACGGTTTTGCCACTTCTCACGAACAGAAGATACGCTATTTAATAAGCGATGTCCTTCTAATAATAAATCATCGAAGTCCATAGCCTTCATTTCATTACGACGCTTTTCATAGCCTGCATAAATTTTAGCTAAAGTAATACTGACATCATCCATTGCCATATTACCTGCCATTTGTGGATCAATATAGTTTGTCTTATAAGCACTAATAGCACCGAGTGCACGATTATAAGAAATCGTTGTCTTATCCACTTCTAATGTTTTATAAATTGGTTTTAAAATAGCCTTTTGATCTTCTGGATCCATAATTGCGAATGTTTTTGGATAACCAATCAAATCGGCATCTTCTCTAAGCATTCTTACACATAAAGAGTGAATTGTTGAAATGCGCACTACACTTGCCATACTGCCTAGTTGTGCAGTAAGTCGTGTTTTCATTTCATTCGCTGCTTTATTTGTGAATGTAATAGCCAAGATACGGTTTGGTAAAATACCACAATCTTGGACTAAATAAACAATACGTGCCATTAAGACACGCGTTTTACCACTACCAGCACCCGCAATAATACGAACGTGTTCATTGATTGTCGTTGCGGCAGTTCTTTGATTTTCATTTAATGTATCTAATATTGAGTTACTCATAATTTTTAATCACCGTATCAATTTTACCATAAAACACAAAAAAAGTGCTCAGAAATATGAGCACTCAAAACCTCAGAAAACGAATATCTTCGTATTTACTATATTTATTGGTAAAACTCTTCATGATTGCTTTGACGATTTCTATCTTTTTCTGTTTTGGTGTTAAAACAGTAGGAATAAATCTATAATCCATCAACAGATGCATAGCCATTTACTTTCGCTGTCTTTTCTAACACTTTATCTAGTCTTCCTGTGTCTTTGTGAAACCAGATTCCTTAATGCATTGTTCTAAGAAAGCCAGGTCTTTTTCTTTAGCACATACATCGTGGAAATATAAGAATTTTTCTTTATAACGAAGCACAGCCTCCAATACATAGATACCATCTTCTTGCCATGAATCCATCCAAATTGTTTTCTTATCATATTGGATTGGATCTTGTTCCATAATGTTATCTAAGTTTGTGACAATACCCGGTTGTTTACTAGCCTGAATCAACCAATCCCATTGTGCTTCATCTGTATATGGAGACATTAAACACAAGGCTTGATTAACTGGATCATAGCTTCTTTCAGCGGCACCACTGGCAACAACTCTTGCATCTTCAAATAAGTGATACACTTCTTTAATGCGATATTGAATGGCTTCCTGCTCCATATTTTTGGCATTCTGCAATTTATTTTCTCGATCCAATTGTTCACACAAATCTGCATATACATCTAAAGGCAAATCAATTGTATGATCTTTTTCATAAGCTGCTTCGATATATTCGCAAATATCATTGGCATGCTTAATTGTTGTTTCATTCATTAATGTATACTTTCCAACACCCTCCTTGGCAAGTAAAGTTAATGCACAATTCTTATAGAATTTGGCATCTCTTTCCCAATTATTCCATACATAGAAAGAATCCATCAAGTCACGAGTATTCATATGTTTGAATTCTTTTAAATCCAAATCGCCCTGACTTGTAAGAATGCGATCTTCTTTTTGTAGAGGCAAGAAATATGTTTCATCATACATATAATTTTGTTGACGCATCACTTCATTTTCCAAAAGAACTCCACGAATATAATCCATTTCATCCTCATACATAGAACTCAATCGATCAAAATCTTCATCCTTATCGAATTCCATATCATCCATCAATTCATATTCACCAGGAACTTCTTCCTGAATATCTTTAAATATATCTACCACAAACGCATGAAATCCAGGACCTGCATGACGTGTATTGGCACGTAAAACCATGTCGCCATCTTCTTCTGTCACAACAATCTTTCCTTGTGGACAAACTAAGATATCAACATGATCATAACGATCTTCAATTTGCACTTCTTCACGTCTTGCGATTAGGCCTAAAACTTCATACAATTCATTCATTTCTTTTTCATTTCGATCTTTACAAATCATTTGAACAAACATGTTAAAACCTCCTTCTAGAGTCACACTCTATTATATCATAGTTGGCAAATGTATGATATAATTATACAGTTAAAGGAGAACTAAGTATGAATCAAATTGCTAAAGAATGGCAAGACTATGAAGTTATTGATACTGGAAATAAAGAAAAATTAGAAAGATGGAATCAAACGATTCTTAGAAGACCAGATCCTGTGGCAATCTGGCCAATTGAAGATGAGCGTGCATGGAATAAAGCCGATGCTATATATCACCGTTCTAAATCGGGTGGTGGTCATTGGGAAATGAAAAAGCCCGTTAAAGAATTCTGGACTATTGGATATAAAGGTTTACGCTTTAAAATCAGTCCAACCGGATTTAAACACACGGGACTATTCCCAGAACAAGCTAGCAACTGGGATTTTATGGCCAATAAGATCAAAGAATCAAAACGTGATGATTTAAGAATTTTAAATCTATTTGCCTATACAGGTGGTGCTACCATGGCCTGCTCAAAAGCTGGAGCGAAAGAAGTTGTGCATGTCGATGCTTCAAAAGGTATGATTCAATGGGCAAAAGAAAACATGCAACTTTCGAATTTACAAGATCATACGATTCGTTTTATTGTGGATGATTGTATTAAATTTGTAAAAAGAGAACAAAGAAGAGGAAGAAAATACGATGGCATCGTCATGGATCCACCTAGTTATGGTAGAGGTCCTAATGGTGAACTTTGGAAATTGGAAGAAGAATTATTCCCATTGATTCAAGAATGTATGAAAATTTTAAGTGATGATGCCCTATTCTTTATTGTGAACTGTTATACAACTGGATTTAGTTGTTCAACACTCAATGAAGCTTTATCAAGATCCATTCAGAAAGAAAAAGGCGGACACATTGAATGTGGTGAAAACCTACTTCCTGTAACGACAAATGATAGTGTATTACCATGCGGAATCTTTGGAAGATGGACAAATGACTAGTCCATCTTTTTTTGTTTAGAAAAAGAAAAAAGGAAGAAAACTCTCCCTAACAAACCATCCACTCGGGATAGAATTGAATCCCATTTTTGATCATACGATGAATCAAAGGTCTTCCTAAAGTTTGGAAATAATGTTCAATCGTAGTGACTTGTAAAACCAAAAAATCTGCTGTCTTACCAATTTCAATCGAACCACGATCTGATAAATTAAATTCTTTAGCTGGTAAAGACGTCATACTTTCGAGTAGTTTTCTAGAACACACTCGATGTGTTTGAAACAATACATAACTCATAGGTGCCATACTATATACATAGGAGTTTGGAAGTCCAAATCCACAACTCATTAAAAAAGTTTCTGGAATTTTATCATTTAATTCATTTAAACGATGTAAAACCGGAAGCTTAGGCTGATTCTTTTTATAAAATACATCCTGTTCCAACTTCATTCTTTGCGAATTCGGATTGTCACAAATCAAAGTTAAGATTCCATTTTGACGCATCGCATATAACGCATTGATATCTTGTCTTAGTTGATCACCCAAACGTACGTGTGTAAAACTTTTAAATTGACAATCAATAAAAGCTGGTACAACACATTCACCTTGCGCATCAATCACTCGTGTTGCAGGATCTAGCCATTCTTTATAAGAACCCGTATTGATTTCAATAATCTTATCATGGTGACATGCAATAAAGGCACGATGTAAGATTGTAAAATTCTTATCACATGTATATAAATTTTCAATATTTTTAATCAGTAAAGTTGCCTTCATGATACATGTGACCTTCCTTTCAATAGATGCTATAATAATTATACAACGAGGTGATGCGAATGTCTTTATTTAATCGAAGAAAGAAACCCATAATAGTAACAATCCACGGATTTGGAAGAAATCTAAGTCATGAATTCGATCCATTGGCTCGCTATTTAAAGGCTAGAAAATATGAAGTAATCCAATTTGATATGTATGATTTAAACAATCCAAATGATGCCAACTACAAAGATTGGGTTCAAAGATGTGAAGCTAAATTAAGTCTTGCCATTAAAGAAAATCCCAACGTGATTCTAATTGGTTTTTCCATGGGAGGCGTAATTGCCAGTTATTTGGCAAGCATTTATAAAGTACAATCCTTAATTCTTTGTGCTCCTGCCTTTGAATATCTAGACATCAAAAAAGTAACAGGATTATTTAAAAAATCCGACAAAGAAAAGAAAGGTCCAAGCTCAAAGCAATACCAAACCTTCACGAAGATTGTTTCTCAATATAAAGAATCCATTTCTCAAATTGAATGTCCTATTCTTATGTTGCACGGAACAAGTGATGAAGTGATTGCTCCATCAAGCTCAACACATGCCTATAAAAAGATTCCGGCCCAAAAGAAACGATTAATATATATTGAAGGTGCCAAACATCGAATGTTGTATGATGGAAGAATGGAACAGACTGTATTTACTTTGATTGAACAAATGCTTGAAAATAAAATATTCTAAAAAGCTGTCGAATAAGACAGCTTTTTCATTTATTGCCAACTATAAAATATGCTTTATCTAAAGATATTCTAGCATATTTTCATTTCCATTTGCACCTTTAAGGACTTTTTTATTAACTTCATTTGCACCTACAAAGACTTTTTTCACTCATCCATTTGCACCTTTAAGGGGTTTTTTTGCCTTATGATTTGCACCTATAAAGAAAAAAAGCCTGTATTTCTACAAGCTTAGTCACCAATAATTGAATAAAACTGATCATAAGAAGGTTTTAACACTTCATATACATCTGGCTGAATACGATATTGCGTATAATCACGCAATCTTCCATCCTCTTCTTTTTCAATGACCCTTCTTTCAATCATCTTCTTATTCTTTAATAATCCGCCCTGTTTGACATCTCCCTTATATTCCAAAGGTTCATTATCATTATCCAATAGTTCTTCAAACAAAGCCTTATCCTTTTTATTTAAGGATGTCATAAAATTCCATAAATCTGGAACATTCATCTTTTTCTCTTTCTTAAAAAACATAATCATCACCTAACCTTAATACCATTAAAACTTCTCTATTTTACAACCATGTTCTTTTGTCTTAGGATCATAAGCAATCCCCACTAACAATAAGTTGTTCGTATATTCTTGAATCGATTGAGGATATACTTTTTCCTTGATTTGATCTAATGCACTTTGCACATTATGATTCCATTTTAGTTCCACCAATAAGGTTGGATAATAATCTTTATATTCAGGCTTAGGGATATAAACAAAATCCGCAAATCCTCTTCCTGTTGGCAATTCTCGTATTGGCTTAAAATAATATTTCAAAGTTGATAAATACGCAATCGTTAAAACACTGCTCAAACTATTTTCATTATGATATGAAATATTAGAAGCATACGTATTATGAATCTTTTCCATTTGTTTAGATACAACTTCCGTATCCATATCCCAAGTCGCTTCTAAAATGGTATCTGATTCTTTTTCAAATTGAATCAAATCATTCCATTTATCTTCTGAAACAGAATTCACAAATTCTTGTCGAATCTCTTCATTTGGAATAAATACTGTCTTATATGTTTGGTTGTATCCAAGATATCCTAAATGAACCAATGCCGTTAAAACATCATCCTTATTTTTAAATGAAACCATATCATTTTGGAAAGACGTTGTCTGCATCTTCACTTCATTTCCACTTAACATTTCTAAAACAGCTTCTTTTAAACCATCAAAATTCATTTGAATCAAACTATTTATGGATTCGTAACTACTTGTCTGTGCCCAATAACTTTGAAACACACCTAATGTAAACAAACTAACAACAGCTTTCGGATTATATACATGCTGATGATTTAAGTAATATCCGTCATACCATTTTTTGATTTTATTAAAATCTATCTTGTATGTATCACTTAATCCTTTGACTTCCTCTTCTGTAAATCCAATGAAAGAAGCCAATGGACC